>Ga0100403_1000018_pt1 | contig 153943 bp, 216 predicted proteins | sample CryGeymet201501t_FD_83663 | JGI IMG/M metagenome (GOLD analysis project Ga0100403, IMG submission 83663) | Groundwater microbial communities from Crystal Geyser aquifers in Utah, USA - Crystal Geyser metaG 2015-01t | ecosystem: Environmental > Aquatic > Deep subsurface > Groundwater | place...
GCTCCGCCTACAAGCACTTATAAGGTGCCCCCTGACACTTGCCAGCCATCCCGGTTACAACTATACTATAGCAGAGTTTTCAGGATAGTCAAGAAAAATCCCACAAATTATGTTTTTCGTCTAGTGGCTTTTCGACCCATCCAAATTTACCATACCAATTAAAATCCTTATATAATAATCTTGCGCGATGATTACTATGTAATTCCTCTAATCCAAACCATTTTGGGTATATAAACTCGCTAATGATACATAATTGTTCTTTTTTAGTTTTAATACCTCTATTTTCAACACATTCTAAAAGAAGTATATTTCTATATAGGGTTAGAACCGCTCCACATTCGCGCCACATCTTACATACAGGATGATTAAATTGTGATTTTTTACCTCTTGTTAATGGAAGTTGTTTTTCATTCATAAATTCTAAAATTTGATCACATTCCACAACCTGTTTAAATAATCTTTTTTTATCAAGCGTTCTTGCTACTTCATAAAAATTTGTATAAGGTAGAAAAACTTGCATTTGTAAACTCCTTAAAAAATCTCTGCTATATATTTCTACATAACAGAGATGCGCCAGGTTAATGTTTGGTTTAAGATACGACGCAATAAAGTATCTCTCCAAACGACCACACACAGATCATAGTTAGTATCACTCTGGCGTTACCTACTAACTACACTTATACTATATCATGGTTTCTCGGATGGTCAAGAAAAATCCTGGATTTTTTTCAGATTAAGTTATTCAGGTCTTGTTAAATATTCCGCAATAACAACAATAACAACGATCACGCTAATTATAGCTGTGTACATTTTTCCTCCTTAATACACTCTCTTAAATATTCCAATTTTGTAATAAAAATATCAATAGCTTTTTCGTTTTTAAATGTTAAAATGATAGGAAATAGATTGTTGATATTTTCTTCAGATAAAGGTATTATAGTACCCAAAGAGAGTTGTTGATCTAATTTTTCAAAACTAATACCATAATTATTTTTATATTCGCAAACACCTATACCTATATTACCATCGCCAAAAATAATATTATGTTCGATTTTTGACATAATTACTTCACAAGCCCCCTAATTCTATTAATACGTTCAGTTGTGTAGAAATCCTGTTCAGATAGTAATCATTTCTTGTGTCGGGTAATCTTCTGGATCAAAATCATGCATATTTAAACCCTTCAAGAAAAAAAATCAGAGTAATTTTGGTTTAATCTACTAATAGAGTTTGAAATAATATTATTAACACGTCTGTTTCCACTATGCATTTCTATTGCTATAGATGTAACGCTTCTTTCTTTTACAAAATGTTCAATTAATATATTTGTATTTTGTTTTCCAATGATATTTTTGAGTTGTTCTACTAATTCTTCGTATCTATCATTATCATCGGTATTAAATTCATATTCATTATAATCATTATCTAAATTTTTAACTAAATCATAATGGTCTTGCATATACCTACTTTTAAAAAATGCAAAAATACTAAATTTAATACATCTTTTTGCAAAACTTTTAAAAGATTCAATATCATCAAAATCATCAGTATATTTCAATACACCTTCATACAAACCGAGTAAGGCAACCTGTTCAATATCATCTTTATCATATAATTTTTTGTATTTATTAACAAAAGAAATATTTTTTGCCCATGTAATATACTTGTGAAAAATATCATTTTGTTGTTGATTTAAATTAGATGCTCTATTCTTTAATTTACAACTTTTGCATTTTGTATTATTGCCACCTTTAGCTAGTGATGAAAGACGTTTTTCTTCTTTCTTTCCGCAATCACAAAGACATTCATATATACTATTATTTTTTTCAATTTTACGTATAATTGTTAGTGTACCAAATCTTTTACCAACAATACTTTTATAACGCATTCTAAAACCTTTCAAGAAAATTTTTGAGATTTCGCTGCGATAATGTACGTAGCAACAATATACCTAAATGCATTAAAATCAGATTCATTATCAACTAAATATGCATACTCTAACGATCCTTTATGTATAATCATTACTACATTTTTGCCTTTTGAAAATTCCTTGTGTGCCTTTTTCTCATCAACAATTTCCCCTTTAAATTCTTTTTTCTTGTCGAAATCATATTTTGTTTTAAGTAACTTCATCTTCTATATCATCCGTCGCAGGTTTAATGATATTTGCAAAAAAAGTAGATAGCGGTACATCCCAACCAACAACAACGTCAATTGATGAATCGGGATGTTCTAATCTGTATCTAGGCATTTTTTACCTTTCTTCTGGGGATTGGGATTCTTGAACTTCTTCAGTGTTGATAATATTTACTGTAGTATCATGATTCCAATTTTCATAATGAGTGATATTATATTCAAATTCCTTTTTTTCTTCTTTATTCTTATTTGTATAAACGAGCGCAAACAACCCCGCAACAAAGATAAAGATAAGCGTAATTTCTGTAATTTTACGAATCATTGTATCTCCTTCTCGTTAATGATCTTGTGATTGATGGTTTCTTTCTTACCGTCGTTCTTGATATGTGTAAATTTTCCATCTAGTAAAATATCACCAATTTTATATTTTGGGTTATGTGGTGGCGTTCCTTGGTGAATTTGTACGTTGTATCCTAACCGAGATAACACCTTGCCCTGTAAAATATTATCCGGTTCTACAAGAAGAATTTTTCCTTTTTCCTTTAGGAGAAGTTCAGCAACCTCACACTGAGGGATAGTATACCTAGATTCATTGCGAGATTCAATAAGACGCATGGCGATAGACTTTTAATTAAGGTTTAATTTCTTTGTTCTAATATATTCCGAGGTTAGATATTTCAAGAAATGTTCATCAGAGCCACCATACGTTTCAACTTCTTCTGTTTCTGTATTTTCTTCTTTTTCCCAAGTCATCAATCTATCTTTTTGATATGATCCATCAAGCAATCTATCTCGCCCGGCTAGAAAACCTATAATAATACGTGGATCTCTAACATTTAATTCTTGTGCAAATTCAACAGCCGGATCAATCCATTTTTCATTACCTCCATTCTCATCAATTTCCCTAACCAATATCTTTTTAATCAATGGATAATCTGGCGATTCTACAATCATTTTACTAGTTGTACGTGATGCAATTGCTCCATCTAACATATTGTCAAATTTACGTTTATTATTAGCTGCAAAAATTACCATTGACAATACTTCAACACGTCCAGACCTTTTTGCTTGTGCGGTATTCTTTTCAAACATTCCTCTCTTATCCATGATTCCTAGAAATGGATTCATGTTATTTTCTGGCGCTTTATCAGGTTCTTCAATAAAGAATAGTGGCGCAAATCCTACTTCTTTCAAATCGTGAAGAATCTTTTTCTCAAAACCTGCTTTTGTTGTCATATTTGCAGACAATTCTAATACAGAGCCATTGGGGAGGTTTTCCGCAAGAGTTCTTAATAGTGTAGTTTTTCCACAACCCGGAGGTCCATACATCAAGATATGTTCGCGGGACTTACCTGATGTTTCCATTGCTCTTGCAATATTTCCTGATAGGATTCTAATATGCGCCCCCATATTATAAATCCCCTTAAACCACTTATGATTTTCAATCTCTTCATCTGTACTATTTGTTAGTTTAATAAACTCATCAAAACATTCAGTTGAAAACTCATCCCAATCTAATGCTTCCGCATAAGGAATCCATATATCTGAATCTTCTACTGATTCAGCTTCAGGAAGTTTTGATGGATCAATAAACTCCTTACTTTGATTTGTGGTCCATTTGTAATTTCCCCAAGCTGAATCAGTGCAATACTTATTGATAACTCCTTCGATCTTAGAAGTTATCTTATTGTCGATATTTTTATCTGATCTTACTTCAATTTTTACAGTTAGAACCCATTGACCGCTTTCATTTTGTTTAGGGGAATGAATACGTTCCGCAGCCACAATAAATTGATTGTTAAGAAGTTCTCCAATTTTTTGTTCCCATCTTGATACATATGAAGATACCTTATTATCATTATTTTTAGAGTTATTAACTCTTTGAATAAACATATGATAAACAGTTGACATTATACCTTCTTTCTATTTTTTCTTCTTTCGGCTAATCCAAGCTTAAAAGCCTTATTACTTACACTAGAAATAGGTCTGTTTAATCTATTAGCCAATTCACCCAAAGAGATTTGCTTATTTTTCTTTTTCTCCCAAAGAAGAATTAAAGTGTTTTCTTCTTTATCGGTCCATTTTTCTCTTCCGGGTTTTCCGGTTGTTTCAACTATATTTTTCCCTGTATGAATGTTGATGATATGTCTGATAAGATCAGTTGTATTCATATAGGAATCTTTTGCAATTTTACGGAGAACGACATTTTCCGTTTCTTCGATATCTATTGTATATCTCGCCATTGTGAGATCCTTTTTTCATAGTGAATATTTCGCCCTATTTCAGTTATATACCTAGATTGCAAGAGGGCAATAATAAAACTATGATTTTTCTAAATTTTTCTTGAAGCCATATTTAACCAATTTCAGGCATTCTAAGGAATACTCGTGGTTCTGGATTTGTATAGATATAATAGAGTATTTACCCTTTTGGTTAACAGTGTAATATTTATAAGTAATGTTATACTTATTATATTTAAAATCAACCAACTTATCAATATCTGTAAATAGAATTGATCCGCAACACTTAACAACATTCCATTTATCTCCTTCTTTTTCAAGTGTATATTTGCCAATTCTCTTAATACATACGTTGTATAAACTTGTATCAACTTCGTTGTTGAGCTTGAACAATGTAGTTATCCCCATATTTTATTGAGATGATGCCTCTAAAGTTTGGTTTTCCATTTACATAAATATTCCTATATCTTATAGGCTTTTCCGTTCCCTGTTTGGTTGATGGTTTGCGACTTTTCATGAATGGTTGTAATACTACCTTATCAATAGGTTCATTGTCAAGATAGTATTGTTCTGAAATTCTTTTGTGTTCGATAACCCTAAGAGCAAATTCGCCAGTATTTCTATTTTCTACTAATGCGTTTTCTACAAAATCCGCCCATCGATGATGCTCAACGATAAAATCCGTTTCTTTATTTTCTCTCTCTCTTTGTCTATTTACGCTTGCTTCATAATCCATACCAAGAGAACAGTTAATAGTAATTACTTTCTTAATTCTACCATAATAAGGATTATTAGTTTTCTTTAAATCTGGATCAATTTCGGCGGTTAATGTAATAATTGCTGCTTTAGGGAGAGAACGAATACCATTCAACAATTGTTCTTTCGTGATAATCATCATGTTCCCTTCTTTGATTTTTGAATAATTAGATTTGTTAATTGATTAATGCTTGTACGGGTTAGGATAACCTTATCATTATATTTGCTTTTAGCTTTTTTGATTAGGGAATGCGGCGAATGCCTTGGAATCAAAATATAATCAATACTCATTGTGCTTGATAATTCATTTTTCTTTTTTATATGGATTAACTCAACATTATTATGAATCTTAGATTTCAATATATTAAATTGATCTGGTAACAACTGACAGACGGCTATCTTAATCATTGTGGTTTCTCCCTTCATCTAATTAGAGTATACCATAAGATTACTGGTAGTCAAGAAAAATTTCAGAACCACCTTAAAAAATCTTGCCAATCTGTAGGTTCTCTAATCTTTAATTCGTTAATTGCTTCATTGTAAAATGTTCTGGCACAATTGATAGTGTCTGCACCAATATATCCAAATTTATATTTGATATAACCCCTTAATCCAAGGTATTTCTTTTTATAAAAATTAATTTCTTTCGCAAGTTCTTTATTATTTAGTGTGCAAATATATGATTGATACATTAGTATCTCCATCTGATAATGTCGCTATTTTTATCTACAATAAAGTTGTGTTGATTCAGGTGTTGTTCAATAACTCTCTTATCATACTCTTTGAGTTTATTTTTATACATAAAACCTTTAACATAATACATTTTATTATTCTCTGCATTCATTACATCATTAGATAATTTTTCAAGTAAATCTTTATGTCTTGTATATTTTATATTTTTGATATTTTTAATTGTGTTGCTATATGTATGATCGACCATAGATTCGATATATTGTTCTAGATCATTTTTAATAAAATTCTTATCGTCATAAAAAATAATATAAATTAGTTGATTAGTTCTCCTTTCTATAACTTCTCCAATATATTTCTTTTCAATATTTGGATAAATTAGTCTATTATTAACGTGAATAGGAAAGTTTTTTGTACGAGCAGAAAAAATATTATCAGAAACGCGAAGATCAAATTTTTCATGCTTTACGATTTCTCCTGCAACACCTTTTCGACGTAAATCATTTTCCCAGGTCAACATATTATTCTCCTTAACTATTATTATAATTACTGATATTAATAACTGTGTCTTTTGCTGTTGGTTGACCCTTTAGATTAATCACACTAATAGGTCCAATTTTCATACCTGTAGTATAATCAACAGGAACAGCAATATAAATAGATTTTTCCAATTTTGTTTCGTTAATCTTTGTTATATGACAAGAGTTAATAATACGAATAGATGGAACAAAGAAAGTAAGTAAAGTGTTTCTAGTATTAGTCCATACCTGATTGGTATTATCCCAATACAATTCTTTTTCTGTATCGAAAAGTAAAATACCAACACTATCAATATTCGACGAAACCTCTGAGATAATAAACATGTTGTTCCCCTAGATTAAAGAATTGGTTTTTTACATTATCCTTATCATATTCATAAACTAACATAATGTCTTGATCATCCGTTAATTCTGTATAATACTCCAAAACAAAAGATTCATCAGTTCCAAGATAGAATCCGTTTTCATTTTTATGTACTTTTCCCACTTGTGTATCGATAGTTGATTTTACACCACCATAAATTAAATATGCTCCAATCTCTTTATTGAAGGCTACAACTTTAAATCCGTATGGCATTATACACCCCATAACATAGAATTTGTCTCAATTCTTTTGATAATCCATTTACTCTATCTCCTATTTTAAAATCAAAGTCCAAAGAATTCTTCATCATTAACAACCTCATCTGAGAGAAGAAATCCTAATACCACATCGTGAAATATATTATCTAGTGTGTCAACGACAAATAATCCTTCTTTTTCGATTCTATCGATTTGTGTAAGATCCGCCGCACTCAAATCATATACAATATTGTTTTTTACAAATAGCCATCCTTTCAGTTGTTGAAATCCTTTTTCATTAAGGGGTTGTATCGATAATGATAACTGTTGTTCGCTATAATCTTCATCGAAATTCATAATTATGCCACCATTTCTTGATATTGATAGATAACAAAGTTTGTAGATTGTTTTGTGATATAATCCATAATCTCTTTGTCATCACTTGTATTTTCAAAAATCATTACTTCATAAAACCCCCTATCTAAACCCATGAATCCAAATGATATTTCTTTACTTACAAGCGTTTTGATAAGTAAAAGAGCTTTTGTTTTGTTTGGGTTTTCATTGATTCTCCTTAATCCAAGTTATTCTTCTTAATCCAATAAACAAGCTTATCAACAACATTTTCCGGGGTAGATGTATACGTTCTAATCTTTTCACATTTCCACACTGCTATCATAACAAGCGTTACGTTTTTGTCTTTTTCATCATAAAAACGCTTTTCATTTTCAGGAACAATATAAACCTTGAAATATTTTGAATTCTCAAAGATATTATTCCTCCAATACTTTTTATTATTAAATGATCCCGCAATAAAAACATTTGACATAATGTCGTCGCTACACCTAATTCGTAGGTATAGCAACAATCCATCTAGCTTTTGTCGCGCCAGTTTTTCAATTTTATCCATTCGTGGCATTGTGATACTCCCCTTAAAGGAATGGTTTTTTCTTACTCTCTATTATACCGCGCGAATCATCTGTTTCAAGAAAAAATTGGAAAAAGTAGTGATTGGGGTTTACATATATTTTTCCATCTCATCCTTAAATACTTCATACGCTTCATCAAAATCATCACCTTCATACATGTTATCTGATCCATCATCCAATTTATATTTACTCTTAGGGAGGAAATCCTTTTGTACACTTTTATTAAAACATGTATAACCAGTCTTAGCGTCAACATACTCATTCTTATATACAAACATCCCAATCATTGCGCTGAATGACTTTCCGCATCCAGCACCTGCAGGCATAAAAATATGCTTACTTTTAGATAAGACATCATTAAAAAATGATCTCTGCTGATCCGTGGTTAGTTCAGAATTAATTACTTCATCAATTTTATGATTCATGAAACCGGCTTGAAACTCATTACTTGATATGATGTTGATATCTTCTTTCTTTTTATATTGAACTATATTCTTACATCCGTTTTTGTAGTTTGAACATCCCCAAAATTGTCCATATTTACCATTACGCAAAACCATATGCGCCCCGCATTTACGGCATTCCATGTTAATGTCGCCTTCTGTTGAATTGTGGTGCGTCATGTAAGTCGTGGGTTTTAATCGCACCAATTTACCCAATTCCAGGATAACATGAAATCCCCGATAGTCAAGAAAATTTTTTCTTAGGGAGAGGAAATAATAATTTTAATGTCGTTATAAGTGCGTCCGTGCCTAGAGAGATTTAAATATAAACAAATAAAAAATACACTATACTATTTCGAGTATGATGTCTATATGTTGTAATATCTACATATTGTTAATTAATGTTTTCGTTTTCCTTTATCTGTTTTGCTGCATCGCGTAGCGCACTCACTCTAAAAGCATATAATGGACATGTTTTAACTGCACATCTCGCAACCTCAGCACTTTGATAATTACAACAATCAATACATTTCAAAATAACCGCTGATTTAAGTGATCCATTTTTCATTCTATCAATATGTGAATGAAACCGATCGGGGAACTCATTATACATTTGTTCCCAATTAACATCTATCTTATCAATTTTATCTTTACGTGAACGTTTAACTATCTGACCATTAGCGCGAGCTATTGCTAATCGTTCGCCAGACTTCGCACCACGTTTACCTTTCGGAGTTTTAATTACATTATCAAGATTAAATTCTCTAACTCTTAGATATATAACTGCGCCGGTAACATGTTTATTTGTTGGAAATTTATTATTGAAATGGTCAGCGACATCATTATATAGTTCAGTTCTATTATTAAAAGTTTTATACATTTCAACTTCAGTAATAGCTTTTTCAAGCTTTTTCTTATCTACAAGTATCGTAATTCGCGCCATGATGTTTTCTCCCTAAAGGAATGTTTTTTACCCAATAATCATTGTACCACTATTTCTAGGATAGTCAAGAAAAAACTATACATTCTTTTTGAGGAGAATTTTACACATTAAAATACATTCGTCAATCCTTTCTTGTGCCCATGATGGAAAACTTTCGTGATAATATCCGTTTTCATTTTTAATTTGTTCTACAATATTATTATCGATCGTTTCATTATTTACAAAATAATCAACAATATTCTCCCTTAAATCATTTATATTCTTATAGACCTTCTTATAGTAATACTTTTCGCTTTTATTATTCTTGGTTCTGCTAGTTCTTTTAGTCATGATTTTTTAAAACTTGCTATAATACCCATAATGATAGCTATTAAAATAATCATTATAGGTATTTTATAAGTTCTCTCCCTAAAATATATTCAAGTGGATTAAATCTATAAAAGTCTTTTAGGTCCGGCTCAATTTTAAAAATTGTTATCTCTTCACCTTCTGGTAGCCTATCTACAACCTCTTCAAAATTAATATCTACATATAGTTCTCTTGGGATATCAGATACAAAATTGTTAATTCGTTTAACTGCTTCTTCAAATCCAGGATAAATATATCCGCTATCATCAATTTCTTCGCCGGTTCCATATGGTCCATAATTACTATCGAAGTAGATATAAGCCATTATTTATCCCCCTATAAATTGAATGTGTTTATCTATCATATGTTTGTGTCGCTTCGCGAATTTACTTATCGAGTAATCAGGATAACATAACCTCCACACAATATAAAGTGTACGATCATTCAAAACCCAATTGATTCTACGTTTATAGTTATTCATGTGTTTTTCTCTTTGTATGAATGAATTGGCATCCGTGCCACAAATTATATCCTCATGTTGATAATTGTTTACTTCGTCCGAATCAACTTACTAATCAATCGAAATGCGTATGTTTGAAGGTCTCTAGAAATATCGGTCGCACCACTATAGTGATGACTCAGTTCTTCAATACATGTTTGAGTTAACATATCGCCAAGATCATTAGATATATCCTCCCTAATATAAACCGTGTTGTCTCGATAGTATCCAAGTGTCGCGCCCTTTTCATCTGTAACTTGTCTATACAATTTAATATTCGGTCGTCCCTTATTGTTATCCATATCATTAGATTCGATAACATTACAAATCTTATCAATTGTACACTTAACATTATCGTTACATGGAGAAATCTGCTTTCCTTCGATTTCATCAACATTCAAAACGGATGTTGGCGTTTTTACATAATTGTCCGTAAATACATTCTCAAAATTATCATCAATTAAAATTACGTTATGTCCGCGATCTTTGCACATTTCTGCAAGTAAAACACTACTCGTAACGACCGCATCCCCGAATACATTTTCACATGCATTCTTCCAATTATTCTTAATATTTTCATCATAAGAATTACGCGGATTAATGTTATATGAACTGAAGTTAGATTCAAATAGATCTTCATTTTTATTGATGACAACTTCCCTAATGAACATACTAATATTTTCAATTGATGATGCACGCAATGCTTCTGCCGCGTTATCGTTTGCGGTATATGAATCAATAGTTCTGGACTCGTTTACTTTAATATCATTGATGTTATAATGGAACAAACTCGGCTTGCTAAATTCGCCTACCTTTACACCCTTTCTATAGATATATGTCTTCTTATCATTTCGATTAAGAATCAACGTATCATTTTTGTTAAATGTACTTAAAAGACAGCGAAAATTCTTATATAGCTCGTTAATTGCATATTCTTCAATATCACTAATTAGTGGAATATAAACACGAATAAATCCATCTTTCGCCCGCGCCATTCTACCCTGCGTGGGAACAGTTTCGATCTTTACATTGTTATATGTACCGTTATACATTTGCGATCCATCACACGCATTAGATATGAATTCGCGCACACCCATACATACGTTATCCCAATCCAATTCACCAAATTTACTATCAATATTTAGATCGTATGTACAACCGTTTTGTTTCTTCATATATATCTTTTCTTGCCAATAATCATATCCAGAACCATCCTTAATATATTTCCCTTTAATCTCAAAGGTATAGACATCTTTCCCTAAACAAATCTTAACATAATCAAGTAGGCGGGGGTCGATATCACCATATTGGTTTTTCGTTACGTTTTTATTTGAGGGGGTGTGCTCGGTTAATCGGTAACTCATTTTAATACGTGAAAATAGGGCAATACTGTTGATTGCGCCACTACCAAATAATCCTATAAGGTTATCAAAACCCCTTGATGTGCTTGTACCCAGGGTTGATAGTATCTCAATATCGGGAATATTTTGAATTTTGTTTTCGATCATAAGATAACTTGTGAAACCGTTCATGTTTTGGTTTTCCTTCTAGTGGTTCTGAGGTTCTGAAATGTAAAATCCGACTGTTTCAGTCTAACATGGAATCGGGGATAGTCAAGAAAAATTTTGCCGATTTTGGGTATAAAATGGATAGTATATATACATTTAGTTAAAATTTCTCCGGGTGGATATCCAATATGCATGGACAATCTTTTAAAATACATGTTGAAGTTGATGAAAATGAGATTTATAGATTAATTGATGAGATGGATAACGAGTCTCGATTAAAGATTTTTGAATATATTGAGTCTAAAATTGATGGCGAAAAATTTAAAGGTATTGATAAGATTGGTAATAGGTGGCGTGCCAGAATCACACATAAAAAGAAAACATATAATTTGGGATATTTTAAAAATAAATCTGATGCTAATGAAGCATATAATAAAAAAAGAAATGAATTAGAATAATATATATTACATTTCGATGCGAAGTGGTAGTTTATATCAACTTTCCCTTGTTATTTTTTTTTAAACGGTATCTAATAATAAATATATCATAGAATGGGGCGACATCAGTATGTAATGGTGTAATTATATGGGCACTTGCGGCGGGATAGATTAAAATGTGATGAAATAAAAAAGCCGCCCGAAATTAATCGATAATCAATTCTAAATCATCATAGTACAGTTATTTCCAAATTTCACTTCATAATAAATCTCTCCCCAACTTTTGATATGTGGATTGTTCTGTCTTAGATATTTAATTACGTCTTCAAGTGAATGATTCGACATTTTTAAATCCCTCCCGTTGTGGTGTTTATGGTGCCGCTTCCAAATTGTCCGAATATTTTGACTTGATATGTATAATTCTACCCTGCCACATATTGGTATAATGATAAAAAAGGAATGGCGGGATTGTTTTATTGATATATGAAAAAGGATTCTGCCGAATTGACCAACTACATGTCGATATGAGCATCGGTGCCGAGAAGGATTTAGATATGTTGAATTAAGGGGTTGTGGTGCTGGAACCAAATTGCCCTAATGTATAAAAAAAGGGACGCCCCGAAGGACGCCCCTTTATATATTTACTTTTTTATAGAATTTTGTTTTTTTTATTAGTTAATTAGTGTAGTCGTCCCGAGTTTGTCCAACTGTTAATAACTTCATATTTATTCTTATTAATACGTCGCACTCCGCGCCTCACAAATCCCGCATAAGGATTTCCACATATATTACAAGTGTGCCCGGTTGATGCCAATTTTACATTCTTAATTAAGCGTCCCTTTATACTTGCGTTTCGGCAAGCCTTGCACTTATGATAATTTGCAAACTTCTGAACAGAATAATATTTATTTCCATTTACATCATGCTCAAAGATTACCTCCTCCCCTAAACCAATAAAAATATTTGCGTCCATTGCGTCCATTGCTTCTCTCACGGTTCTTTTTAACATTAGTTCGTCCCTCCAAATGTGTCGTGGTTCCTTGTCTAAATCAGCACACTATCAATCTTACCACAAATTCCACCATAGTCAAGAAAATTTTCACTGTCACGCTCATTTTGCGATCAATACGCGGCAGCACGGATTTAAAGACGTGGCAACTTCTTCTTTAGGGAGAGCACACTACCAATAATTAAAGCTATAATAATCATAGTTGATTATCCTTACGACTAAGCATATCGTGACTTGTTTTCATCTTGTAGAAACGTCCATACTTGAATAAAGACATGTTAATTCCTCCATTGTGGCTCTGTACTCTGAAATCTAGTCCACTATAGTATTTTACCAGACTTCCAAGGATAGTCAAGAAAATTTTGGTGGTTTTATCTTTTGATATTTTAAGACATCAATTCATGTGCATGTGTGGCGGGCGGCATCTACATATGTTAAAACGTGGATTCTAAATTTATCGTCTATTTTTCCAAAAAAGTATTTGCCTATCGTGCATTCTATGGTATATTGTATTTGTGAGTGATGAATGTCATCGCTCGCGAGATACGGAACACAAGACTGGAGAACAAAACATGAGCAAGTTTAATTCCGACAAGGCACAGCGACTTTCCCGTACCTTGAAGCTAGTCGCCGACCCCAACCGTATGCAAGCATTGGCATATCTTTATGTCAACGGCGACACAAGCGTCGGTGCATTGTGCTCTGCTATCGGTGTCAGTCAACCGAATTTGAGTATCAATTTGAGAAACTTGTTGATGGTTGATATTGTTAATCAGAGGCGCGACGGTAAGAATATGTATTATAGCTTGAACAAACACAGTGAACACTATTCAAGAATAAGGGGTCTCTTGAATGATGTTCTCGATGATGAGTCTGAAGCCGCGCCCAAAAAGCCAAAGGTGAACAAGTCAAAGAATGTTGATGTTTCGACTGAACTGGTCGAAGTCTAACATATAACGACGTGCCTTATGACCGGGGTGAGCATATTGCTCGTCTCGGTCCTTTTTTATATATCATATATCAAGATATGTTCATATGTCCATCCGTGACGCACAAGTTGAACTGATGTAGATTTGTGTATATATGGATTTCACAGAAAATTATTTTTTTCTTGCCTATGCTGGAAATTATGGTATCCTATTAAGTGTAGGGTTTAACGTTGAATCCTACTAGCTGACACCATTGATGAGGATTAGACATGAATGCATTTCAGATTGGAATCGGTGACTTGTTTCCTGCATTCGGACGTGATTACAAGAACAAGAAGCAGATTCAAGAGGATTTTGATGCGAATAAGGATTTTGTCGATAGTGTGAGTGATAGATATGTAAACAAGTCTCAATTGAAGGAGTTAGGCGTTACGCGCGTCATGGTGCGATACGCAAAGAAGACGAAACTTACAGACATCAAGGTTTCTTGATAGGTTTCCCCGGCATGCTTCGGCTTGTCGGGGATTCTTTTTGCGCATATATATAAAAATGTCTTGATACAATAATATAGCCATCAATACATATGTTTGCGCGCACATATCAAATTATCTACATAGTATTTCTCCCTAACACAAGTATTTGGCGATCAATACATATCAACACATAAGCATAAGCGGCGATATACATTTACTAATGGACATATCTACATACGTGGCGATATACATTTACTAATGGACATATCTACATACGTGGCGATATACATCTACTGATGGTGATATTTAGTTATGTGCATGCGTGGCGAACAAGGTTCGCTGATGTGAACATCTCTTTATATGTTAGCGCAAAAGAAAAGATCCGCCCACCCTTTCGGATAGACGGATCATTATATCATACCATCAATCGAATCTCTCCAGTGTCCATGATGCAAACTTCAGCATATTCTGTTATCAGTGGATCAAACGATTTTATCATTTCAAAATATGCAACCAATGTTAAATCATCCTGAATAGGATTGTTATTAATACCTAACATCATGGTATGTTCATGATTGATGCCGGGGAATTTCTTTTCGACTAGACTAAACATCTCGATAATCTGAAGCTTGTTCATCTCTCAATCTCCCAACGAAACGTCTCGCGCGAAATGCGCTCGACAAGTAAGTATGCCACCATATTTCAGATGGCATACCTATAAATCAATTCGAACTAGTAACGCGCTAGTTCATTGGACACGTATAAATGATTTCATCATACGTGCCCGTTCTCTCAATCGATGATCAATCGCGATAACTTATAAACATCCGGTTGCGTTCCTAGAAACCGTCTAGCGTCTCTTGCTTGACGCCATTTTTTGTACCATTCGCGACGGATCTTGTCAGTAGAATGCCGACGCTTTCGTGTTGCTTCCCCTGCGCTCATTTTGATAGCTCCAATGCAACGTCATAGAAACGTGTGAACATTTGAACCGCGTTAACAACTATGATCATGGACATCGCCACGACCGCACTGATGAACACCAGCGCATGAGTCGTTCCCTGGAATCCTCTCATGATTCAATCCCCTAATCAAACGGTTCCAATTCGAGCCTAGACGCTCTAGACTCAATAAGCGCCATGCCCTTTCGAGCATGACGCCTATAACATATCAATGGTTGTAAAGTCTCTTGACCTCGCGCTCATTCGCTTGGTTGTCGTGATAAACATCTCTGAGTCTACCACGCAGGATTCGCGCGGTTTTCACCGAATCGCGACTCATGAAAACATGCTGAATTGCGAACGGCGTTTTGATGTGAATGATCGTCTCGTCGCCTGCGCCGCTCGCATGATATGTCCCCGGCTTGATCTCAACACGCTCAATTGTTGTGTCTTTCTTTCCCTGCACAACGATGGTTCCGATTGTCGGTTCTTGAATCGTGATTGCATATGCACGCATGATCAATCTCCCATGCCTACGGCATTTTGCGGAATCGAGCCTAGCCAATCTAGACTCAGATGCTACGCATCCACATTTAAGAATGCGTAGCATTCGATCATTTTTCGTACCACATGCTTTTCGCATGAATTGGTGTTGATGTGTTCTGTTGAGTGTACGGTTGATTTTCCCATGTTCCTCCAATAAACTTGGCTTCATGCCATGTCAATGAAAGCCTGTTAATCGGTTTTAACCATTTCGGATCGATCTTTTTCGGATCAACGTATAGTAATCCGAATTGATCTAGGTTTACCGTTCCCTCCGATTGATCTCGAAAGCATTGATAGTCAATCTCAATTCCAGAGGGCATGTAGATTTTTCTCCCCTTTAGGGTAGTGGCGAAAATTTGCTTACCCTTGGGAACAACAAGTTTAAACCGTAGAATGTCCGAATTGCGATGATTGATCGCCATTGTTCCAAATCCCCTTGATCCCATGAAAAGCCGATTATACGTTATAATCAGCATACGGAATGCACGGAATCGAACCGTGAAACATGAAAACATGCTTGCGCGCCTATCGCACCATTCCTTTAGGGGAGATTTTGCGTTTCTTAAACGCTTGCTTGACCTGTCATATGAACGTTCTCTTATGGTATTACGTTATGCTCTAAACATAATTCAGGATTGTTCAGATCCAGCAATAAGCATAAGATACTTGCTCGCATGCGGGTTTCAAGCTTTCGAGTTTTCAAAGATCGTTTGACGGTTTCTCGCCGTCTGTTCCCATTATAGCATTTTTTCCAACCATTCAAGAAAAATTTCTGGAAAATTCTAAATCGTTGTGACGCAACAACTTACAACCATCCAACATTACTGATATGTAAGATCACCTACTAATAAATTCTTTACGTGAAAAGATTGCTATAGTATAACATCTACATACGTTTATATCGAGACATGTTGTATTGATTAATCTACATATGAATGAATAGGGGGGTTTTTATGATTTACATGTGCCTATGTGTTTATATGAAAATATGCAGGGGGAGTACAAACAAACCTCCCATCAAAAAAACAAAACCCATCAGTAGAACGCTATCGCTGTCTTTTCTTTTCTTTTTCTTTTAGCAACTTTGCTCCGCGAATCCCTTTATCATATCTATAGTGAATCGTACTTTTTGTCACCTTGCATCTTTTATCCCTCGCCCACTCTCGTAGCGATTTCTTTTCACCGAAAATTTCGACAACTATCCCTTTAGGTCCACGACGCACGCAATCGCCCTGTTCCAACAACGCGGTTCCACGTATCCCTTTAGAATATCGTTTGCGCAACAAACTATATGGTGCTTTGCATCTTGGGTCGCGTGACCATTCATATAAAGTCTTCGTCTCTCCTAATTCATTAATACTTACGGGTTCTCCCTGATTCTTGAATTTGCGGCGCGGCGGTACATAGTTCTTATCATACCACGTATCGTTATTTAAAATTTTCCACACCGTACATTTAAATTTATTTTCCAATTTGATATGTGACCACCCCTCTAAGTAAAACCTCCTGATTTTATTTACGATTTCCCATGTAAGTTCAGATTTTTTTGACGACATCTCAAGTTCTTTTTTAATTGATTCGCGAAGTCGTTTTGTGGCAGTTCTGGTATTTGAGCCGCGAGCTACGAGAAAAGGTCCCCTCATCATAATGCACATAACACCTTCAGTTATATTGATCGATCCAATACGAAAAACTCTCCCATAAATCTTTATACGCGAAATTACTAAATTATTTTGGTTAGGGGAGGTTCTATATAAACCGTGTTGCATTCTCAGGGCGCCTATATTTTTAGCTGTATAACTGGTGCCGCACTTTGAGTTGATGTAGAGCACCATTTCATAATCAGTTTTTTTTGTGTAGTATTCTTTGATATAATCAATAATATCCATTGGGGGATTCCTAAAATGATATTTATTCCTGTTAAAATAAATACAATTAATATAAAGGAGCATGCAGTTGCGTGCGAATTAAAACAAGAAGATCCATTAAACGCAGAGGAAATTATATATGAACATACAGTACAAAACAGAGATCGAACAGTTTCAGGGGGCACAATCGGAACAAAGATTAATCGAGATAATTAATTTTGTCATCGATAAACTTTATACACAGTTTGAATTTTCTTATTATACAAAAGATGATATTAGACAAGAGGCGTGGGTAATGATACTTGATGCGTTTGCCAAGGGTTCATATGATCAAAATCGCCCAATCGAAAAATTTGCCTATAGACACATCAAAAATAGATTAATTAATCTGCGGCGCGACAAATTAAAAAATGATACCTCGCAACAATCATTAATGAATACTTCCGAAATTTTAATTGACCCGGAAGATTATTTTGTTCCCTATCATGATAACATTTCCCTAATCGAACAACGTATTCCCTGTTACCTCAGAAGTGATTTTTTGCGATTACTCGATGGGGTGCGCATCCCCGAATATAAGAAAAATAAAATTAAAAGGTATCTATATGAAGAAGAAATTATTAATTAAGGATATGGCTTATATCGATGAGCATTTAGATTTGCCTATCGATGAATTAGCGGGATATTGTGGTGTGCCCCCTAAGATGGTGAGAGATTATCTTAAGGGGCGACAACCCAGAAAAGAACAACCAGTTGTTTCACCAACACTCAGATCAAAACCCGAGTGGGCTTATATTTGTCGGCAATTTACAGATGAAGAATTATCTTTTTATGAACATTGCTATAATAGAATGCTTGAACAATTTAAAGAAGATGTTGTTTATACAGAAGAAATTCAGGTACATAAAGCTATAGAATTAGATATTTTTATGTTGCGTAATAAAATTAATAGGCGGCGTACCATAGATCAAATTCAATGGATCGAAGAACAATTACAAGAAGAACTTTTATTAGATGAGAGCGCTCAAAACCAAAATAAAATTAATGCCTTGCGCGAACAACTCTCAGCTTTTAATAGCGTTGTCGTTTCAACAAATCGTGAATATACTGATCTCCTTAACCAACATAATAAGATTATGGAGAGTCTACAGGGTACGCGCGAACAGTTGCGTAATAAACAATTTAATACAAAAATTGATATATTTTCTGTATTAAAAGATTTAGATGATGAAGATTATAGATCAAAACAAATTGTACAACAAGAGTTGGCGAAAAAAGCAATGGAATCAAAAAATGCAATATTAGGTTCTCTACACACTTTTATTGATGGAAGTGTAGATATTCCTATATTAACTGCTGAAAATTATGATAAGGTTGAATCAGAGAATGAATAAAGAGTTTTTATATTCGGAATATATAACTGTTACTGTTATTTCTGGTGAAACAAGATATTTTTATTAATCTTTGTTATAAGGCAGCAAGATATGCAAAAAGTAAAAGTTTTAGTTGATACTCGTGAACAATGTCCGTGGAAATTTACGGAAAATAGTTGGTGTTCTGGATCTGAAATTACAACACTAAAAACGGGCGATTATACTTTAGAGGGGTTTGAAGATAAATTGTGTGTAGAAAAAAAAAAGCGTAAACGAATTTTATAATAATATTGTAACTAAAGATTATATTCGTTTTACTAAAGAGTTAGAACGTATGAAACCTTTCCCTAACAAATATATTATCTTATGTTTTAATATGAATGATATTATTAAGTTTCCCTGGTCTACAGACCTACCAATTCACGTAAAAAGAAAAATTGTCGCAAGAGGCAGTAAATCAGATTTCTTCCTAAAAAGATTTGTTGAACTTCAAATAGCCTATCCAGATATTCATTTTCTTTTATGTGGGGATGAAGCTGAAAAGGTTGTTAGTTCTATATTTAAAAGAGTGGTAGAATATTATGCAGAAAAAAGTTAATCTTAGAGATTTTTTCGATAAATATTATGAAGATGGAGAGGATGAATTTTCTTATCTAGAAACAGATGGAGGTTTAGATTTAGACGATTTAGCAAAATCAGAAATAGACATATCTAACAATCCATTTTTTGATAAAAAAGAAGATGCAGTTAGGAAGTTTTGTAGGGTTATTAGAGATCCAGATTATCTACCATTTACATGTGAACATGTTTTTAATATAGAGTTACTTCCTACATATCACGTCACAATGAAGCATTTATATAATCATTCCTTCCCAATGCTTATTGGTAGTCGTGGATTTGGAAAAAGCTTTACATTAGCTTTATATATATTGTGGCGACTATTAATTAATCAAGGTATTAAAGTTGTTGTTGTTGGTGCGGCATTCCGCCAATCAAAACTTATATTTAATTATTGTTTATCTATTCTTGAACGTGCGCCGGTATATCAAAGTATGTGTGGAAATGGTTCTAAGATCAAGATATTAAAAGGGAACGATAAATGCACTATTCAGGTCGGTGAAAGTTTTGCAACGTTTTTACCATTAGGTGATGGAGAAACAATTCGTGGTGAACGTGCTAATATTATTATTGCTGATGAATTTTCCATGATACCAGTTGATGTATATGAAACTGTTGTTAAAGGGTTTACTGCTGTTTCTCAAAATCCTATTAAAAACGTTAAACAAATCGCCAAAATGATGAGAAAAAAGAAAAAAGGATTATGGTCAAAAGAACAAGAAATTCTTTTTCAAGAAATGATGAAGTCTAATCAATCAATTGTATCTGGTACTGCATATTATTCTTTTAATTCTTTTTGTGATTATTGGAAAAAATATAAAAAAATTATACAAAATAAAAATATAAAAGAAGCTGTTAAAGAAGAGGATGCTTATGCGCATTGTAATCGTAAAGATTTTTGTGTGCTTCGTATTCCTTTTGATTTAATTCCAACAGGATTTTTGGATATGAAATCCTTAAATCAAACAAAGGAAATGATCGCGGATTCTACATTTCAAATGGAATATGGCGCATGTTTAACTCCAGATACAGAAGTTATTACATTAGACGGGATTAAAAAAATTATTAATGTAAAGGTTGGAGATTATGTATTAACACATCTTGGAAGGTGGCGAAAAGTTATCGAAGTAATGAAGCGGAAATATTTAGGTAATATATATAAAATTAAAGCATATGGAAATAATCAAAATATAGGCGTGACCCCAAACCATCCATTTTATATTGATGAGGATTGGGAAAATTCTGCCAATTTAAAAAATAAAAAATTAGAACTTGCAAGATTTAATCATCTTAATAATACAACATCAATTAAAATATCTGATTATGTAGATAGTATATGTAAAACAGTAGTTAATGATGTAGAATATGTTTATCCTAAACCATCACAATTAAAATGTTTTAAAGATCATCATATAAAATATAAATCATGCATTCCAAATGAAATTAAACTTGATTATAATTTCGGATTGATTATTGGTTATTATGCGGCGGAAGGTAGCGTTGGAGCAAATGGTAGGGCGGTTTCTTTTTCTCTTGATGGTCATGTTGATATTAGTTTATTAGAATATATAAAAGAATTGAAAGATGCCCTTTTATCAACTTTTGAAATGAATTCCGTAGAATATCCAAAAGAAGATAATGTTGTTGATGTTTGTATGAACAGTAGATTAGTATCTGATCTATTAAAAAAAATATGTCCTAGTGTATCAGATACAAAACATGTTAATACAGATATATTATACTCAAATCCAGAATTTATGAAGGGGTTTATTACTGGTTATTGGCATGGTGCCGGATGTGTACATAAAGATAAATCAAGAAACAGATATCGTATTGTCGCGGGATGCACAAATAAATCTCTTTTATCTCAAGTTCGATTATGTATGTCTTATTTTGGTATTAAATCATCTTTAAATAATGGAAAAGAAAAACATAAATCTTACTTTAGAGGGAGGGTATGTAATTGTAAACCATCATATATAGTACAAATATCAGAATCGTATTTAGATGAGTTTATTAAATTTATATCCGACAAAGAATATTTCCCCCCTAACCAAAATAAAAAAACACATAAGTTTATAAAGAGAGTTTATAAAGAAGAACATTATAGTGGATTTGTTTATAATTTAGAAGTTGAGGAAGATCATAGTTATTCATTAATTAATGCTACAGTACATAATTGTTTTCCTGAAGATTCCAATGGTTTCTTTACTAGAAAATTAATTGAATCTTGTGTTGTGAAATCAGAAAGACAAATAGGACACGAAATTATATATCCTTTTACGGCAAGTATTATTGGTATAGACCATCCATTATTTTATGCAATGGGTGTGGACCCTGCATCAGCAGAGGATAATTTTAGTATTGTTGTTATATCTGTATACCAAACATATAGAAAAATTGTTTATTGTTGGACTATTAGAAAATCTATTCTTGCAGAACATATTAAAGAAGGTAGGGTTGATCAACAGGATTATTATGGATATTGCGCGAAAAAAATTAGAAATGTTATGAAGTCATTTTCTCCGTGCGAAATTATTGCTTTGGATGCTCAGGGTGGTGGTGAAGCTGGCGTAGCAGAAGCATTAGCAGATAAAGATAAATATTCAGAAAAAGACCTTCCTATATTCCCCGTAACAGAAGACCATCCGTTTTGGGATGGTAAAGAACGACATACAGATAAAATGACAGGGAAACATATTATTGAATTAGTTCAATTCGCGCGTGCTGATTATATTTCAGAAGCTAATCACGGATTAAAGAAAGATATGATAGATAAGGTATTACTATTTCCTATATTTGATGCAATATCTTTATCTACCGCACAATACCACGATGACGAAGAAGGCTTAGAATATGATAATTTAGAATTATGTATGTTAGAAATAGAAGAATTAAAAGATGAATTAGCGACGATTCAACATGGACAACATCCAAAAACCAATAGAGATTATTGGGATACTCCAGAAAAGAAACTTGCCGAAAACAAAAAGGGTCGGTTAAGGAAGGATAGATATAGCGCTTTATTAATAGCAAATATGGCGGCGCGTCGCTTACAACGCATGCCAGAAATATATAACAGAATGGTTGTTGGTGGTTTTGCTCAAAAATCATCTATTAAAAAACAAATTAATTCCGGGGATAAAAATTTGTTTGTTGGTCCGCAAAAATACGTTAAGTCATTAAATATTTGTGCTGCTGTACGTAGACAATAAGCGTGTATTTAAATTGTAATTGTATTACATTATAATTGAGGGGCGTTATGACAAAAAAGTATTACAGCACAAATAGCAAGGATAGAAAATATAATAATTCTCTTCGAGAGGCGTCAAAAGCGATAGATCAAATAACTCCTATTAATAGAACGAGTGCTAATTCTCAATTTAGGGAATATAGAGATATTTTACCTAATACGTCTATCAGAGACGGATTTTCTAAATATGACTATGATTACTTTAATAAAGAAGATGCAATACCAAAATCTAAAAATTCTATTCTTGCAATATGTACAGCAGCATATTATAGAGTTGGTTTAATTCGTAATATTATAGATTTAATGGGGGATGTCGCGTCACAAGGAATTAGAATTGTACACCCAAATAAAACTACAGAAAAATTTTATCAGGCATGGTTTAAAAAAGTTGGCGGCAAAGAACGCTCCGAAAGATTTTTAAATTTATTATATCGTAATGGCAATGTTATTGTTAAAAGAGCATCTAAAAAAATTAAAGATCAAGAGCAATTTATAAAAGAATTAAGATCTCAAGCAAGTATTAATTCTCCCTCTAATGAAATGCCTTGGCAGTATTTTTTCCTAGATCCTTTATCTATTGAGCGCGAAAGTGCTGTTTTATCTACTTTTTGTAATACTCCTTTATTCAGTATGAAGATTCCTACTCAGTTAAGAAAAATTATTATGGAACCTTCAAATGAATATGAAAGGGATTTAGTAAAAGAAATACCTCAAGATATTAAAAATGCAATTAAAAGTAAGAAAAATGATAGTAATTCATCTATACGTATTATTTTAGATCCATCTAAGGTTAGGTCTTTTTATTATAAGAAAGATGATTGGATGCCTTGGGCACACCCTATGATTTATGCGATTCTTGATGATCTTATTTTATTAGAGAAGATGAAATTAGCTGATTTAACCGCTCTTGATGGTGCTGTTTCACATATTCGTTTGTGGACTCTTGGTGATTTAGAACATGATATTTTTCCTACAGAAGAAGCGGTTCGTAAATTAACAGATTTACTTATAAATACTGCTGGAAATGGTAGTGTTCTTGATTTAATTTGGGGTCCAGGATTAAAATTAACAGAAACAAATAGTAATATATATCAATTCTTAGGTGGCGAAAAATACACAAATGTTTTATCTAATATCTATGGTGGCTTAGGGATTCCTCAAATGTTAACTGGTTCAAGCAGTAAAGGAGGAATGTCTACTGATTTTATGCAGATCAAAACGCTTGTTAAAAGATTAGAATATGGAAGAGAACAATTAATGGTTTTTTGGTTAGGGGAAATAGAAATTATTCGTAGGGTTATGAGTGGGCGCAAAGGATTTTCTTCTAAAAAAATGCCAGATATTATTTTTGATCATATGAGTTTAACTGATGAAGCAGCTCAAACAAAATTAATTTTAGATATGCTGGACCGCGAAATAATTTCTATTAAAACTGCTCGCGAAGACCTTGGTTATATCCATAGTCTTGAAGAATCAAGACTTGATGAAGAAATTGAAACAAGAGCTAAGAAACCGAAAGTTTCTCCTTATCATGCCTCACAACCCGACCATGATTATAAGAAATTATTTATTCAACGTGGCGTGATGACACCTTCTCAGGTTGGTTTAGAATTACCAGATCCCAAACCATCTGAAAAATTTATACTTGAAGATAAATCGCAACCTAAGAATACCCTTCCCTCTAACAAAAAAAAGGGTACTCCCGGCGAAGGTCGCCCTAAAAACGCAACAGATACTCAACCGCGCAAACGTCGCACACCACTTGTAGCAAATCTATTTTGGGTTCAATCCGCATATGATGATATTTCATCTTTTGTTTTTGATGTTTTATCTGTAAAATTCAATAAGGCTAATTTAAGAAAATTTACTAATGAAGAATATAAAATGTTTGAAGATTTAAAATTTGGTGTTTTATGTAATGTAGAACCATTTTCAAAAATAACTGAAGATATTTTAATTAAAGCTATTAGTAAACCGTTTATTAAATATGGAAAAGCTAAAACAATTTATCAAAATATATTTAATGAATTTGTATCAACATACAACCAAGAACCAACAATAGATCAACGTAAACAGATTTGTTGTTTAGCTTACCTGGAGATTATTGAATGATTATTTACGAACAAGAAAAACAAGATGGGTTAGAGGGGTTGATAAGTAATAATAGCGTTGCTTTTTGCACGCGATTAGAATGTAATAAAGCTGCATTAATTACTACAGACGACTTTAAAAAATTAGCAAGTGATAATTATCATAAATGCGCAAAATGTAATTCGGAAAAAATATGTAATGTTCGTTCGTTGCAAGGTAATACACAATGCGAAGAATGCGGTTTTGTGTGGACTGATCCTACATATAATTCAAAGGCATCTGAAATCAAAAAAGCAACAGGTAGTGAACATATCAATTTATATCCTGTTAAATCTATCTTAGTGTCGTCTTCTATAAATAAGAATGATGATGTTTTTATGTCTGAAGATGTTTTTATCGCGCGAAATTCTGTTAAAGATCAACCATGTAACATTGAACATAATGAAAAACAAATTATTGGTCATACAACTGGTAGTTATGTTTTAGACGACCAATTTAATCCAATCCCAGATGATATAGATATAATAATCCTCCCTAAGAAAATCCATATTCTTGATACTTCTGTTATTTATATGTTTTGGCAAGATAAAGAGTTTGAATCCCAAATCGCCAAAATGATTGAAGAAATTGAGCGCGGCGAATGGTATGTTTCGATGGAATGTTTACACGCTAATTTTGATTATATGTTAGTTGATGGCGAAGAAGAAGTAATTGTAAAACGAAATCAGGTTACATCCTTCCTAACTAAATATCTTCGTTATTATGGTGGTGAAGGAGTTTATCAAGGGAAAAAGATTTATAGAGTTGTAAGAGATTTTATGTTTTCTGGAAAAGGATATGTTTTACATCCTGCAAATCCAGAAAGTATTATATTCAATAATGTAAGTGCAAATATAAACAATAACGTGTATTCAAATAATAAGAATACAAGTTCTATTTTATTGGAGAATTTGGATATGACTGATTTAGAAAAGAAAATTCAAGAACTAGAAACAAAACTCACTTCTGCTTTAAAAGAACGCGATGAAGCACAAAAACAATTGGCTGGTGTTTCTGTAGCCAAAGCAACCGAATTAGAAAGTAAATTAACTGTTGCAAATGAAAGTATTAGCAAACTCAATAAAGATATTGCGACCAAAGAAGAAACTATTGTTCAGCTTAACAAAGATAAATCTGTTATTGCTAAAGAACTAGAAACAGTTCAAAAAGAACTTAAAGATTTAATTATCGCTAAAGTTAAAGCTGATCGCGTTTCCAAGCTTGTTGCCGCTGGATATGAAGAAAGTATGGCTAATGGTTTAGTTGAACGTATGGTTGATGCTTCTGATGATGTTTTTGAAGCATTTGTACTTGTAGCCGAAGCAAAAAAAATTGGTGCGCCGGGCAACAATACCTCTGAGATAAAAAAAAGTCCAATGCAAAGCGTAAAAGAATATGTAAAAGAGGAAATTGCTGGCAGAAAATCTAAATCTGGGGAAGTTCAAGAAAATACAAAACAAGCTAAAGCTGCTGAAGAAGTATTAGAAGAACTTGAAAAAGAAAATCTAGATGATCCCACCGGATCTACACAAGAAACAAATCAATTAGAAGAATTTCGTTCGGCTATTGCTACCGATTTATTCTCTAAAGGCTTCCGCAAAAACAAAACTAAATAATTGGAGATATAAGAATGGCACTTAAAGGTAATAGACAGATCAAATTGACTCGTGTTGATATTTATTGCGATCAGGTTATAGAAAAAGGTGGTGTGTTAGTTTTTAATACTGCCGGATCAGGAAACACATTAGATCAGGCTCAAAATCTCGGTGAATATGCTGTTACAAGCTCTGGTAAACATGTAATTGGTTTTGCGCTAGATAATGTTGTTGATACTGATCTTACAAGATATAAACTTAATCAGCATAAAGATGAAATTTATAAAGGTGGCAAAGTAAGTGTTGCTACAGTCGGTTATGTTCTAACAAATATGTATGTTGGTTCACCCGTTCTTGGTAAAGCTTATTTAAGTTCTTCTGGTAAACTCACACCAACATGGATTAACGATGCTGCTACTCCGTTAGTTGGTCGTTTTGAAGGTTCGCCAGACGAAGACGGTTACGTTAAGGTTAGTTTTAATCTTCCCTAATAATATTTGGAGTTAAATATAATGTCAGATAAAGAAAAAGAGTTAATTCAACGGTTAAAAATGTTGCTTGCAAAAGCTACAGATACAGTACAGGTAGAATCTTCAAAAGCTGCACGTATGGAATTTACACAAGCATTAGAACTACCACTACGCCAAGGTGTTATGGATGGTAATAATATTGATGGTATATTTGAACGTGCTGAACTAGATCATGGTACTGTACTAGAATATCCTCTAGATTTTGTTATGCCCGGTACTGAAAAAGATTATCGCGCTTTTACAATTCCTCTACAGGGGCATATGCCAGAACTACATGTTAATGGTGACTATGTTACTATTCCAACATATGAAATTGGTGCTACTATTGATATGCGTATGAAATACGCTCGTGATGCTGGTTGGTTCGTTGTAAATCGCGCTCTATCTGTTCTAGAGTCAATGATGACCAAGAAAAGAAATGATGATGGATGGCACGTTCTGTTAATCGCTGGTGCAGATCGTAACATTCTAGTTACTGATAGCGTTGCTAATACTGGTCAATTCACAAAAAGACTTGTTTCTCTTTGTAAAACTGTTATGCGTCGTAATGGTGGTGGTAATTCTACCAGTATTATGCGTGGTCGTTTAACAGATCTTTTCCTAAGCCCTGAATTAGTTGAAGGTATGCGGGACTGGGGAATAGATCAGGTTGATGAAGTTACTCGTAGAGAAATTTATACAGCTAGCGACGATTCTGATAAATTAAATCGTGTATTTGGTATTAATCTTCATGATATGGATGAACTAGGTGAAGATCAAGAATATCAGAATTATTTCCTTAATGAAATTGGTACATCTATTAATGCTAATGATACAGAGCTATTAGTTGGTCTTGATTTATTCAATAATGATAGCTTTATTATGCCGGTTAAGACAGATGTTAAACTTCTAGAACGCGAAGACCTTTTAGACCAAAGACGAATTGGATGGATGAGTCTAGCAGAACTAGGGTTTGCTTCTCTTGATAATCGACGTGTATTGATTGCGTCTGCATAAAATTATTTTACTTTATTTTAAATATACATAAAAGCCGGATATATCCCGGCTTAGTGTATTTATATGTAAGGTGTTTTTTATCTAGAGGTCTTGTTATGTCTACAAATATATTATATGATAATTTTAATGCTGCTGATGGAACCGCTATTATTGGTAGAACACCAACTAGCGGCACTGGAAATTGGACAAAGCATGGTGCAGCGCTTTATAGTGCTGGAATAGCAGAGATACACAATAATCAATATAGACGTGTTCCACCAATAGGTGTTTTTGCGGCATATTTAAATCAAAATACTTATTCTACAAATCCATATCGCGAAATTACTACTAAAGCAACGCTACTTTCTAATGATGCTGCTTTCACTAATACCGATGGGATATTATTTTTTGGTAGCACTACAGCAGATACATATATTGGTGTGCGTTATGATGGAGATGAATGGATTTTACATGCTGCTACTAATGGGGTGGGGGCTGGTACAGGATCACCTATTGCGATTCGTAGATATGCAATGCCAATTGAAACAGGGATTGCTTATGATTTAACATTAAAACTTGGACCTTATAATCAACAAGTCTTTGTCAATGGTGAACGTGTTATTGAACTTTCGTCATCAACTTATGAATCTTATGGATATCCTGCAATTCGCGCTGCTGGTGCGAGTGGATTAACTGTTAATGAAGGTTGGAGATTTGATGATTTTGCCGTTAATGATTGGACTCCAACACGAACAATCCCATATTATGATTTATATACAACTACAGGTAATACTCCTTTAAATTCGCTTTATGGTGCTATTCGTATCCCAAGTATAACTACAACACAAGATAAAAAGCTTTTGTTATTTGCGGAAGGTCGTGTTTTAGGGAATGATGATAATAGCGCAGCTGATGTATTATGTTGGAAAATAGATCCATTAAATCTTCCCACTATTCCAGAGCCTACTTATATAACTGGATTACCTAGAGCTAGTGGTGGATGGACAGTACACAACCCAACATCAGTAACCCTAAATACTGGTCGTATATTACTATTAACAAGTTATCGCCCATTAGGTTTATCTACTGTAAACATTCCAACAGGTTTAACTCCTGGTCAAACCACTATTATTAATTTATCTTATAGTGATGATAATGGTGATACATGGAATGGTCCACTTGATATTACTCAATCTGTTAAAAATTATGATGTTTGGGGACATTTAGCCGCTGGTCCTGGCGCAGCAATTCAAACAACTAGCGGGAGAATTATTTGTCCTATGTGGTTCAGGTTGCCGGGATCAGCACCGAATGTTGGGTATGGATCTTTTGCAGCATATACAGATGATCCTACTGGTTTATCTGGGTGGACAATTGGAGCAAGCACTCCTATTAGTGGGGTAAACGAGACAGGTTTTGTAGAATTACCCAACAATGAAATTATGGCAACAATGAGGGTTGCTAATTATACAGGAAAACTTTATTACGCTCTATCTAATGATAATTGTAATAGTTGGTATACAAGTGGAACAAAAGATATTGATTATCCGGGCATTCAAACCGGAGCATGTAAATATCATAACTATACTATCGTAACTCACCCAAACAATGCAGCTATTCGTTTAAACATTACAATACGAGAAAGCTCTGATAATGCCGTAACATGGAATAATGTGTTTGATCCTCCACAAAATTTCCCGTTAGGTAGCCGTCTGCATAATGGTGGTGGTAGCTATTCTGTGCCGATTGGAGATCCCTATAATGGTGGTATTTATACATTATTTGAAAGAGGGGCTGATAGTACTAATTATTACGATAAATTAACATTGACCTTTACATCAAATGAATGGTTAGACATAAACCCAATAATAATTCCAACTAATGTTGAAATTCCAAAGACAGATAATAATATTAATATGCCGGAAAGAAGTCCGATATCTTCTTATTCTTTCTCTGGTCCTAGCAATGGTTATTATCCTTATAAATCTGATATATTTAATATTCAATTAGGTCCAGGATATGTTAATTCTGTTATTAAGTTTACTCCTAGTGTTACTGGTGTAACAGGAACATTTAATCCTACATCAATAGAACTAACAAATTCAAAAAGAGAAGGATTTTTTACTTTTACTCCAGGAAATAGTGGAATTCATTATATTAATATAATAACAAATTCTTCTGGTTTAGCTGTAAGCGATATTAGATATGCAACATCTGGTTATACAGATAATAGACAAACAGTAAGAACAATAAACCCAAATTATAGTCATATTAATGGATCTACAATTATAGTAATTGGAAATATTGTTTATAGAAATGATGGATATCAATTTGATACAGATTTAGCAGATAAAAATTTAAGTAAAAAAATGTTGGGGTATTAATTATGCCCTGGGAAACCGATGCTGTAATTATAATTAGAAATATGATTAATGATATAGATTCATCTAATTACACAGACGACCGTATCAAAGAACTATTTCTGGTTTCTTCATATTTTGTACAAATGGATATTGGTTTTTCAACTGGTTTTGTTGTTGATTTATCATTATTAACAATAGATCCAGATCCAACATCAATAGGAGATTCTTCCTTTTTAAATTTAACTTGTCTTTGGGCGGCTCACCAATTCTCCCTAAATGAAGCAAAATTAGCGGCTGGTCAATCAATCGATATTAGAGACGGAACAAGTATGGTTGGATTAAGGGGTTTAGGTAAAGCTAAAACAGATATAGCACTAAGATATTATAATTTATATAATGATATGAAGCGTCAATATATGTGTGGTGTGCGATGTGTTGGCGAAGTAATTGTTACTGCATTTAGAACATATGAAACAATAAGGTAATTATGAGTCTTAACGATATACAAAAAATAGATCAAACCAAAAATATCAACAATGGAACCATAGTTGTAGTATCTCCGTTATCTTTTTTATATAACAATGATGTAACTATTAGCGGTGATTTACCAACAAAAACATATAATTCTTTTTTTAATATTATTCCGGCTTATAGATTAGGTTTTGGTGAACATAGTAGTGAAACAGTTTTATATGGGGGTGGTTTTTACAGAATTATTTCTGGTGTTAGTGGTGGTGGTGGTGGTGAGGTAGTTAGTTTTTTAAGTGGATTAACAGATGTTTCTATTACATCTCCAATAAATAAACAATTATTACAGTATAATGGATCAGAATGGATAAATTATAATAGTAATTTTATTGTTCAAAATCCAGGAGCAACAGATAATATAATTAGTCCAACAGGAAATTTTACACCAATAGTTATTAGTGGTCATTCATCACAAACACAACCATTAACAAAATGGATAACTTCAAGTGGAACTACGGCTGGGTTATTATCTAATGTTGGTGGTCTTGTTTCTCATATGATTTATACTCAATATATAGAACCAAAACAAATTTATCTATTTTCTGATGTAAATCAAATCCCCGTTGATATATTTTCTATCTCGCCAAATGATACAGATATATTAAGAGGTAGAAGATACGATAGTACAAATATTAATTATTTTGCGTTTAATGTTAGTGGTAATTTATCTCTTGGGGCGACATCAACATATAATAAACTACATATAGTTCCTGCAAAAACACAAAATGCAATAGTAGTAAGCGGAACACCAAATTATGAATCGTCTTTTATTAAAATAGTTGATAATACAAATAATAATATCTTTCATATTAGTGCTAGTGGCACATTACAAGTGTCCGCAAAATCACAAACAGCAGACAGCACAATCTCCCTAAGCAAACTTTCACCGAGCTATCAGTTTATCAATCCTAATAATGTTGATAGGGATGTAAATTTACCAACTGTCGTTTCTGGTGATATTGGTTTATTTTATACAATTCAAAACAGTGCTCCAAGTGGCGTTAACACATTAACAGTTAAGAATGCTGGAGGAACTTCAACGTGTGCGCTGGTATTTATCATTAAAATGGGAGATTAATATCTAATGGGTAGAATTTTTACATTAACAGATGATATTAAACGTATTGCTACGGATGCATTTGATGATTTATTAGATACACTTGGTAGACAGTGCCGTTTATATTATCCTCCTAAATCCATTAGATGCGAAAATTGTTCATTATCATTGGTTGGCGGAAAACCATCAAACAAGTATTTACATGGTGGACCGCAACCATTCCCGTTAGGATCTTTATGTCCCGCGTGCGGCGGAAATAATATTATTATGACTGAGGTTTATACAGATATAAATTTACTAATTACAGAAGATATAGCAAAATATAAAAAATTAGAAAATATTAATATCCCAAATGGATCTATTCGTACAAAAGGATATGTAAACGATATGCAAAAAGTTATGCAATGTGATTATATGATTAAAGATCATGAACAACAAGGCATACTGTATCAAAAATATCGTTTGTATGGAGAAATATTAATGCCCGGAAATATTATTAAAAATAGATATTTTGTTTGTTATTGGGAGAGATTTCAATAATGCAAATTAAAGTAAAATTCAATGAAACAGAAATTACTTTACGGAGGAAGATCATCGATGAGTTCACTAAACAATTCAATAGTAGAGCAATGTCTAGGATACACACTCTTAGGAATTCTATTGCTTTATTATTCAGCGAAACTGTTTGTTCATCTGCAACAGTTCTATCATTATCAAGTGGTTATTTAAAAGGTCACTTTGGTTTGATATCAGGCGAAACAAAAATAACACAATTAAAAGAAGCATTATATAATTCCGTAAAAGTTGATTTTCAACCATTGAAATCAAATATAAATAATATTAGTGGAGGATTGACTATTACGGCATTACAAGATGGATATCCAGAATTAACAGAAAATTCAGATTTTTATTATCTTTCTGGAGAAAAACAATATAAAATTGAATGGTTAAAATGGTTGTTGTTAGAGGGTTCTAATGTAATTATTTCTGATTATTCAATTCGTTTTAAAGGTTCGTCAAATAAGGCTATTTTTAATGATAGTCGTTCTGGATTTGCAATTATGGTAAAGGGCGGAACATGGAGAGTTCCAACTACTTATTCAGGTACAGAATCAAATAATTTTATTACAAGGTCTTTAAATTCTTCGTTTTATAGCAAATTAACAAAGATTATAAAAAATGAGCTATCTAACCTTTAAAAATGTAACAGATATTGGTCAATTACAATCAACAAATCAGTTGGTAGTTAATCTATCTTTATGGTTTGATTGGGCGTTTTTATCTATAGGAAGTTTTTATAATGTAAATAGAAATATTTCTGGTGTCTATGGTGGTAGCCCATCTTATCTAAGAAGTGTATCCGACCCAAATTATATAAATGGATGTGTTTGGGAATCCGCTCGATCAAATTGGGTTTACGAAACAGGTATAACATATCAATATAATAATATTAATTATTCTGGAATTTATATAAATAATAATTTTTATGAATATAGTACAACTGGAGTTTATTCGCACGCAGTAGATTTCCCTAAAGGACGTGTTATTTTTGATAATCCTATCAGTGTAACGGGAAATATTATAGAATGCGAATACTCTTTTAAATATATTAATGTATTAGATTCAAATAATCAGGTGGCAAAAACACTTATGTTTGATTCTATGAGATTTGATAGTCCACAATTTAATCAAATTGGATCTGGTATATGGAATAAATTATCTCAATCAAGAGTTCAGTTGCCAGCAATTATTATAGACCCAACATCTCGTATTAGGCACACTCCTTATGAGTTAGGCGGGGGTGTTTGGAGATATCAAGATATTTTACTTCATGTTATAGCAGAAACCCCTTATGAATGTAATAATATTACTGATATACTCCTTAACCAAAAAGACAAGACAATATTTTTATTTGATGTTGATCGTGTTGATGAATCTGGTTTAATGCCATTGGATTATCGTGGTGATAGGGCGACAAACGGATTAATGTATCCAGATTTAGTTAAAGAAGAAAACGGGTATAGATTAAGGAGATGTTTGATAGATAACTCTGTTTCTGATTCTTATCCTGATTTATATAATGGTTTATATAGGTCTGTTGTACAATGGACGTGTAAAATAAATGTCCCAAGTGTATAAATTATAAAGGTTTTATTTTTTTGGAGCAAATAAATGAGTACAAATGCAAGATTATATTATGCTGTTGTTCAAATGGGTGTTGCTAATCCTGGAAGCAATGTCTTTAGAGAGGTCCACGGTTTACAATCTGTTGGACTAACAACTAACTTTACACTAGATCAAATTTTTGAAATTGGTCAAATTGAAATTTATGAAAATAAAGAAGGTTCTCCAGAAATTCAGTTAACCGCGCAAAAAGTATTAGATGGATATCCCCTAATTTACCACTTAGCTACTCAACAGGCTGGAAACCCATCTTTAGCCGGTCGTTCGCGTGCAACTTGTATTTTGGGTCTATCAACCTTCGATGATACAAAAGAATCCGCTTCAGGAAATCCATTAGCTGAAGTTATTATGTCTGGTATGTATGTTAACTCGCTTTCTTATACATTTAATGTTGATGGTTCTTTCACTGAAGATTTAACATTTCAGGGACAAAGTAAGATATGGAAAACTAGTAATTATGTTCTAACTGGTGTTTTCCAAAATAATGATTCTCCATATGCTATTACTGGTTCTGGCGGTATAAATCAAAGACAAAACTTTGTATGGGCTGATTCTACTAATGGTGGAACAACCCGCGATGCTAATAGTATGGTTGGAACAGTTGTAGCTAGTGTTATTCCTCCAGATATTGATGGTATTACCTCTTCTGGAACTAATCCTTTACAGGTTGATGGTTCTCGTAGTGCTCACGTACAATCAATTTCTGTATCTACAGATTTAAATCGTAAAGAACTATTTGAATTAGGTCGTAAAACACCATATTTCCGATCACCACAATTCCCCGTTCCTGTAAACTGCTCGATTACAACTCTTATGAAAGAAATGGATAATGTTGATGCTTTTGAAAATGTTGATAATCTAACAAACAGAACCATTAAAATTAAATCACAAGAAGGTACATTTATTAATCTTGGTACTAAAAATAAACTACAATCTGTTGATGTTGGTGGTGGTGATACAGGTGGTGGAGAATTTACACTGACATATAACTATGTAACTCAAAACACATTACTTGTTATTCACCCTCAAGATCCTGTTACTGCTTTTAGAACACCACAATAATAATTATGAATAATGATGAAATTGAATTAAACGTCTCTCGTATTATTACGGGGGACGTTATTATTTTATGGAATAATGAAGAACTATTAATTAAAAAACCTGATCGTATCATTAAATATCGTGCCGAGATTTTATATCAAAACAAACTTAATGATGCTAAAAATCATGGTTTTTGGGATGAAGAAGAATTATTGGAATTTATGGTTGATTCTGATTTATGGAATAATGAAAATGAAAAAATATTAAATAAAATAAATAGTGATATACCAGATTTTAAAATCAAATTATATGAAAATTACTATAAAGAAGAATCCAAACAATCAATAAAAAAAATAATTTTTTCTGCTGTATCCAAACAAAAAGAGTATTTGATTAAAAGGCATTCATATGATCATTTAACCGATAGAGGTTATGCGCTTACCGCAAAAAACAGATTTTTAATATCAAATTGCGTGTATGATATATTAGGAAATAAAATTACTCGTGGATTAGATATAGATCAATTATATTATTTATATAGTAAGGTTTTATTAGGGGATTCTGATATTAGAACTGTTGCAAAATCTGATATTTGGAAAAATATTTGGAATAATAGAAAGTGTTCTAGTAGTTTGTTTGGCGGTGACGTTGTTGATATGACAGATGAACAAAAAATGTTAGCTAGTTGGTCATCTTTTTATGATTCTATACAAGAACACCCTGAAAAACCATCAGATCAAATTATTTATGATGACGATGCTTTTGATGGGTGGTTATTAAAACAGCGCAAAGATAAAGAAGTTAATGATTGTAAAAAAGATATTGAAGGATTGATTGATAAAAAAATAGCGAATGCACAAGAGGTATTTATTCCTCTAAATAAAGCTGATAAAAAATTTATTAATTCTATGAATTCGGATAGAGCTAAAAAAATTAAAGAAAAACGATTTCAAGCAATTAACGATAAAGGAGTCTTAAATCATATAGATTTACCTGATGTTAAACGAGAAGTTCAAATGCAAGCAAATAGGATGAACAATGGATAAAAGTGATCAAATCAGAGAAGAACTAAAACAGATGATCAATAAGGCTATTTTAACTGTTGGTGTTGGTGAAATAGCAGAAATAGAATCGTTTGTTGGGTTTTTATGGGGTCAAAATAAACATATTGATCAATTAAATCAAGAAGAATTTGAATGTAGAAAGGAGTGGGAAATAATTAGGAAAAATTTCTTTGATAAGATGAACGATCTAATAAAAAGATTGGATAAAAAAATAGATTCTTTAGAATTTGAAGAAAGAAAATATACATATATCTTTTATAACAAGAAAAATAATGGGATCAATAAGGAAAGGATCAGAAAATGAAACTTGAAGAAACTTTTAAAACTGTAGACACTGAAAAAAATGAAATCGAACTATTGGTTCGTAGACCGGATGACGAAGCATTAAACGAAAGTACAAAAGTATTTTTTGATACATTTAATCATGCAAAAAATGTTTTAAAATCTCCCCTACGTCTACAAAACCAAAATCAACTAAAGGAATTGGGGATCTGGACAGAAGATAAAGATAAACAATTAGATAAGTTAGAGAAAGATATTAAAAAATCATGTATCAAACTTACCAAAGTTAAAAATAAAAAAGAAGGTCGTAATTTAGCATTAAAGATTCGTGAGTTGCGTACCGAATATACAAATCTAATTTCAGAACAGAATTATCTAGACGATCTTACATGTGAAAGTCAAGCCAACAACAAAAAAATGGATTATTGGGTTTCTGCGTGTACTTTTTATTCTGATACCCTGGAACCGTTTTTCTCTAGTCTTGAAGACTTTACAAAACGTAGAAATGAAAAAGCAGCTAATGATGCTTATACAGCTATGCTTAAACTTATGTTTGATCTAGATGCTAATCCGCAAAAGAAAAATCCAGAAAATCAATTTTTACTAAAACATAAGATGTGTAATGATGATTTATATCTAGTTGATTCGGATGGAAATCTTTGTGATAGAGATTATAAAAAAATTAAATTAGTTAATAACCTTCCATATTATGTTAATGATAAAGATGAAATTGTAGATGATGAAGGAAATCTATTAAACGAAGATGGGTCTTTGAAATTAGACTTCCCAGACCTAGACGAATAAGTGTATCTTTAAATAGGAATTATTATAATGGACTCTCAATCTTTGCAAATTGATTGAGGGTTCTTTTTTTTGAGGTAGCATATGTCAATACCATTAAGCGCACAATTACAGATTTCGCCACCACAAAATTTAAATCAAGTTAGACAAGCTATTCAGTCATCGTTGAATGGTGTTAGAGCGGATATTAACGTCGCTATTAAACAAGGATCTTTAAATAATATAAGTAGTTTAAATAATAATATTAATAATCTACAATCTAATATTAATAAGATTCCATCTTCTATAAATAAAGCGAATCGTTCCTTTGTATCGTTTTCTGATAATATAGCTGTTTCTACAAGACGTATGACAGCGTTTATTATTGGTTTAACTGCTGTATCAAAAATTGAAAGTGCATTTTTTGATGCTGCTAAATCAGCGCTTGAATTTCAACATGAATTAGTTCGTTTAGGGCAAATTGGTAATGATACACGTAATGATATTGCATCTATCTCAAATGAAGTTGGTCGTTTAAGTAAAGCATTTGGTACATTTTCTGGTGATTTATTAAAAAGCGCATCGACATTAAGACAAGCCGGTTTTAATATAAAAGAAACTGTTGGTTTTTTAGAAACTCTTGCTAAAACAACTCTTGCACCAACATTTGATAATTTAGAACAAACAACAGAAGGTGCAATTGCTATCATGAATCAATTTGGTAGTACAATTAATGATAGCTCTGGTAAAATAGCTTTTCTAGAGAAATCTTTAGGCGCAATTAATAAAGTATCTGCTAGATATGCTGTTGAGTCTAGTGATTTAATTGGTGCCGTTCAACGTACAGGTGGAGCATTTGAGGCGGCTGGTGGAAATTTAAATGAATTAATTGGTATTATGACTTCTATTCGTTCTTCTACTCGTGAATCCGCCGAAACAATTGCTACTGCATTACGTACTATTTTTGGTAGATTACAGAGAACCGATACAGTTGAAAGGTTATCACAATTAGGTGTTCAATTACGTATTACCGCACAAGAGGCGGCACGATCAGGAAAAGAAATTGGTGAATTCGTAGGTCCATATAGAGCTATTCAAGAAATTGGAAAAGCATTAGAGAATGTTCCTAGGGGAAGTGTGGTTTTCGCCCAAATAGCTGAAGAAATTGGCGGTATTCGTCAATTATCAAAAGTTATTCCCCTTCTAAAAGAATATAAACTTGCACGCGAAGCAACATTAACCGCTGAACGTGGCTCTTTTTCTTTAGATGCTGATGCGGTTCGCGCACAACAATCTTTAGCTGTTCAATTAAGCAAGACTGCCGAAAATTTCAGGGATTTATTTAGAACATTAGCCGATAACGACCCATTAAAAGAATTTATTTCAACATCTCTTAAAGCTGTAAACGCATTAATTGAAATGGGTAAGGTTCTTAAACCTCTTGTTCCTTTATTTTTAACTCTTGGTGGTTTTAAGATTGGACAACTTGGAACAGATACAGTAAGAAAATTAATTGGTGGCGCGGGCGGTATACCATCGGCAAGTATAACAGGTGGAAAATATGGTTATGCTTCTGGAGGAACAGTTAAACGATTTAACACTGGTGGTCCGGTTCCCGGTCATATGAATACAGATAGCATTCCTTCTCTTTTAACTCCTGGCGAATATGTATTTTCAAAAAAAGCCGCACAAAAAATTGGATATGCAAAATTAAATAAAATGAATCGTGCTGGTTATGCTAGAGGCGGAAAAGTTAAACCCAAAATGTCTGATATTATCAAACAAATGGGTGATTATGAAGATATTGCCCCTACTCTTGATTTAGACAATTATCCAAATCCACCAGATTTAATAGATCCAAAAGCTAGAAAAAATATCGACGAAAGAATCAAGGCTCTTTTTGGACCAAAGATGACACGTAATGATCTTAGACCGTTTGAGTTAGGGAGTGGAAAGAAATCTACAGACGAATCATCTTATAATTATTTTACTACAAGGTCTCTTAAAGAAACAAGAAAAGAAAAACGTCCATTAAAACTACTTGGATATGAATTTAAAAAACGAAATGTTTATGGTAAAGAAATTCCTCAATTTAAAAGAGATCGTAATGATAATTTTGAAGATGGGATTATTAATACTTTATATAGTGAATTTAAATCATATCTACCTAAAAAGTACGATACATACGACTTTGACCCACAAAATAAAATAGATCCACAACCAATAGATAATTATATCAAATTCGATCAATCTCGCGGTGGACGCTCACAAGAAAGATATTATCAGAACCAAATCGTTAAAAAAGTTTTTGGCGAACAAAATATCAAACTATCAGATTTGCTACCTTTTGAACGTCCAGACGTAACAACTAGCGATATTACCAAAAGAATATCAAAAGAAAAAGATATTACACTAAAAGATTTTCGATCTGTATTCGGTAAAAAACCACAGTTAGACCAATTATCTAAAAATACATTAATTTCTGGGTTGGGGAATGGTATCACTTCTGATGATTTATATCCTTTTGAAATCCCAAATAACAAAACCCAAAAATTACCAAAAAGTATATTTGAACAACAAAGATTCTCCCTTAATACACAAAAAGAATTACGACCATTAAAATTGCTTGGACACGAGTTTCAGAAAAGAGATGTTTATGGCAATATAATCCCAAGATATAAAAAAGATATTATTCGTGCGGCAAAAAGATCAAATCAACCAATAGATACTTTTGAATTTGGATCAAGAGAACCCGTTGCTGAATTTGGTAATATTCTATTTGATAATTCTCCGCAAGGACAAACTCAGCGAAGAAAATATCAAAATCAAATAGTTAAAAATGTATTTGGTGAAAATTTTAAATTATCAGATTTGCGTCCTGGCGAACGTCCTGATGTTCAGAAACGCGATGTAATTAGTGGAGATAATGAAGTTTCTCTATCTCAATTTAGACAAGTTTTTGGAAGAAAACCACGTTTAGAATCTGATATGGTTGATCCTATTGATAGCACTATTGCACAAGTGTTCGGTAAAGGTGTTACAAAAGAAGATTTACATCCATCTGATATTCCAACAACTTCGCGTACAAGTATTATTCCTCCTAAAAGACAAAATCCATTATATCTTGGTAGAAGTCCAGAAGCATTTAGATTTAAAATTCTTGGTAGCGTGGCTTATGGTCCCGATCAATATGATATAGATGGGAACAGAGTTATTTCTGATAGACTTCCGAAAAAATTCTTTGGTAGAAGTGGGCGCACATATGATACTCGTAAGAGATATCAAACTGGCGGATCTGTATTTAGAGGGTTTGTTCCCGGCGTTGGAAATGGCGATACTTATCCTGCTGAATTAGAAGAAGGATCATTTGTATTAAGGAAGGCTGCTGTTGAAGCGTTCAAACCATCGTTGATGAGCGAACCAGAAAATAATTTATTGTCTCATCAATATGAAATAGCAATGAAATTAAAAGCTATGGGCGGGATGGGTGCAACATTAAGGAAATATTCTAAGGGCGGAATTGTTCAAAAATTTAAAGAAGGTGGAACGGTCCCCGGTATAGATAACGAAATTAGAAGAATCTTAAAAAACCTCGGATTAAAAGATATTGATATTAGTGGAATTGTTAAATCTATTGAAGTAAATCCAGAACTATTAAACTCCCTAAGCAAACAAGGGGCTACACCTAAAGGTTATTTTCAACCGTCGCAACAATTAGGCACATCTGGACAAATTACACTAAAAGATATTAGTAAAACATCATTACAAGAAACATTACCTCATGAATTAGCCCATGCACTAGATGACGCTGGTAGATTAAATAGTGGATCTTTAATATCTGGATCATCCTCAACAATTCAATCTATTTCCGAAAGAGCTTTTGATAGATTTGTAAGCCCCAATAAACAAAAAATATACCGTGATAAAATTTATGGCAATCGATATGATAAAATGCGTTCTGTTGAAGGTTTCGCCAATCTATTACAAAGATACCAGAAATATCAGTCTAGTGGTTCAATAGGTAAATTTAGACAACGTAAAGATAAAGACCTATTTAATGCTTACGAAAGCGTGATTCTTCCACTTTTACAACAAAATACAGAAGAATTTTTTGGTTCTGCTCCATCACGACTCCCCTCTAATATCACTAATTTTGTAACAAAACCAATTAATTTTGGAACATCTACATCTTTGCAACCATCGCCACAAAGTCCAACTCCTGATATACTTTCATCATTAGGCAGTATATCTAAATCTCCTAATCTATCATCGTTTATTAGTGGCGGATCAACACCAACTAATCCACCACAACCCCCTAATCAACAACCACAATTTCCAAATAATCTTAGATTTCTTGATGTGTTTAGACGTGCTGGATTCGCAACTAAAGAAAAAGGCGATTTTAATCCATTAGTTGATTTAATGAAATCTTTAGGGTTTAATACTTTTAGTGGTCGAGACGGCGCAACCAAAACATTATCACAAAGAATTGATTTTAATGATCCAAAACAATTAGGTTTTGCTCAAGACGTTCCAAATACATTATCTAATATTGGTAAAACATTTGATATTCGTCCAGATCAAATTAATAATTTAATTAAATATAATAGAATTGGATTACCTACAAACCTAGATCCAACAAACGAAGCATTTACCGATCCTTCAGAATTATCTAGCCTTATTGGTGTTATTAATCAATTACAAGGATCAACAGGAACATTCCAAGATACTTTTGGTAAAATTCCATCAAAAGGTAGATCAAAAACAGATATAACTAAAGATAGAATATCTCAAATTAATTATATTAATAAGTTATCTTCTTTTAGTGGTGGATCTTTCAACGTACAAAAAGCAAAAACACCACTACAATCATTACAACAAAATGTTCCTTTATCTGGAAAATTAGATTTAGATAGTTTGGGTTTAAAACCTAATGAAGTTAATACTCTTGGTGGAATTTCCAAAATTACAAAAATCCCACAGAAGGTAATTTCTGGGGTTTTATTAGGGAAAGGAAAAACTAAAAGAAGTGATGAGTTAAGAACGGGATTATTATCATCCGGCGTTTTAGGTGTTAATTCTATTAGTCGTGATGATATTTTACAAAAGAAAAATGCCTCAATTCAAGATTTAGAGATATTAGCTAAAGGCGGACAATCTTCTATAGAAAGAGAATCTCTTAATTTTAATCAACAAATTAATGATCCTGGATTACAAAATCTAATCATCTCTCAATTATTAGGTTATCGCGGAATTGGTAGAAATAAAGAAAAATTAGACGCAACATCATTAGGAAATTTACCTATAAACCCGTCTAATTTTAGTAGATTTGATAGTGGTGTAACTAGACGTGATGCTAGAAAATCTCAATTCCGCAAAGATTTTGATTTTCTAAAAGATAATAAATTAACAAGGTCTATTGGTGCAGATAAACTTATAAATAGAGGATCTTCATTATTAAGTGGTTTTGGAGCCGGATTAAAAGATAAATTCTACACAGAAGATGATGTAATTGCCGCTAGAGAGATTGCTGAAAAAGAAACTTTAGAAAAACGCGCATCTGGTTTAATTGGGGAAGATGATTTTGTTAGACCTAGCGTTTCTAAAACTGGTTATAAACAAAATAAAAAAATTGGTTTATCTAGAAGGCTTGGAAGGCTTCCAGGGAAAATTAGCCGTGGTTTAGGGAAGTTTTCTGCTGGTCTTTCTGGAAGTGCTCTAGGTATTGGTATCGGAGCACAATTACTTGCCCAACAATTACCAGATAACACATCTTCTGATGCTGGATTTAAAGGATCTTTACAATATGGATCTACTGGTGCGTTAGTTGGCTCTGCTTTTGGTCCGCAAGGCGTAGCTTTAGGTGCATTAACAGGCGGTATTTACGGGGCAACAAAAGGATTAGAAGATTTTCAAAAGAAACTATTAGAAAAAGATTTTGGAAAAGCATTAGAAAGTTTAGATTTTCAATTAACTAAGCTTTCTAATAATTTTGAATCTTTTGATTCTTCTAAAATCACAAATAGTTTTAATAAATTACAAAAAAACCTTGAAAAAAAAAGAAACATTGATGTTGGGTTTATTGGAGATGATGATAATAGACGCGGATTTACAGGAAATGCAGTTCGTGATTCTGTAGGTAACAGACTTGATTATTTAGTTAGTTATGTTTCTAATGGGTTTAGTGTTGCTGGCGCTGACGAATCTACTAACGCAAAAACACAACAAAAATTAGATGAATTTAATGCTGTTCAAGGAACACCTGTTGTTGATCGTATATTCCAAACAATTGAGCGTGCATCCGAAAGAACTAACGCAAAAGATTTTGAATCATTTTTAAAGGAAAACGATGGTTTAGTTGTTAGTTTACTTAATCAGGCTGGTCAATTAAGTTCGACTCCAGGAGAATTATTAAGCGAAGAAGCAAAGGTTACCTATGAATCTAATAAACGTGAGACAGAAAGAAGTCTTTCTGTTAGAAAGTCTATATTTGAATTTAACTCCCTAAGTAAAGCTATTAATTCTGTAGTTGTTCAATTTTCTAATCTAAATGATAATTTAGGGTCCACAACATTATTTGAAGGTGTTTCTACAAGACAATCGAATCTATCTTCAACTGTTGATTTCTTTGGGACTGCAAACGTTAAAGGTTTTGAAAAAGGTATTAATACTCTAACAAGTGTTATTGGTAGTAATGGATTATCTGGTCAATTTACATCTACCGCCCTACAATCAAATAAAATTTTACCAAATTTAGTTAGTGTTATTGGATCAACCCTACAAAGAGATCCTAGTGTTGATGCTAGTGTTGCTTTTAGAGAAAATATTGAAAAATTCACACCTGGATTATCAAAAGAATTTGTTGATCAATTAGTTGCTGTTGCCGGAACACAATTAAATGAGGCTGATTTTGCAAAGCGTTTTAGAAATAATCCTGCCGAAATAGCAACCAATTTATTATCAGATTCATTTCCAAATATAAACGAAACATTATCTAATGTATTTAAGAATCTTGATTCTATTAGTAATGATTTTCAAAGTAATGTTGTTAGAACTGTGCGTTTTAGCGATGACATACTTTCTAGTAGAAATCGCTCGGAAGAATTAAGAGGTCAATCTGATCGGTTCCGCGTGGATAATTTAGCTTTTGCATCCGGTAGATCAAATCCTCTTGATTTCCTTTCCCTAAATCAACTAAGACAACCATTTATTAATCAACAAGCTAATTTAAGTGGGTTGTCCGCTGATCGCGCTACTGATCCATTAGCAATATCTGGAGCACTTTCAAACACATTAGAATTGATTCGTACAAGACAACAGGAATCGAGCCAAACAACAGATTTCCGAGAACAATTAAAAATTAATGAAGAATTAATTCGTTTACAATCTACTGCTGGTAGATTACGCCAATCATTAGAAAATCTTACAGATACATCTAAAACAACCGCTGCCGCGCAAGAAAAACTTTCTCAGATTCAAAATGACAGGCAATCTCGGTTAGGGTTTGTTGAAAACTTCTTATCTAGCGATCTATCTGGTAGACAGGAAATTAATCGTGCTGCAAATCTAACTAGTATTGCCGCACAACAAGGTACGTTAAGAAATATTGATGCTTCTACAGGTGGCGTTGGAACAAAAGAAATCCTTTCATTCTTAAATAGTCTTGGATCTTCACAACTCCCCGGTTTGGGTGGTATTCGTGCGAATGATCTTAAAAATCAATTACTTGCTGAATTTGGCGGCGGAATTGTTGATGCTGGAGGATTAAATGAACAAGAAGTATTCTTAAGACAATTTATACAGGAACAATTAAATATTGCTAATACATCACAAAATGAATTAACATCTTTGTTATCTGATGAAAACACCAGATTTAATGAACAACTTAAAGCTAATCTTGTTTCTACTCTTGGTGGAATCCACGCAGATTTTGCAAGTACACTTTCACAAGAATTAAAAAATGCAAATGATGTAGTTGATATTCGACCAAATCAAGGATTTGTCGGACCACCAAAACCAACAGAAGACGATTTGCGTGCAGCAGAAGCGGCGATTAATGCTCAAAAAACTCAAGAAGCATTAGCCGATCCTAAAATTCAGGCTGAAATTAAAGCTTTGAATGGTATAACATCAGGAAAAAAACAAATAAGATATAGACCAGTTGATGGTTTAGGTGGTTCTTTTGGTGGTGGTCTTGGTGGCATCCCAATAGAAGAACCAGCATATAAGAAATTGTTCGGTTTGGAAAGTGGAGGAAAAATAACAGGCGGAACATATGGTAAAGATAGTATTCCTGCTATGCTTGCCGGGGGCGAATATGTCGTAAATGCTCAATCCGCATCGCAAAATATGGATATATTAGAAGCTATAAATAGTGGCAAGAAACCTATCAGAATGGCTAATGGAGGTTTGACACCAAGGTCTAAATTTGCATTAAGATTAAGAGATATTGATGAAGAAATTAAGGTATCACAACAATTTATGGAGGATTTTCAAAAAACAAAACAAAATATAACAACTAACTCTCTAAGTCCAATGAGACAACGTAGTGCTGTTGTTCCACAAAGAGAAACAAGCGGTTTTATTCAAAGATATAGAGATCAATTAGCTCAAAGTCAAGCAAATAATCAACCCTTACCCAAAGATACAGGTATTGATCCTGTTACCGCTGATCGTTTAGCAAGATCCAAGAGTGTTAGTGTTGGTGGTGACGGATTAAAATCTTTTAGTGATGAAAGACGACAACAATTATCAGGTGTAGTGGACCGTAGACGTAAAAAAGAACAAGATAGTATTCGTAGAAATATAGATTTTGTTGCGAATAGAGGAATGGGATCATTTACACAAAATCAAAATCAACAACAAGAATTCCATATGAATCCTGTACAACCAATGAATGATTCATCATTTAAAAACTCTGTAGGGGTATTAAATAATAGCTTCCAAATATTCCAAGAAACAGCTACAGAACTTGCTAAAGTTTTATCTAATTTAAGTATTCAGGTTGAAAGAAATGGAAAAATTGAGGTTGTTGTGAATGGCGCGGAGGTTTTAGCTAGAATTAGGGGTGATTTGGAAGTTTATATTAGGGAGAGGATAGCAGAGGCTATTAAACCAATTAAAGATAAACAAGGTTTAGATGATAGGACACCAACAATATGAGTTTTGTAACATATAGTGGACAGCGTTTAATTCCGGCACCATTTGTTAGTTTTCAAAAAAGATCACAAACTAGTAATGATGCTGAAAAAATAGGCGAATTTTATGATATAACAATTAAAGGAACTGTTCTTGCATTTAAAGGTTCTCCTATGTCTGGGGGCACATTTCATACAGGAACAGATTATCCGTCAGATGAAGAAATTCCATCAAATCAACGTTTAGAAGTTTTATTTAATAAACGTGCGGCTGTAGATAAATTATTTTCTGTTGATGGTTTAGAATTACGTTGGCAATCCGCTAATTTAGGACAACCAGTATATTGTTATCCGCGAATACGTAATATTGATTGGTCAGAGGGTTTATGGTATAGTGAGATTGATTATACTATAACATGTGATGCTGATATGATTTATGGATTACCTTCTTTAACCGATAATAGATTTGAACATTATATTGATTCTGCCGATGAATCATGGTCTATTGAAGAGGGGCAAATTCCAGGAATATATAATGTAACACACTCTGTTAATGCTGTAGGAAAACGCTTTTATGTATCTGGTGTTTTAGCTCTTGAACCATATGAAACAGCAAAACAATATGTTTTAAATAAATTAGGTTTTAGTAATACTATTTTTAATAGTTCGATATTGGCTCAGACAGGGGTTAGTGTTGCGGATTTTGTAAATTTAACTCCTTATAATTTAAATAGAACAGAAACAGTAGATAAGTTAGGTGGCGGATATAGCGCACAAGAAACATGGATTCTATCAAGCGGATTGGCGAATGAAGAATATACAATTAGAGTTACTAATAATAATGAAGATCCATTAAAATATACATCTATATCTGTCGAAGGGACGATTCGCGGACACTATACATTAATGTATGATTATGATACTGCATATCAAAATGCTTTATCTTACTTTAATATTGTTAAGTCTGGTATGGATTCTCGCGTTATTAATGTTAGTTCGGGAAATTATATAAGCAGTAATGTTTCTTATGACCCACTAAGAGGCACTATTAATTATTCTTACGAATATGATACTCGTGCATTAAATAGCGGCACATATGAAGAATATACTATTTCTCAACAATTTGAATTTACAGATTATCGCACTGTTGTAGGAATTAATGGTCGTGTAATTGGTGTGCTTTCCCCTAACGAAACAGATCAATCTTTAAGATATCAAAAAGCAAAAGTTAAATGGAATGTTTTACAATCAGAACTTTATAATCGCGCATCAACATATGTTACTGGTGTTAAAAACTTAAGAAGTGTCCCTATTCGCAAAGACGCAACTCATAATCCTATCGGCGGATATATTGATTATTCTTATGAATTTAATAATAGAGATCCTGATGTTGCAATAGAAGAATTTACCGTCTCGCAACGATATGCTGTTGATCAAGGATTTCAAACAGTAGGGATTAATGGTAGTGTTCAGGGATATGATATAAGTCAGACAGGACATATATTAGAGCGTTATAATAATGCTTTGTCCGCGATGCCAAGTGAAATCGAAATTTATAATAAGGCTCAAGAATATGCAAGCGGAATATATTTATATAATAATGTTCTCTCTAAAGAAATAGCTCGTTCTCCTAACAATGGAACAATTAGTTATCAATATGAATATAGCACACAATCACCGCCTTTAATTAGTGGGGCGATTTCCGAAACAATTTCTGTTAGCGATGATTATCAGTCTGATGTTTTTGCCAACATCCCCATTCCAGGAAGAATTGCCGGACCAATTTTACAAGATATGAATACTAAAACTGCAAGACGTAGACAAATTTCAATAGAAATAGTAGTTCCACCATATACAGGAATAAGTATTTTAGGGGGTTATAATACTAAACCTAATATCACAACATATATAGAAGAAGTAAAACCAACTGGAACTTGGGTATTTTTAAATGATGGGGCGAATGAAACATGGGATTGGAAAATGGGGCGGTACTTTAGGCAGGCATCCTGGACGTATTCAGACTAATAGTTTTTTGGTTATATTATGAATAATAACAAATTTGTAAATCACAACTTTTTTGATAATTGGTCGAGAGACATGGCTTATTGTTTGGGTTTTATTACTGCTGATGGATGCGGTTCTTATAAAAAACATAAATTAATTACATTTATATCATGTGCTTCTTATGATTTTTTAAGCGATATGTGTTTAAAAATAGGATTTGGACGTGTCAATAAGGCTAACGAATCAATTATATATAACAACGAACCATTTTCCTTACAACGTAAAAAAAATATTATGTTTTCTGTTAATAGATCGGATATTGAAAAAAGATATTTAACTAAAAAAGAAATTGAATATATTTTACAAAACTTCACCAATTCAGAAAACAGTATTTCTAAAGTTTGTAACTTATTATCATTAACAAAATTCCAATTATTAGTTAAAGTAAGAAGACTTGGTATATGTAATAAACCACATAGAAAATGGAGTAAAGAAGATATATTGTATGTAAAAAATAATTATGCCCCACAAAATCATAAAAAATCTATTAATAATATCAATCAAACCTTAGCGTCAATAGAATATTTTTTAACACGAAACAATATTAGATTTATTAGAAAAAAAGTAACAAAACAAGAGAAGGATTTTATATTACAAAATAGAGAGATTGGTATCGATTGGCTATCTTTAAAATTAGGAAGAACAAAAAGTTCTATATATAATATTATTAATAGAATGGGGATTAATTATGAGTGTTGATTTGATCAAATTTATGGGAGCTACTGTTAAATCTTTTTCATGTGTTGCTGGATGGCAAGAGCAATCTTCGCAAATTCGTATTGAATTAGTTGAAGATATTGATGATTCTTTTCAAAATTCTGATATAGGAACGCCACAACATTTCGTGTGTAGTGGTTTCGTATTTGATGGTATTGTTAAAAGTATTGAGTATAGTGAATCTACTGGTGGAAAAATACATTCGGTTTTGTTAACCGCTCCAACAGAACTTTTAGATGGCACTCAGGTTATCCTCGGCTCATATAATGGTGCGATATCTGGTGTAAAAAATGTTTTTAATGTGTTTGGTTATTGGGAAAATCAATTAGGTTTCGGCGGATCATCAATTAACGATCAGGGTATGGTTTGGGAAGGTACAGAGGTTTATGTAAGTGGGAATCCATTAGATACAACATTAACTATTATTAGTGGTGGTAAATATGGTATTAAACCAGCTATTGAAGTTATGCAATTGCCTTCATATACTGGATCATACGGAGAAGGTATTAAATATAAAAATAATCATTATATAGTTAATCTTAGTGGTTTACCTGTTCCTTTAGAGGATTATCGTATTGGTAATGGATCATCAATGTCTTTAAGAGAATTAATAGATATTGAGTGTCATGATGGAGGAAATGATTATTTAGTTAAATTAAATTATAATCCTGTTAGTGGCGAACCACACACAATTGATATCGTAACTGTTGATCGAACAATTGAACCAGATCCAAATAAAATTCAAGAATTTTTATTAGAGAAAAGTGGATTAGTTAATTCTTGGAGTTCTGGTAAAGAAATGAGATTTGATGAAACCAACCTATTTTTAATAGGCGGTGATGTACATCAATTAATGTTACAAGAAAACTCCTCTAATATAATTCCTTATTGGGGATATGATGTTAATAATCAAATTATTTTGGGCGCTGGATCTGGTAGCGGTTATAATGTTAACTTGAATTCTGTTCCTATTTTTGATATTATTGGTCAAAACTCTTATAATATTGATCATATAGAAATGCGTTTAGCACTTCACTCGTATGATTTGTGGGCTGGATATGTTCAATTAACCAAACCCACACTTGCTGTTAATATAGGTTTGCCTTCGGCGTTTTCTATAAGCGATGGAATTTTTAATAGAAGACTTAATCATGATTTTGTGCAACAAAATGCGATTGCTGCTACTGCTTTTGGAGCGAGGAATGCCGATGGCGAATTTGTTCAAAAATCTCAAATACTTTATCAATTTGTAAGAAATTATATTCAGGAAAATTATGGAAGGAAGTTTTTAGTTGCAACCCCTACAGCAATTAATTTTAAAATAGAAAATGGTACAAATAGAGTTGTTTATAGCTGGGAACCAACAGATTCAGCTTATACGAATGATGGAGCGTCACCATTAGGCATTAATATATATAATGAGGATTATATTAAAGGGGAAGATGGAAGAATATCAGCTTTTGTTAAATATAGTAATACGTCCAATATAGATCCAACATCAATTATAAATGCAAACTTTCTAATTCAAGGAACTGATATATATGTTCCATGTAGGATTTTACATGAATATGGAATTATTTATGTTAATGGTGTTTCTTCTGTTGTTATATCTATTGACACGCCATTGTTTTATAAGGCTGACGACTCTTTAGGTGGCGTGGAACATATTAATGCTGCGTTCGGTATAAATATTAATAATGCTGCAAATATTAGAGCAGGATATATTCCAGGAAGATTGCATCCCGAAACCGCTATTCCTGTTGGTGTTGCTATCCCAATGAAGAGTAATGAATACAGTTATGGACCTTGGTATACGAATAATGGACCGGAAGGAAGAGTAGAATTTAGAAAAGAAGATGGATTAGTTCCGTGGCAATATGGTGGATATGAGTTAATGAATGCTGCCGCACAATCATACCTTGATAATTTTGTAACACAAACACAATCAGTTGAAAATGCGCGTATTGCAATCGCTGGATATCCAGAAAGAAGTTTAGGAGAAGTTTTGGTTAGTGGTGGTCCAATTATAACAAGTGTTAATACTGAATTTAGTGATAATGGAATTATAACAAATTATGAATTAAGAACATACACCCCTCTTAAAGGACAGTTTTCTAGGGATTTAGCTGAAAGAATTCGTAGATATGGAATGGGTTTGCAACATGTTTCAAAAATTATGAAGCATGCCGGTAAACAAAATATTACATCTAATATTCAACGGTCAAATAGAATGTATGCTTTTATGGGAAATACATCTATGGCTGTTGATTATGGATATCCGCATTGTGCTTTAGTTGGTCATTTAATTCAAAATCCAGATAATACAGGTCAATATATTCCATTAGTTTCCGTACAAACACACGAAGAAACAGTTGGCAATATCCGTGTTGACAATACAGATATTTATTCGAGAACATCTTGTGTTGGATTAGAAGGGATTTTTAGAAGTTTTATAGCTGGATATAATATAGATAATAATAAATTGCCATTTTTTGATAATCCACGCGGAGGGTTAGTTTCTGGAGTTCAAACATCAGAAAATATGAATCCTTTTCAACCCGGAAATGATATGGAGTGGCTTTTAAACGGAATTAATACATATAGCGGATTACACAATAGAAAAGTTGATGATTCATTACCATATCAACAAAAACCATTAGGTGTACGTGGTCCTATAGTTTTAAATGGATGGGGATGGGATTTAGTAGGAAATCCAACGCCAAACGCGAGTGGTGAAAGTTCAACAGCGTATACAAATTTATCAGAAAATTCTTTTACTGATAATTATTTAAAGAAAAGTAATGAATGGAAAACTGGTCCAGTTGAATTAAGATGGGACGATATTAGAAAATTATGGTGTTCGCCATATCCAATTTGGGGAAAGTTTTCGTCTACAGTTAATTCTAAAACATATGGAGATATGAGAATTTATATAAATGATGTTCAATCAAGTTATTATATGAAGGTTTATAATCCGTGGAGTTCTAGTGTTGAATCTAATATGTTAGTGAAAGCAGATCCAGATTTATTAAATAACAGATATTCAATCGGTTCGGTGGATTGCGTGAGTTGATCATAAAATAAAAAAAATCCCGCCATAAGGCGGGATAATTATTTACCAGTCAAATTTACGTTTAATAAATTCTACAAGTAATGTTCTTAGTACAATAGATTCTCCATAACTAATGCTATGCCCAACCTTTGTATTAACACCATCTCTTTGTACAGATACTTCTAAAAAGAAGTTTTGTTTTTCTGTATTTTTTGTTAATTTAATAACTGTGTTTCCTTTTGGATTTTGGTGATATAATCCTTTTCCAAGATTCTCACGATATCCATCTAAAACTGTTAGTAGGGCACCAACATCATTTTCGTTAAGAAGTGCGGTAACATTATTATCCCAATCAAATTTGGCATTATCGTTATCGCTTGGAACTTCGTTTGCCATTACTAAAAATAACATTACTTTGTTAAATTTTTTGTCGTCCTTTTGAACTTCTTTTGTGCGGATCTGAAATTGCGATGCAGACCCTTTACCTTTAAACGGTTTATAAATTCTAAAATCTTGTGACATTATTTATTTCTCCAATTGCTATCGTAACCCTTAATATCCTCTGTAACTTCTTTATCGTTGCAATATTTTTGAATTTCATTAAGGATAACCTTAGCTTCTCTTTCGAGAATATTGCTGATACGGTCAAACTTCATTTTATATTCTTTTTTAACTTTATTGATAAATTTACCAATATTAATATTTGTTTCTAATGCAATTTTTTCAAGAATTGATAGTTGGATTTCATTGATTACTTCAGAAGTAATATCATCTGAGGCGACACCATTAACCATTTCTTCGCTTGCATTACATTGAATTGCTAAAGCATTGATAAAACATCGGCTTTTTGCGCGAGTTTCTGCCATTGCCGTAACAAATTTACCAAACCTAGGATCTTGAATATTATATTGAACTTCTTCAAATCCAGGAAGTTTTTTCAGAATAACATATGCATCAGCAGAACCAACAGAAGTTCTTTCAACTCCATCTTTACCTAAAATACGAATAGAATAAGTATTAGATGACATAATAACATCTGAATTGATAGTTGTTTGTCTATCTTCATCCTGATCAATAATATCACCTTCTAATAGATAAATTAATCTCCTTAATCCAAACATTCTAGGATTACCATAGCATAATTCGTCTGATGTTAAATGACTTAATACATATTGTGTCCATTCAGGATCAGCTTTTGTTGACGTTCTTTTCTTTATTTCTAAATCTGAAGATGGTTCATCATCAACAACAATAACATCTGTTTCTTGTGAATCTTCTAGTTCAACCATATCTTCTATTTCTTGTTTTTTTCTTGCCATATAAATTATAACTCCAATATAATAATTTTTTCTTCTATTTTATTTTCTTTAATATCTTCAATTTTTTGCAATATTCTTTCAAAGGCAAGTAGCATTTTTGTTTTACTCATTTTTTGAATATGTCTAACTCGCATAACACGATAGCCAAATTGAGTTAATAAACCATTTTTTTCTCTATCTCTTTCTTGTCTTTTTTTAAATTTTTCCGGTTCATTATATACATCGATCATGTGCGCGGGACCATCAATCTCAATACATAATAATAATTCACGAATATAAATATCTACTCTTAAATCTTCATTTGGGATAAGTGCTGTTTTTTGTGTCTCAGAAAATATATTATTTTTTCCTAATTCGTCCACAACAAACTTTTCAAATTTAGATCCGCTACGTGAAGTTGCATTAATAGCTTTCATTCCCCTTAATACAAACTCCTTCTTTTCATCTTCCGTCAAACTATTATAGTATTTTTTGCCCCGATCAGAGCGTTCCTTTTTTTGGGATTCATCGAGTTCGTCATACTTTTTACTTAATGTTTTCCCAATTTTTTCTTTTGTTTCTTCTGATCTTTTAGTTCCTTTAGTGGGTGATTCTCTTTTTCCTTGATCGTATAAAAGTTGACACGCTTCTTTTTTTGAACGCATCTGAAATCCATAATACAAGAGAGCGTTTCTAATTCTCCATTGATCAGTATTTAATTCTACAGCAATTTCATATGTAGACATTTTTTTAACTTCAAAAAACTCATTTAGTAATTCTTTACTCCATGTAGGAGCGATTGCTTTACGTCCCATAATCCACCCCGAATTCAAAATCTGAAACTACATCTTTTACCTCTCTATTCCAAGCATTTTCAATGATTTTTTTATGTGAATATGATCTTACAACAAGTTCTAAAGATGGATGTTGGTAAATTGATGCTAAAAATTCATATGGCAATTTTGGGTTATATCGTAGCCATTCGAGATCCCAAATATAATAAATTTTTCTTTTTGGTCCAGGGCACTTAATTAATTTTTGGGCGGTACTCAAATTTGTAGCGATTGCAGTCCCATTCCAGCTATAACCATATACGATGTTCATTAGAGAGAATGAATGTTGTATAGGTGTGTGTGATAAGTTCTCAAAAAAGATAGCGTAATCAATATTTTGTTTAGATATTTTATTTCCTAAACACATTGAATAGAACGATAATTGAGAAGCAAAAAGATCACTTACAAAAATTCCTAATTTCTTTCTTTTCATATATCCCTCTGTATATTAGTGAATGTTATCCTACATACTAATACACATCGGGATAGTTCTAAAGAAGTTATTTTTTAGAAAATTGCGCACCATCCCCTTTATGGGTGAGATAGGCTTTATTTTGGTGTTGTTGTGTTTGTTATATTAGTAATAATATTTCGTGTTTTTGCCTATCTCTTTACTATTACTATTCCCGATTTTTAGGATTTTTATTATCTCACCACTAGGTTGTTAGGTTTAGAACATTGCCTAGTTTTGTCTTTGTGATACTTACCTAAAACATACATTAGCGCGAGGATGGTTATCGCGTTGGGTCGGTAGGATTTTGCGTACCTACTCGTTTTCTACGGGAAATACACATTGGAAAACAAAAAAAACTGCAAAAAAAAGACCGTTTCGATGACGGGTTATTACCCGGTTTTTATTTCCACTGTATCAAGTGGCAATTTTGTTTGTTTGTGTTATATATCAATACACTATTGTATTTTTTTTATGAGTTAGTTGCTCAAAAACATTCCAGATTTGTCCAAACAGAGATATAATTTTTCTTCTCTCCATATCTCGTTAACTGTCGCCCCAACATGCAAACCTAATTCTGATGGCATAGGTGTTTTAAGGGGAAATGGTTGATTATATCCGTGTCGCATCCAACTAAAAACAATTGGTTCTATAAATTTTTGATAGAAAAACCAAATATCAAAAAATACCATTGGTTGATTTAGTTTTGGGTATTCGTGAATCCGATATTTCTTATATATTTCTTGTATATTAGAATATATTCCCCCAACTAAACCGCATATACCGGGCATTATAATACAATTCGTATGTGCCGCGCAATCATATATAGAATGTGCAAGCATACCAGATTCTACCCATTCCGAAACCGCATCAGCTTCGCGTGGATTAACTCGCGAATCACAATCACGAAAGATAGCGCGTTCACAATCTTTTTCATCTAAAACATTATATCGCCACGACATCGCAGCATTACGAAAATCATCTTTCCAGTTTTTATCATTAATTCTATCAACTCCCTTGATTGGTGGGGCAATGACCAATTTTATATTCATTTCCTCTAATACACTTAGAGCCGGGCAATCCTCGGATATGTAAACTATAGGGGTCCACCCCGGATAGTATTTTTCTATTAGGGGAAGATTTTGCAACATCCCCTCACAATACAATTTTATATTTCCATATAATGAAAAACTTACATATTTAGCCATATATATAATCCTTTCCAAACTTTCTCTCCATCTTATACCCACATTCTAAATAATATAGAATGTCCACAATTTCAAACGCTTTACATCCTGTAATAGACCACGCTGGATAATTATTAGGATAATGAATTTTAGGTATTTTTGAATTTGATAAAGATATTTGTTTAAATATTCCTATAACCCAATTTAAAAATATTTCTGTTCCAACTATAGACAATTTAAGACTTTTAGTTCCAGATTTGTTTCGTATCCATTTTATACTTCCGTCTCCTTCTATATAACCAACTATATAAGATAAAGATTGTTCTAAAGTTAGTTTATCGGGCGGCTTTAGCGTTAAACTTTTATTTTTTGTTATATTAAAATGATTTAAAAGATCTTCTCTCCATTGTTTTGCCGACCAAAAATTAACTCGGCACATTTTACTAATATTTCCACTTGGATTAATAACTTCATAGTCTTTGATAGGACCATTAAAATTTGTTGCAATTACAAATTCTTTTAATAAAATTTTATCTGTTCTTTTTATAGATATTCCAATTCCATTACCTTTACAAAAATAACCATCAGAAGCTATTAAACCAGCCCATTTACAACTTTCTAAGTTTTTTATATTTGAAAAGAACCATTTATCAATATTATATTTGGAATGAGCCTGACTAAGATCAGTTTTTAATCCAAGAAAACTAGCCATTCTTTGTATTGCTTGTTTTGTTCTGGTTGGAAGTAATTTTTCTATATCATATATAGTTATGTTGCTATAATAATTTTTTAAGATTTCAACTTCTTCTTTCGTCCATCTTTGTCTTTGCATTTTTCATTTTTATCCTTGTCTATTTTTTTATAATATTCTTTATCTGTTGGAATTGGATCTGGAATGATTTTATGTGACGGATAATCCGTTCTTTCTTCTGGTTTTTGATTTATCATTTTATCTATATCTCCAAAACTATTTTTTTTCATAGATTATTAATTATCTCCTCTAACCCAACTCTTAATTTTGATTCACACTTGTTGCATAAATCTTTGGTTAGTAATCGAGGATGTGGTTCATCATTTGGTTTAAAAACAATACCATCACAATATACATTAAAAAGTTGTTGTGGTGGTGGTGTTTTATCAATATGTGGATAATAAGAATTTATATCCACAGTCACAATTTTAGCATTTTCATTTCCGCAAGCATCACATGTGCAATTTTTCATTTTATTTTCTCCAACATTGATTTATTATATTGATAATTTCTGAAAGTTCATTAAGATCAAAATTGCTATTTTCTACAGATAATATATATGACATATTGTTATTAATATTAAATGATATCATTGCTAATAAATCTGTTGTTCCATTAACATTATATAAATCACCATAATTTCCAAAAATCTCAAATTCATATTTTTCGTTATTTCTAGAATAACCAATATCTTTCACTACTAATCTACCATAACACAAATGGTTAATTTTATTATACATTTATTTTATCAACACCTTTCACAAATCCTCTAATATAACTTTTTTTATTTTATCATGTACCCTTTTTGCACAATCATAACATAAATCATGATGTTAAAACACACCCCCAAAAACGAGAAATTCCATCAAAATATGCATATTTTCCACCATTAATATAAGATGCTGAAATTGCTAACTTATTAGCTTTTCTGTTTAAAATTATATCGCGGTGCCCAATGCTTGAACCCATCCACATATTAAATGGATTTTTAACTGAATACTCACCCCCTAAAGCAAGAACTTCTGATGACCACGATCTATTAATTCCAAAATCTTGCATTCTTTTGTGAAATGGTCGTCGCAAAGAATCTGTATGGCTGATCTCACCTGTTTTTGCGTTATCCTTTGTTATATAATTCACTACATCTAATAAATTAGAATCAAACTCAACTAAACCTAGATTTCTACGTTTTCGTTCTTCGTTTAATATATTCACAAAATCGTTATTCAAATTTAAAATTTCGTCAGCGGTATATTCAAATACTTCGCTTTCTTTTATTTTTCTTCTAAAGAAACACATCGTAATCCACACCTTTCATAAAAACTTTTTAATTCTGGTTTTGCGACCAAAATTTATTTATATTATTAAATGATTTTTTCCATATATCTTGGATTTCTCTATTATCAAAAACGAGATTGGCGTCATAAACGCCAACCTCATTTGAAATAGTTTTAAATTCAAATTCATTATTTTCAATTAAAAATATCATATTATCACCGTAAAGGTTTTTGTTGGATCATTATCTTGATAATCCGCGATATCTTTTTTAACAGGATTATTTATAATAATACCTAAATATGATATGTCTTCTTGTTCATCGTCACATTCATCATCTTCCTCATCTATATCAGATACACAATCACAATTATCGATTAATTCATCACAACCTTCACAATATTCATCATAAAAGTATCTGTCATCTTCATCATCAATCATAAATAGATTATCAAATTCTTTTACTTTATGTTTATCTGTATATTTTGTTAAATCTTCTAATGATTTAAATTTACACGTTCTCATTTTTTGTCTATTATAATCTGTTGGAATTGCCACAACATCAGTGGGATCTACTTCAACAGATAAAATACGATTCCCAATACCTCTAGCATAATCTAATGTTGCAATATGTAAACCATTAGAACATGTTTTTTCTGGGTCTGGATTACATTCACTTCTAGGCATTTCAACAGTTAATCCAGGAGATTGATCTATTGATTTTGTTTGATTATCTAGATATTTCTCTCCATTAAAATAAACACCTTTATATCCAATAAAATTACCATCATCAGTAATCGGAAAACCATTGTGGTCCAGGAATAAAAATAAATCGCTTTGCGCACGTGGATCTGGATTAGCTTTACATTTTTCCCAAAATTTCAATAGTGCTCTAGCTTTTACCAAAGTATTTGTAACTTCAGAATACTCGACTAATCTTCCCCCTAAGCAATGAGGTAATTTTTCCCCGTTGATATACACATTATTATCTTGATCAACATTAAAAAGGTTTGATGTATGTTTTTTTAGGTACATTTTGATATCTGCTAAACATTCAGCACGATCCTCAATAGCATTTAAAATTTGTTGTTTAATCGACTCTGGATATTGATTGGCTTTTTCTGCTAATTTTTCAATTTTTTCTGCATTAGGGTGATTAATTGGTAAAACATAAGATTTCCCTTTGATTTTAGCGATAATACTTTTTGCGGCTTTGATTAGTTTCATGATAGCACTCCATTCATAATACATTTTATTTTCTTTATTTCGTTGATTGTTTTCTTTTCTATTTTAACTTCTTTTTGTTTAGCATATTCAAGGAAATCGTTTTTCATTACATCGGTAACATCATTGTAATAAACATCTAATGTTAGTAATGGGGCGATTTTTCTAATATCCTGATATACATTATCTATTATACCATTAATTTTATCTATCTTTTCTCTATATTCTTTATTTAGGTTATTATCAAAGAATAATAAAGATTTAAATAAATTATATTCTAAAATTTCTGAATCCGGTATTGATATTTTGCTGTTAATTTTTATATATTCTAAAAAATAACTATCTTTTGTTAATTCTTGTTTGAGCAAATCTAATAAATTTAATTTCTTGATTGATATATTGTGGATAATATAATTTGTTTTTGTTTTCTTGGAAATTGTTTTGTATAATGTTTTACATAAATCATCAAACCTTTGGGCTTTTTTTAGTTTTTGGTAGTAGGTTTTTGCAGCGCTATAAATTTTGACATGTCCCATAAACTCAGATATATACTTTATATGCATTAATTTTTGATTATGATTACATTCTATTTCTTCTGCATTAATACAAATCTCAGTAAAATCATCAGGGTCTACATATATATATTTATGATATGGTTTAGAATAACTATAATATTGTCCTAAACTTAATTTATAAACTCCTATTTTTTTGTTTTTATTACTTGGTCTGCCTGGGATTTTAACATCAGATAATTTACAATAGATATAATCGTCTAGTTTAGTAATATCTACCGAATTATCTTTAATAGATAAATAATAGATACTTTTAATAGATTGATTTTGGTTAAAGATTTCTCTCATTCTTTCTGTAATGCGATCTTTGGTGTCTTGTAAAACTAAGATAGATGATTCTGATGGGATAATCGTATTTTTATTTTGTTTATATCTACATCTCTTATCTGTTTTGTGGAATTGTTTAACGCTATATAATAAGTATTTTTTATCTAGTATTTTTTCGATATCCACTGTATACGAATCAATAATTTTGTTTTTATATGTAAATAAATTTGCTGATAAACCCTCAAATTTATATTTAATTTTATATAATAAGCACTGTGCCTCCCACAAATTCTTACAATTATCTATCTCTTTTTGTGTTTTTTGAATTAGAGAGGTCATTGTGTCTTTTATTTTTTTATTGATTAATTTTTTAGTTTTATTATCATACTGTATCTGTTCGCGAGAAATAGCTAAACTAATATCTCCTGTTTTAAATTTTAACACAATATCCAAGGATTTATTTAGAATATATCTTTTTATATCATCACTAATATTGCAAGATTCATAATGAATAGGATATGGGATTTCATCCACCAAACAAAATGTATCTAGGATTAATTCTTTTGAATACAATCTATTTTTCATTACAATAAAATCATTTTCTTCTGATTCAATATAATGATCTTTAGAGTTTTTATATTCTTTTCCTTTAATAATTGGAGAAAGTTTCCAAAATAAAGAAACTTCTCGTGTATATTTTTCAAAACTAGTAAAATCTTTTGGTTCAACATTAACAATAATAATTGTGCCTGTTTGTTGATCTTCAATAGGATCGTCTTGTGTAATTTCTCTTCCATCATCAAATTCTACTAATCTACAACTACGATCCTCCATTAACACACAAGTATATTCTCTTTTAATTAATTTTCCATTTTCATTAGCGATTGTACTAACAATAAATGTATCAGTATATGCCCAAGGAGTTTTTGAGCCGATTCCAAAACCGCCAGTTTGGCTATTATCACTTGTTTTTGTTGATGCCCCAAATCCCTTGAAAACAAGATTCATTCTTTCAGGATCAATGCCGGGTCCAAAATCTCTACATTCCCATGTTGATTCAAATGCGTTTGGTAATTTTATTTGAATTGGAATATCTTCTCTTCCAACTTCGCGATGAGCGTCGCGTGCATTAGACATAATTTCTTGACATAAAACTTTAATTGGATTGCTATATATACTTTTTCGCATATATTCCAATAAGAGATTTATATCAGCTATATAGAAATCTGTTTCCTTAATTTCTCCATATCTTTTTACGGCGATATTACAATCTTCTAATTTCATCTATTAATAATCCTATATTGACTAGGAAGACCTAAATAAATCCCGTTATACGTTTCTTTGTATTTAATGACTTCTATACATTCGTTGGGCTGAATTACAACCCCTAACTCTTTATTTATATTTATTTCTTCTCCATCATCATAAATAACCTGGGAATTTCCCGCCCATTCGATATTTGTTCTAACATTTGAATGCAACTCAAATTCAACAAAAAACAAAGACGTTATCCATACAAATAAACAAAAAGATACAAACAAACAAAAAAAAGATAATTTTGCATTACCTCTTTCAATTAACAAAAAACCAGATATTGATAATATAAAACCTAAAAGTATAATAAGTAATATATCCATTTTCCATTCCTCTCCTCTAAACAAACTATAGTATTGCGTCTCTCATCGTTAGAACCTTTTTCTTAAGTGTTCTTACCGCACTAAACTTATTCATTTTGTATATTGGATTTTTACAACGAATCCTAAGCGAGAATTCTACGTCTTCCCCGTCACAATGACACAAATCTTCTCTAATGTAATGTTTGGTCATCCAGGATTGTTTTGCTGCCCAATAGTATCCAGGAATTAAAAAATATGGATTTGGACTGTCGTAATTTTCTAATGCTGGCGTATATGGTCTTTCGATACCTTTTGGGCACCATTTTTCTTTTTGGAACCACGGACGATTACTAAATTTACACATAGGATTATCAAATGAAACCCAATCTTGAAATCTTTCACCGTCTAAATTTAAAATAACATTCATACATAAATCCCAATCATATCCAAATTTTTGATATCCTTCGTACCATCCATCATTTAAAATAATATAATCATGCATATAGACGCATTTGTCATATCGTGTAAATTCGGTTCCAATATTTTTTTTAGCACTAATATGAACAGGAAATTTATGATCCTCAAAAGGAACGCAAATATAATCTGTTGTTTTTTTATATTTTCCACCAACAACAATAATTTCGTGTTGATTAGAGGGGATATTCTGTGTGCGAATCGAATCTATAATTTGCGGAATAAATTCAAAATCACGACTTATAATTATAAAACTAAATCCTTCTTTTGTTTTCATTTATATACTATATTTAAAATATACTGCATAATCTGTACATATCCCCGCACATCCTAATTTATTAAAATAATAATTAAAATGACCATTTTTTATATTATCAAAATTGTTATTTTCCGGCATAACCGCAATAGAATCTTTTCCTAAATGACCACCCGGATATGTCCAAATATAATTTTGACTTGTTAATACAGCTATATCGTTATTATGCATAAAACAATGTATACCGATTTTACCAATATCAAGTAATTTTCTTAATGCAAGAATGTTTTTGGCATGACACACTAAATTATATTCTCTTTCTTTAAAAAATGTTTCTTCAACCAAATATGTTGGTTTGTCGTGTCCCAAGTAAAAATCTTTTCCTAAACACCAAACATCTACTTCTACATCATATCCTGTAATAATAGCATAATCTATATAACACGGTTTATTTTCTTTATCTGGATTTGGACCGAAAATATTTCCTCTATGAGCTATAATCATTTAAATATCTTTCAAGTGATTCTGGATCGCCCAATCCAATCATTTTATCAACATAAAAAGCACTTATACAATAACCACGTTTAATCGCTTCATTATATGAAGGAGCAAAATACCATTCATTATTTACTTTATTTTGATAGTTATTCATCATATTTCTTATAGAATTAAACATTAGATATGTCGTCTTGTAAAAATAAATACCACAAGTCGAATGATCACTTACAACTTGTTTTTCAACAACCTCACAAACCGCTTTTTCATATTGTAGTTTAACATAACTCCATTTTGGATCATTAGAATTGAACGTAAATATAATTCCATCCCAATAACGAAACACTTCATCTATAAATTTTTCTTTATTATATTCAATTAATTGATCTGAATTTACAACCATAACTGGTTTATATGGATCACAAAACTTTTCAGCTAACAAAATTGTTTCGGCGGCACCACCAGTTAAACCGTTAGTTCTAACAATCGTACATTTTTTAACAAGATTAGATAATATCCCCTCTAACCCAAATTCTTTATCGTGTTGATCCTGAACAATAAAAATATAATTTGCATCTGGAAATTGAAGGGAATTAACAACTTCTTCAATCATTGGTTTTCCGCTTTTTAACGGAATAAGAGGTTTTATTGTTTTATATCCTGCTTCACGAAAACGAGATCCATTTCCAGCCATCGGTATAATTAGATTTAAATTATCCATTTAGTTTTTTCCTCAAAAAAATCAAATGTTAATTCTGAGGCATCTTTTACTTTAATAACATGAGCACTTGAATCCCAAGCGCTACGCAAACCGATTGAAGAATCCTCGAAAATTATTGTATCTTTTGGACCGATATTTGCAGAAAACATAGCATAAAGATATGGTTGTGGATGTGGTTTTTGAAATTCTGTTGATTTATTATGAATTAAAAAATCTACATATTCATATAATTCCATTTTTTTAAGAACTATTTCTACGGTATGTTTGATTGCATTACTAACGATTGCTATTTTTATTTTGTTAAAATTACAATACTGAAAGATTTTTGTTTTTTCTTTGTCTTCTCTTACAACATCATGAATTTTATCTATTGTTAGTATCTGTTTTAATCTACTAATAAAGTTAATTTCTTCTTGTTTAAAATTCATCATTTCTAATTTTTTAGTTGTTGGAAGTCCATTATATTTATATTTATGATCTTCTTCGCTAATTATATATTTTTCCCCAACAATTTCTTTTATAGCACTGTTTAAAGTATCTTTATGTATATCTGATAAATTAACAATAGTATTATCTAAATCAAACGCAACTAATTTCATAGTTCTTTTCTCTTTAGAAATTTAACAGATGTTTTATCATTCATCTGATATTTTGCCTTATCTCTAATACGAAGTGACCATTCAATGTCTTCCCCGTCTCTATGGGAAAGATTTTCGTTAAGAGGGTTTTCTAACATGAATTCTTTTTTTGCGATCCAAAAATATCCAGGTATTGCGAAATAAGGATTTGGTTGATTGTAATCGATGTTATTCCATGCATTATAGAATTCTATTCCTTTGGGGCACCATTTTTCAGTACATATCCATTTATGTATTGGTTTTGTTGGGTCTGACCATGACACCCAATCTCTAAATCTTGTACCATTATTATTTAAAACTTGGCACATAGCAACATCCCAATCGTCGCCAAATGACTTCATTGAATTATAGAAATTCTTCCCTAATACAATGTAATCATGCATAATCACGCAAACGTCATATTGCGCATTTTCCACGCCTAAATTTTTCTTTTTTGTAATGTGGTGGGGAACTTCTGTTTCATCGAACGCAACCTGTTTATAATGTTCGCCAATATAATTATATATGTCCCAATTAAAATTTCCACCAACAACAACTAATTCTGTTTCGTGATATGGACACGTATCATATATTGATTTTGCAATTTCTACAATTCTTTCGGGGTTCTTACCATCTGTCGTTAATATATAAGATATTTTCATTTTATCACCCCTCTATTTTATTTAATTTAGCATATATACCATGTAGTTCTTTTGCTTTTTCATTTTTTTTAACAAGATTGTGGTCGTATTTTACATTCATTTTAATATCTCGTTTAATGATTCTTCTAAATCTATAGATGGTTCCCAATCCAATAATGTTACTGCTCGATTAATATCTAAAACATATTTTGGTTTACCATTTGGTTTTGTTGCATCAAAATTAATAGATCCAGTATATTTCATTTTTAAACAAATTAATTTAACAAGGTCTTTAATATTTATACCCTGTCCTGAACCGATATTTATTGGTAATTTTAAATCTTCTTTAGATTCTAAAGATAAATGAATCGCTCTACATAAATCTTCAACATCAACAAAATCCCTAATAGCTGTTCCGTCACCCCAAACTTCTAAAGGAGGCAAAGCATAAGTAGAAGCTATTTTTTTAATTTTATTAATAATACTGACTACAACACCACTTCTATTACGCAAACCAATTACGTTAGAGGGGATTAAATATACCCAATTTAAATTGCTAGACTTTAACATATCTAAAATAGCTAAACGACTTGATCCGTATGGTGCCATATTACCAGTAATTTCACCACTATATAAAGATGTTTCGTATAATGGTTGTGGTGCGGAATCTGGATAACTAGCACTTGTCCCTAATTGAATGAATTTATCGACATTGTTTGATTGAGATTGTTCAATAAGATTCCCGGCAATTAACATATTTTCCCAAAACATATTTAAAGAAGCTTGTGTATGTTGATCAACCCCACCCGCGTGACCCGCACAATTAATAACAACATTTGGTTTAATATCTTTAAAAAGTTTTTCTGTGCATTCTCTATTTAATAGATTATATCTTGTTGATGTTGCCGGATAAACATTTCTATATCTTTTTTTTCTTAAATAATCAACAACATTAGATCCAATAAATCCGTTTTTTCCACCAGCCACTAAAATATTTCCAAATTCATACATATTATTTTACTCCGTAATAAACATTGTTGCCGACATACGGCATAGATTCGACATGGAAACCATTTTTCTTAAAATATTCTAAATTATCCATATTTTCCCATTGTTTTGCAAAACTAACAAAATAGTGCTTCGCATTCATATTATGTATAAATATAGCTCTAGTTTCTTTATCTGTTTCAGATAAACTTTGGTGTGCTATAAACAAATCTACATTACTGTAATCAAAAAAAAGATCACCCATATTACTGTAAAACTCAACATTCTCAAGCAGATTACATTCCCCTAAGTAAAACTTTTGTATTTCAATAATTTCTGGAAAATCGTATATGATATATTTCCCCTTAAAACCAAGTTGTTTAATGAGACGGCACATCGAACCGATTCCGCCACCAAATTCAAATATGCTATCAAGGTGATTTACACCACATCCATTAGCGATAATAATCTTATCCTGAACATATTCCAAGTAATTTAAATGGAATAGTTGAACTATTGAGTTAGGTAGCCATGTTGTCCCCGGATAAAAATATTTTTTAGTTATAAAATCTGGTTCTTTAAGTAAATTATCAACTTTATAATTAAAAATAGTCTCATCTATCATATTTGCTATATAACCAGCATTTCCAACAATCATTGTTTGTTGTAATGGTGCCCATTCCATAAAATTTTTAATATCATCGGCTACAAGCAACCATTTAATTTGAGCAAGTTTTTGTTCCCAGAATGTCATTTTATAACCTAAAATTATAGGATTTGGTTCTTTCGTTTTATTTTCCTAAAATATTACTATAATACCAATCAACCGTTTGTTTAATTCCATCTTCCAATAATATTTCTGGTTCCCAATTTAGAACAAGTTTCATTTTTGTATTATCCATTAATTTTTTAATAGCCCCGTCTGCTTTAGTTGTATCAAAAATAATTTCACCTTTATATCCAATAATTTCAGAGATTAAAAATGCTAAATCTTTAATTGTTATATCTGTACCAGTACCAACATTTAATACTTCTGTAGGATCGTTATAACTTTCAAAAGTTCTTACTAATGCATTTCCAACATCCATGCAATATATAAATTCTCGCATAGGACGACCAGATCCCCATACAACTACTTGTGGAGTATTTTTTAATTTAGCATCTATAAATCTTTTAATAAGACCTCCAATAACTTTGGTTTTACCTTCATCAAATGAATCTTCTATACCAAACGAATTGTTTATTACAACACAAACAGAATTAAAGTTATATTGTTTGTGTAGATATTTAGAATATTCAAAAAAAACACGTCTTGCATGACCGTGCGAATCAACAGATGGATGAGAAGGACCGTTTAAAAAATCTTTTTCTTTAAGTAAATTATTGCTATCTGGATAAGAACAACTAGGAATAATAGATACGGTTTTTGGAACTTCTAGTTGTCTGGCGATTTCTAATGTATTTAATCCAATTTTAATATTATTGTAATAGAAATCTGCCGGTTGTGCAATATTCATATGAACATTACCATTAAATGCCGCTAAATGAAATAGTCCGGCTATTTTACCATAATACGGAGCTAATTTATTTAATGAATCTCCAAACATTGTAAGATCAAATCCGGTTGTACGACAAACTTCAACTATCTCATAATCTTGGTAAAATTTCTTTATTGCAGCAATAGTTGCTTTACCCATCATACTACTTGACCCAGTAACAATAAATATATTTTTATTCATTATTATCCTTTATTATATTTTGGTATGTGTTATCTCCATAAATTTTAATTATTGATTTTAATAATAATTAATATTATTTCTCTGTAACTGAAATGTTTAAGTTATATTTTGACTCAATCCACTCTTTAATATATTTATGTATGTGATCATGGATTGCTTGTTGTAAATTGTTGTTTCCAGCCGCATAATATCTCTTAAGTCCCCCATTCATTTCATATTCTACTCTTTCCATAATAACCTTACGAAACGAACTATACGAATCATTAAATAAGTTATCTATGTATTTATCGACCCTTTGTTCTATAATCTCTCTAATAAAATCCTTGTCTGCACCCAACTCATTAATAATAATGTTACGAATATGGTTGTGGAGTTTCTTATCAGAAACATTAAGCTTCAAAATACTATCACAAAAAGTACATTTAGGATCTTCTGAATTAAAATATCCAACTACTGCACGACCACAGTTTTCACAATTCATTATTTAAAGCCTCTTTTGCAATTTCTGTAGCATAAAAACCGATATCATCCCAAAAATATCGTCCCTGTAATTCAATGATTTTTTCTAAAGCTTCACGATATCGTTTCTTTTCTTCGACTTCTGGTAGTTTTACAAAAAAGTCCCTTTTTTCTTCTGTTGGTATACAACGAAACCTGTAATCGCATTCCAAACAATTACCGTATCCACACGCACAACAGGTTGTATCAACTTCCTTCTGACATCGTGGACAATTCATTTTCCATCCCATAATCTTCCTCTATAATATTCTGATAAGCTTTGTCGCCAAATAGCTCTTTAGCTTTTCGATTGTAGGCTAAAGCCGCTTCCTTTTCTGATTCAAAAGTTCCGACTCTAATCTGTTTTTTATTATATTGTATTCTAGCCATCCATTTATTTAATCTTTTGTCTCGTAAAACCCCCATATATCTAGAGCTAAAGTTCTTCCTGCTAATATTTCTAATCTGCTCTAATTGAGTAACACATCGGCAATTTGATGATTCGTAATTACCATTAGAATCTTTTCTGTCAATAGTTAATTGATCATTATATCCATTATTTAATGCCCAATCTCTAAAAGATTCATAAGATTTGTTCCATTCGTCACAAACACGAACACCTTTTTTCCCATAGTATTTGTATACAGAATCATTTGGATTATTACATCTCTTTTTCATCTGTTTCCAAATACCATAAAGTCTTGTTTCGCTTTCTCCGTGAGTTTTTTCGCCAAAAGAATGACCATATCTCTCTCTTGGATAGCATCCACAACTAAAAACCCTATTTTTTAATAAATCGTATATACTGTTCGCTTTGGCTTTTGTTATATCTCCATTAGCACATTCGCACAACACCATAACGGATGGATTTTTCCCTCTAATAAAAACTTCTGATACTACTTTTACCCTATTAAATTCCCTGCCTATATAAAACTCATTTTTATATTTGCCATTATAACTCATAAATATTTATCCTTTGAATTATATAACGGCATTGAGTTGATTAGCATATCAACACTTTCTTCAAGTGTGATGGTCGCCTCAAACCCTTTTTCGTTAATTTTTCGGTGCGAAATAATATAATCTCGCTGATCTAAATCTTTACCAATCTCTGCTTTACACGAAATAAAATCTAGTTTTGTGTGTAAGAAATTAATAATATCTTGTTTGCTATAGTTGTTTTTATCAGATCCAATATTATAAATTTTATTTTCATCATCTATTAATTTATCAAAATTCTCTAAACCAAATACTAAACTGCGTCCGATATCATAAACATCAATAAATGAACGTCTTGCATGTGATTCAAAAACAGTAATATATTTCTCATAATATGCCTTCCACACAAAATCATTTACCATTAAACTAAGACGCATTGCAGGAGCAATCCCCATAGCTGTAGAAAAACGGTAAACCGCTCCGTTTGGAGTATTAAGGGTATGTTGTTCAGCTTCTAATTTATGTCTTCCATAGGTTGATTGTGGGTTCACAGGGCTTTTTTCCGTACAAATCTCATCAAGTCTACCATAACAACTACCCGTTGACATTAATATCATAGGAGTTTCTGATTTTTTATATCTAGCTACATTAGATGTTCCAATAGCAGTATATAATTTACTAAGCTCTTTATGTCTCTCGCTTAACGGTGCGCCAACAATTGCCGCCCCATGTAAAATTGCATCACAACCATCTAACATTTTTTCAACATCATTAACATCAGACACATCTCCAACCATAAATTCAAAACCAGGATAACGAGCTAATGATAATAGACCATCGCAATGTTGGCTCTTCCAAAAGTTATCAACAACTCTAACTTTATAATTTTTTTCAAGAAGTTGTTTTGTTACTGTTGTTCCAATAAAACCGCCACCAGTTACCAATACCTTATTTATTTCTTTACTCATTATATTATTTGTCCTTTATCTTAATGTAGAAATTATACCTTCTGATATATTAATGTCTCTTGAGATAACATCGTGAACGTACCATCTTTCTCTTTCATAGTTATATTCTAGTATTGTACCGAGCCAAAAAAACCAATCATCATCTTTTTGATATTTTGCCTTAACTAGAAAAATTTTATATAAAGGTATCATGGAGTTATAATCCAAAATGGTTTATTTAGTTTCGCGCAATGTTCAACAGTATTTAGTGTTCCGCTATTTCTATATCCTAATCCATCATAAAAAGCAACAACACAATCAGCAAATTCGGCGATCTGTTTATTTCTTTCAAGATAGGCTAATTTATCTGATGGATATCGTTTTTTAGGGAGGAATTCAGTTAGTTGTAAATTATAAAATTTTGCGACTGTTGCCGCTGTTTTATCTACAATGCCGCCCCCACCACTAACTATATGTGGACATTTATATTCTAAGCAATATTTGATAAAAACATCAACTTCATTTGGAGATGGAAATCTTCTTGATCCAACAATACCTATTTTATTTAAATCTAAACTATATTTTGTTATAATTTCCGCCACATCATATACGATTTGTCTATTCATCAATTTCTCGATTTATTATAAATAGATATTGGGTAATAGATTGTATAAAAAACAATTGCTGTAAACATTGTTATTGGTGACACTAACCAAAAAAGAAGATAATCCATAATTGGTTCTTCGTCAAATAATTTTTCTCTTTTTGATTTGATATATTGGGAAATTGTTATGTAACCAAAAACAATATAAGATGTTATTAGATATATAGTTATAATCATTGTTCACAAACCACAAAAGGACAGTTTTCAAAAGTCCACAAACTATATATATTTGATCTTGGTGGCTTACACTCTAAAATATTAATAATCCAATACTCTCCAAAATTTAACGACCCTGCACTAGAGCATTGTTTATAATCGTCTTGTAACATCATTTTGCGCGACTTATAAACGATTATATCTCCCTTAACTAAATCTTTTGCGAGTTTAATTTTATACATTATTTCCCCTAACCAAATCAACAATTTTCTTAAGTTCTTTTATTTTACAAATCTTATAAGGGTCTTTGTCTTTATAATCATGTTTCATATAATTACTAATAATACAGAGTAATGAATTAACTCTATTAGGTGTAAGATCGAAAACTTCTGCAACATCTTTTTTAAATAATTCTTGTTTTTCATACATCTCTGTCATATATTTTCTATATGGAGTAGTGTCTTTATCAAGGTTTACATTATAATAACCATCATTAATTCTACAAACCAATCCTGCATAATCTATTTTTTTTTTGGTGGAAGCCCAAAGTTTGTTGTGCATCCTTGGAAAAACATATTATATGGATCTTTTGATGTTAAATCTAATAACCAATTAAATACACAATTATTTATATTTAATTGTGCTACTCTATAATTCATATCTTTATCGAGCACAACTATATTATCTTTAATTCGTGATTGACCGATTTATATACATTCTTAGCTAGACGTATAACCAATACCGTTTTGTTTCCATAGACAAGTAATTTTGTCGCCATATTCCATATAGGAGATAATAAAAAAAGTACAACACGAAGTATCATTTCTCTATTTTCTTTATGTGGTTGTAAAAAAAGAGGATGTATTCTTATTATAAGTAATAATATATCTGAATTTATCATTTTTTTGTTTCACCAAAAAGGATCGCTAACTTTGTTTGATTTTACTCTGATTTTATAAATTAATATGTTTATTAAAAACCATATCAGAATATATCCACAAATCGGAACATTTTGTAAATATGATATAAAATCATTCATAAAATTCATCTCTTAATTGAATAATGTTCCTATCTTGTAGATAACTTCTATCCCGTTCCTTTAGAAACCCATAAAATTTATTTTCTAGTGGCGTCTGGAATGATCCGGTTCTTATCATATGTGGTTGTCCCTTTTGTAATCGTTCTAACGCGCCACGCATACGTTTCCATGTGTTATAATATGGGGTTTTTAGTTTGAATTGGAATCCTTCGTAATCTTCAACAACAAATCCTTCATGGGGGAAATTTGGATTTTCTGAATTATCATTTTGAACATCATTGAGAAATTTTTCAAAATAATCCCAAGACGCAAAACTATATGGTTGTTGTTTACATTCAAATTTTAAATGCGATGATATTGTTTTTAATTCTTTATATTCTACTTTTTCAAATTTTTCTGTTCTGCAAATTGCATCAAGTAATACTAATTTTGGTTCATCATGTTTAATAATATGTGGATCATTTTTAGGATCAATTACCTCAAAGACCAAACTTAAATTTCTATCTTTAAGTATATGTTTAATTTGTGATGTGTGAGTCTTATATAATTGATCTTCAAACCACTCAACATAATCACTTTCATTAGTAGCTTTTGTACAAACAAAAAGATCGTTCTTTTCCCTATTATATCCAACAATCCCCAGATACCCATTATACTTTTCGTATACAGATACAGGGAATTTAATATTTTGCTTTAGGGAAGATAATTGTGTTTCGGGACGCTCACCATAATTGAAAAATTTCTCATATGACCGCGCAACAATTTCACCAGTCACCACATTAACGAATAATCCGCGAGCACGAATTGTATTTTCATCCCAATTCTTTTTTGTGAATGCTTCGCGCGTAAAGTTGAATGATGATATATTTCCCCCTAATTGACGCTCTTTTATATATTTACTACTGTGTAGTTGTTCGATTAGAGGAATATTAGAATTAATGATTTGTTTCTTTTCTGGCAATGGTCTATATGTAGTGTTTGGTATCTCGATACAATTAAACTTGAGCATTTTTATCTCTATAAATGAATATTACAGTTGCGTTTTCATCTGTTATTTTTTCTTTATTATTCCCTATTTTAACGCTACCTTGTTTAATAAGGGTTTTAGCTTGTGTTTTACTTTGAGCAAAATCTATATGTACCATAACGTCATATAGTTTCATCTCTACACCAATAATTTTACCATTTAAAACTTCATTTTCAAATTCTGGGTCGGATGGATCTACATCATCACTATGAATTGTTGCAACATGATTCATTATAAATCTCTAATATCCTTAAATTTCCACCAAATTCTACTTGACCATCAAGATTAAAGAACCCCGAATTCACCTGTAGTGGTAGATGGTTAGGGTTTCTATGTCCTACTACACTATAGTGGTTTTTCGGCATTGTTTCGTGCCAAATTTTCGCGCACTGGTCAACTTCTTCATAGGAACCAACCCCCTTAACTAACTGTTCTGTTGCGATAGCTAATAAATTTTCGGGAAGTGTTGGTAATCCTCCATGAGTCGCCAAAAAATAATTTTCGTGAAATTTAAAATAGCAAAGTTGCGCAAATCTTCTGGTCCATTCGCGAAGATCGCTTTTATTAAATTTTTTCAGTTTCTCGGTGGTATTTTTTTTAAATTCACCACTAAAGATTTCTTTTTCTTGGTTGTTCGCGTATAAATATGTCCACTGGTCATGATTGCCTAAAACCATACATACGTTAGATTTATTATAAATTGATAGTGCGAATTCAACACATTGTTCTTCTTGTAATCCACGATCTACCCAATCACCCAAAAAGATATAGAAGTAATTTTCATTAAATGGATTTTGTGTGAAATATTCATTAAGAGGTTCCCAACAACCATGAATATCTCCAATTAGAACAACCTTTTCATATTTAGATAAATCTCTTGGTTCATATTTAAATGTTTCGTAAAACTCAGATGGTTTAATCGTTTTACACCAATTGGGCGGTTTTTGAGTCGCGAAGCGACTATACATATTATCAATTACATTTTCCGGCACAACCTTATATGATGGTGTACGATTTTTATTGCGACTTTTAGTGACTTCTATCGACACATCAGAAAAATCAATGCAATATGCACGATAACGATATTTTTCAACAAGAGTTTTATATTTACTGAAATCTTTGGTTTTTGAGTGGGTTGCATCTACAAAAATTAATTCGCCCCGCTTCATCCTTTCCTCTAACACACTAAATAATGTTTTCCATACAGAATTATCATTTTTTTGAGATATACCAAATTTTCCATCAACTTGCATAATTGGGGGTTGTGTAAGTAATCGGATATCATCAGCACATATTGTATATTCAGACAGGTTGTTATCTTTAATCCAGGTTGATTTTCCGCAACCCGGACTTCCGCGAAGTATATATATAACTCTCATTTTCTAGCCCATTCAATAACAGAGATTATTAGTGCTCCAAACGCAAATCCAACCATCATCATATAGATTATAATATTAAGTTTGATAAAGATACCAGTAATTAAACCAATGATAATAGCCAAAAGTATTATATCAAGCATCGCCAAATTCCTTTTTTAATCGTTTATATTCTGCGAGCTTGTTCTTTTTTTGAAGTTCTAATTGTTTTTTCTCATATTCTAACTCTTCTTCTGTGTGTTCTCGATATCCGAAAATCGCAAGTTCTTTTCCATCTCCATATTGTTCATCTACAGATTCTAATACAAATTTATGAAATATCAATTCTTTTGTGTGTGGTTTTCCTATCGAATGACTTTCCCAAAAACCTCCAGGTGGTATAGGACGCCATATAACTTTAATTGGTTTACCGATATTAGTTTGGTATTTATTATATATATCTTGAATCTTTTTAAGAACCTCGGATAATTCCCCCTCAAAATCATATATCTGAAATCTTTCAATTTCTTGTCTACAAAGTCGCAGTTTATCCATTTTTTCTCCTAAGAAAATCAAATTTGTCATCAGATTTCCAGCTTTCAGCATAATACGGTAAATCGCTATTTGGCATTACAAGCAAACGAATTTTTGCACCATCTTTATCGCCAACATATCCGATAAAATCATCTATTAGAATATCAATATCTAGTTGTTTACACAACTCTGCTTTACAGGCTTCGCTATATTTTTCGTAATCCGCACTATAAACATTATCAGGATCTACTAGTATTGGACATAAATAGTTGCTTCGCAACATTTCTACAATTTTATCTTTTGGGTGCATATCACTAATTACATATATTGAAACTAATCCGCTATGTTCTAATGCTCTGATAAGTGTGTAAAATTCTTTAGGATATTTAGATAAAACTCCACCAACATCAATAGCCGTATTACAATTACAAAGAACTAAATCTAATTCAAAAATACAATGATGTTTCACATCTAATATTTCATAAATATCCATTAACTTATTTCCTCTGTATCAACATATTGATCGTCTGCTTTAGCCAAATCTTCCATAACAAGAAAATTAAAATTCTTATGTTTGTATGTTTCAAATTTTGATGTGTGATTTCTTCTAACACAACATCCCTCTAAATAATGGTTTCCCATAGGATCTGGACCATCACCCAAAACCCTCACTTTTTCTAAAAGTTCTTCTGGATCACCATTATATATAAAACGATCAAGTTCAACAGGTGTTTTAACTCCTAATTCATCAGCACGTTTTACAACATCATCCCAAGGTAAATCTATTTGTATTCCTTCTGGATTAACATACACAACCCTATATAATAGAACCTTAAATTCACCCTCGCGACAACCATAATTATAAATCATTTTAGATCCATATTTGGTTGTAAATTCTTTATCTTTGAGTTTGGTTGTGTCGTGCGATGGCATTATTGGGACTGGTCCGTCAAAACCCACAATCTCATAATACAAAATTTCGTTTTTATTCAGCTTCCCATCAAAATATTCGTTGATTTTTTTTCTTAGATCATTATTAACTACCTTATTATCTTCTGTTAAAATAACATTACGACTACCACTAATAGTTTGATATGTTTGGTTAGGAAAGATATTATATAAACGATTAACGAGTTGTTTCCATTTTGGTAATTCAATATTGTGTAATACGTGTGCTGTGCGTCCTGAACTTCCGTGAGATTTTTGAGTTATGACAAGAAAATCGCCATTTTTAAATTTATGAGGAAAGTATTTGATATTTTCCGTATCTATATGTTTTCTAAAGTAAATTGTTTCTCTGCGAACTTTTATTTTTTTGGAGTTTTCTGTCATGTTTTGACGTGTTGCTTTAGCGTAATATTTTTCACAAATACGAATATTGTTAACAACATCTCCGCGAAATCCCACATCAAGACTATCTGTTGTTTCTTTTCCTACTATTTTTTCCAAATATGATATAGGACAAACCAAACCCTCCGATATCGCTCCACGGAATTTTTGTGCCCTAATTCTTAGATTTTGTTCCAAATATCCGCCAAGTGGTCGCGTTAGTTTATTGGTTTCGGCAAACTCTTTTGAAACACAACCGTCTACAGGAAAAAATAAAACTTTATCCCCTTCTTTCGCATCCAACCCAACCACACATTGAGATCCAAGAACCTCACATAGTTGAATTCTGTCGGCGTTTGGATGAGCGTATACTTTTTTGATCGTTGTAAGATAGAAATAATACATATTAATCCTCTATAATATTAATATATGCGTACTCACCAAATAATTCTTTTGTTTTTTCTTTATTATCATCAAAAAGAATTTCTTCTTTATTTGTAAATCTAAATAAATAATAATTACCAAGGTTGAGAAGTCTTCCATCTCCAACTTTTACAGAAGTTTTTCGGTATGATATATCGTGCCAACCTAATTGTTTTAGTTTTTCCTTAACGTCTAATATTGCTAATTTTAGAATTTCTTCATTTGTTATAATAGCATCTATATAAAAAAAAATCTATTCCTTTTTTCATCGCATGGTTTATATTAAATTCAATAACGTTAATTATTTTTTCTTTTTCTATTTTAATTAATTGTAATTTTTTCTGATTAAATTGTTCTGGAGTCATCATTTTTAAATTCCAATTTACGAAGTATTTCAAGTTCTTTCTTTAAATCTTCCAACCAATGAGATAGATCACATGTCATTCTATTACAACTTTCTCTACCAACCAATTTAAGATGTTCATGAATAATACTATCCGCCTCATCTCGTTGTTCTTCTAACCAAAAATAATAAGTCTTTCCTTTAGAAACTTGTCTGCGCAATTCTTTACAATTTTCACAAGGTTTCATTACACTTCCTTATATATGAAACTGTTTCTAATACTGTGTTTACCGCCACACACAATTTATTTTCCCTAACAAACCTTATTGCAATTCCCATAGCTTTATTGTGAACTTCACAATTTTGTATCTGTTCATATTCTGATCCGTCAGAATTTAATAATCTTCCTAAAAACTCTTCGTCAGTTAGTTCATTAGGGAGGAATCCTTGTAAGAATTCATTTTCTTGTTTTATATCTCCGCGAATCTCATGTCTCATTTTACACAATTTATATGTTTCGTTATTTGATTTAACAAGCTTTTTAATTACTTTGATAATCCATTCGTCGTTTACCTTTTTGCCGCGACCTTCCTCTAACTGAACCTGTCCTATAATATATCTTAATATATCTCGTTGATATACTGGTAATAATCCCTTATTCGCCTCACTTAATAAATTAGTCAGTTGTGTTTTTAGATTCATTTTCAAATTCCAATGGGGTTTCAAGGTGCGTGCAATTTACATTTCTTGTTAAATAATTAATAACGGGGTATAGACCTATTATATTACCAGAAAGATATTTTTGATTTAATTCTTCTACTGTATATGAATGATATAATCCGTGTTTGTTTCCCCAACCAGCGACATCATTAAGAGGGCACGCTACTAAACATTGTTTTTTTGGCGCAAAAACATTTGGTGGTAATTCTTTAACACGATTACTTAGCGATGCCTCTAAACTGTTTGGATTTTCCCACCATGTAGTTTCATAAAAATCTCTAATTAGATCGCTTCTAAATATATGTCCATCCACACTAAATATATATCCATAAGTTGAATGCTGAGGATATGGATAGTGGTTCCATTTAATAAATCCTCCACAATCGACATATTCTAATGATGGAAGTTTATCATTTAAGTAATATGTCTGTATTGTTGTATTTAACCCAACTCGTAATGACACACAACAACTATCATCGTAATTTAATAAATCGTATATTTGATCTAACGTAAAATGTCTATATATAGGATTAAAGAAAACACAATCATCAGTCATAAAGCATGTTAATTGGTGCGAGTTTTTTTCTTCTGAGATTTCGTCTAATAAAGTTTCTCTAAAATTAAATCCATATTGGCTCTCATATCTAATTTTAAAGTTAGGGTATCCATAATCTTCTTTTCCACTTTTGTATTGCAACCTCTTATAAGATTCAGTAAAAAAGAAATTACTCGCCTTAGTTATAATAGATATATCAAAATAATTTTTTGCATTTGTATGTATGGATCTCAATAAGAGGTCTAATTGTGACGCTCTATCTTTTGAAAAGATTACTAGTTTGATCATTCTTTATCCTTGATTGCATGTCGGGAATTATGTTAGAGTTTTGTTTGATAATATTATTTAGATTTATCGTATCGTCAATCTTCCCTAAATAACTCATGATATCCCTTATTCTCGAAAAATAGTTTCCATTGCTATAGGCGTACTCAATTCCTCTTAATCTATAGCGCATAGTTTCTTCGGGATTATCCAAAAAATTTCTAACTTGCTCGAAAAACTCTTCTTGATCACAACTTACAACAATTTCATCGTTAATAAAAATTTCTTCCAAAGATTCGCAATATTGAGAAATACAAAACCCGCCACTAGATAAAATTTTGTAAATTCTTTCCGAGACATCAAACCCATATTTTACAAGAGGTTCAAATACACTAGGGCATATTTTTGCTGAATAATATAAATTCTTAACGTGTTGTGTATCTATTGGTCCTAAATGTTGGGCTACAGGATAATTTCCATAACCAAATAATTTTACATTTAAATCTTGATTACATAGAGGTAATAGATATTTCTTCATATTAACTGCTTTATAATCCCACCACCCACCAACCCAAGCGATATCAGATTTTAATTTTTCATCATATTCCCCTAAAGCATAATCATATAAATCTGCCGCAAGAGGAATACCAATTGGTTCTAGTCCAATTTCTCTCCATCCTCCATTTGTTCTGTTTGCCCATTTTTGAGTATAGGCAACAAAACAATATTTAATGTTATGTAATTTAACTAGTTCCTCAACCCATCTTTTTTCTTGTTCATTTGCGATTAAAACACCATCATTAACAGTATCTATTTCTTGTATATCGTTATTTTCAAAATAAATTTTGTTATCCCAATTAGGACACCAAAGAATAATTTCTATATTTTCGCAAGCTTTCAATGCTTTCATTAGGGGGCGGTCAATCTGATAAGAACCTAACATAATTGTTGTTGGTTTAAATTTATTAAACACATCAATAATAGATTCTTTAGATTCTTGATCGTAAAAATATAACTTATATCCAATAGCCTGAAAAACTTTTGCTTGTCCTAGCCTAATAAAATGATTGGCACTCAATCCATTAAATACTATTAATCTTTTATTTTGTATCATAATACCACTCTTTTATTTTTGTAAATTTTTTCTGTATATCCAAACCACTTAATGATCACTTTATATTTTTTTATGATCTATAACTTACCTCTTTAATATTGCTATCTCTTGCTATAAATTTTCCGCCATTATCGATAACTTCTTTTAATAGTTCGTGAGAACACCAAAAATCTTTAATTTTAACAGATTTTGCTAGAGCTAATTCTTTGCCGGTTAAAAAAGATAGTTGTGCCCATTTATCATGATTTGTATAATTAAATCCAATAACAAAATTATTTAATATATTCAACCCTATCTTTATTTTATCTATTTGTTGGGTTTTAGTTATGAAAGATTTTAAATCTGTCGCATACAAATCAAAAATATCTAAAACAACATCTCCATGTATAATCATGGCGGATTTTTTTGTTGATAACTCTAAACATTTCTTAGCTGTATAAGCTGCTCCTTTTTTTTTATATTTTTTGTTTTCATAATATTTTACTTTATAATCTTTTAATGTTTTTTTAATTAGTTCGTTTTTATATCCAACCCCTACAATAATCTCGTAGAAATTATCGTTTTGGTATATATAATTTATAGCATTAATAGATTTGATAATATTATTATTAACTAAACACTTGGGAATTTTTCTTTCTCCAACGTCTGCGCCCGCGCATAAAAAAATAAAACTTATTCCTTTATCCATTTTTTATATTTCTCCCACATTAGTTGGTATTGTTTTGTATGGAACTCATTAGAATATCCAACTGTTGTATTTTTGGGTGTAACCCTAACCCTTACTAAAGGTTCTGGAATATGAACACATATAAAAAATCTTGAAATTTTAAGCCACATTAAATAATCTTCTTTTGGGTATACATCCTCATCAAATAATCCAACTTTTTCTAATGCTACTTTTGATATAACTCCACCGCTATGCAAGTGGCAATCTCTCATAAGTAATTCTTGAGAATATGGAGGTTTAAATTCTAGTGTTTTGGTTCCTTCTTCTGGACACTCAATATAATAATCTGTATGAACAGATCCTATTAATTCTGGATGTTCTTGGATTTTAGCAACACACTTTTCTATTTTAGTTGGTAGCATAATATCATCGGCATCAAGTATAGCAAAATATTCGCATCCATCTTTTAACGCTTGTTCTATAGCGATATTTCTTGCGTGCCCTTGTTTAACATTAACTCTTGTTGACCAAAATTTAATAGTTCTATTATTAAATTGTCCGCCACTATCTTCTTTGAAAAAGATACCTCCTGTATGTTCCCAATAATTTTCCCCTAATAAACTCTTAATTTTTTCTACTGAATCGTCTGTGCTACAATCATCAACAACATATATATTGATATTGTCGTATGTTTGATTTGCGGCACTTTCGATTGCCTCACAAACAAATTCTCCGTAGTTATAATTAGTTAATATTATACATGCTTTTGGAAATTCTTTGTCTGATTTCATTCATCTTATCCTTTTTTCTAGTAAGCGAGAATTCGTTATGTTTATAAAGATTTTCACAAAGAAATAAAATCTGATTTTGATTGGTTATCATCCACTGATAACAATTAGTTTTTCCGAGCTTGTACACATTCCCAAAACTATTACCAAGATTTTTCATTATATTTTGTAAAAATAATTCCGATCCCGAACATATGGAAAAGGTTGCTCTTGTTTGTTTTTTAGTTGAGTATATACCACAAGTCCCATCTCCGTCAAATAATCCCAATAGGTATGAATATTTATATTTTATTGGTATATCACATAACCATTCTTTTCCTGTTTTATTTGGTATTATTCCATATTTTGATAAAGTTTCATGAAATTCTGTAGCTCTTATATTTATTCCAACTTGTTTGTTTTGTTTTTCTGCACCTTTATATTTGTATTTTATAGACCGTAAATATATAGGTTTTGTAGGACATAATTCGTTTTTTATAAAATTTATTATCTCTATATCATCAGCCTTACACTTATATACTAGAGTGTAATTATTTTTATTTTTTGATAAACTGCCATCAGCCATAGTATATCCTAATATATAAGCCATTTTAAAAGACCATTTATTAAAGTAATTACTATTTACTAAATATTTTTTCTCTTTACATAAAAAGGCATCGCTGTAAGACCTTCTTTTAATTCCAAATTTCTTAAGTTTTTTTTCTAATTGTCTCAACACAAAATCCTAATCCTCTAGATATTTCTAATGTTGATAATTTTTGATTTACATATTTTTCATATAATTCTTTTTTATCTATATTTAACATTTCTTTCTCTACTCATAAAATATAATCCTCTCTAATCAAATCCTCATCAATATTATGAAGTCTATCTTCTAATTTTTTATAAATTTCAATTTTGTCAAATTTCGCACATTCTATATCTGACATTACTATTTTTTTATTAAATAAACAATCTTTACAATAACATTCAAAGATATATTTCTTATTTATAATTCTGTTATCAATACTATGTCTAATTTTGAAATTATGTTTGCATGTGGACGCATACATTAACGACTCCAATATTTAATGTGATATTGTTTGCTTTCTTTTTTCGCCATATATTGAATTTTATTGATGATATCTCCCTCTAATTCACCTTCTGGATCTTTTCCAGTATTTCCTCCAAGCGCAAGATAAAGTTTGCGATTCACTAACATATCGTTTGAATTATCGCTATACATGACCAAAGAAATATATTCTAATTCATCGTTATACGATTTATCAAGTCTTTCCGAAAAATCTTCTGGTATGGTATAACCACTAACAATAAAATAAACAAACATAGAATCAAATCGTTTAATATTAATATCATATAGATATTCTTTGGATTGATTCTTTTCAATTACAAAATTGATTTTATAAAGCATTTTCACTTTATGTTTTGTAAAGATTGATGTGATTTCTTTACTAAATGAATAATTGTGATTATTAAGAAGAAAAACTATATTTGTTGGATGGATTTTTTGTTGGTTGATCGATAAAATTGTGTCTTCTAATTCTTTAATAGAGGTAGATTCGTTAACATATACCATAACCCCATAGTTTACTTTTGTTTCTTCAATAACAATAGACTTGGTTTGTTCTACAGAATTATAAAGAGTTGTTGTGTGCCGATTACATTTTCGATCAAAGAAAAAAGACCCTTCATCTTCATCACGAAAAACATCAACTGTGTTTCGTAATTTTTCAGGACGCCCAAACTCACATCCAATTTGCATATTTTGATTATCTCTAATTTGAAATACGCATTCTTTACAAGACTGTTTCATTTCTTCAATGTTATACCCGCTCATATTAACCCTCTCTAACCAAAGTTAAATAATATCTATTGTTTTCAACTGATTTTTTTACAATTTTAAAATTTTTAGTAACTAACGATAATAACTGTTGTATTGATGTTATGGAATTTATATAAGATAAAATTTTATTAAAATCCTGTAATGATGTCGTTTTATTTCTAATGTTATATAGTAATAAATCTAACTCATAACCAACGATAGTTAACGTGCCGCCAATTGCCGTTTTCTTAAATAAATCCGTTAGGTGTAATACAGAACTTTCATAATCCATACTGTCTAATGTATGATATGAATAAAGATTATTTACTTCTCCATCATCGATATCGCTCCAAAAATCATTTGCATCGGCAACATAGCTAGCTCTAGCTTCTGGTTTATGAATCATATCTATATGTATATAATCAACTAATTCTGGAATATCAACCTCTAATTTATTTGTTAATAATATATTGATCATTTATTTCCTCTATATGGTAAATCTGCCACTGTTCTTATAACATTATTCCAATTATTAATATAATCATTTAGATTGAATTTATTTAATATGAGTTGTCGGGCGGCTTCCCCAAGACGTTTGATCTCTGTTGGATTATTTAATAGTGTTATTGTTTTTTGTTTTAATTCCTCTGGGTTATTAGACGCAACACAATTAACACCATCAACAAAGAAATCTGGAATTGCACAAGTTAATGTTGTGGAGATTGCACAACCACATGCAGCAGATTCGAGTAACGAATGAGGAATTGGTGAAAAAGTGCTTGTATTAAGGAATATTGTTGATGATTGATAATGATTTAATAGTTCATATTGATCTTTTGCGGGAAGTGATAATCCTGGAGTATTTCCAATAATTTTAAATGGTATATCTTTAACAATATGTTTCCAAATTGGAAATCCTAGTAGTGGTCCGCGATTAACAAAATCATTTGCCACACTTAATACATGGTTTTCTTTTAATACATTTGGGTCTGGTTTAAAAAAATCTGTATCAATTCCATGATAAATTACAATCGCTTCATCGTCTTTATATCCCCAAGATTTTTTACTATAATCCGTAATAAAAATTTTCACATCTACAGGGATACTTCTATAGAAATCATATGTATTTTGATCTCTAAGGACCATATCACAATGTTCAAGAGATATTACAGGAATATGTAAATATTGAGAAATTTGTATTGCTTTTTGACTGTGAGCTAATGTATTTTGTATAAGAATTAAATCATAATCAAGCTTTGGGATATTTTTTATATCCCCTTTAATATCAAATCTATGATAGTTATCGGGAACCTCTCGATATTTTGTGTCCCATTTTTTTAAGCCGTCCCACCATAAACTATACCATTCTGTATTTGGAATTCTGCATTGTTCTGTTTGAACAGCTTCGTGTGTATCCCATGTTAATATTCGTAATGGATTATCTTTTCTTATCGCTTGTCTAATCACACTTCTAATAGCTCTATCACTCATAATTTTCCTCAAATTCATTAAAATTACAAACTTGTAGTTCTACTTCTCCGTTTTTATATCCTAGAAATAAACCAGTTCCATTTCCAAAATCTTCTTTCAATATACATATTGTATTTTCATCAAAGTATGATGTTTTTTTTGTAATATAGATTTTTGTTATCATTTATAATTGTATCCTTGGTTCATACAATTCAACTTCTTTAGAAATCTCTTTAACGATTTGTTTCCAATAACCCTGATCTGATAAGCTTTCCTCTAAATCAAAGTATACTTTATCTGCATTTTTTAAACAACTATAAGTATAAAATACATTTTCAAGATTCTTCCACATAATATATACTTTCATATAGTTCAAAGTTGTGCTCATTCAAACCATCTCTACAACGATATATTTTATATTGCTTTGGATTTTCTCTAATAAAGTGTTCTGCCCAATATTTTTTGGTATAGGCTTTAATTGGAGTGTTATCTAATTTTGTTATTAAATATATATATTTCATTTTTTGTTATGTATTACAACGAGTTCTTGATAACGATTAGTGAATCTTTTTTCTTTAGAAAAAAATAAATTATCATATTCGATTTTAATTTCTAAACTCATAATAAATCATCTCTAACAAAAAAATCGTCAATCTCAAAGAATTTTTCGTGTATGTAGCCTAATTCTTTCATAAATTGTCGTAATTCACTTTGTTGTGGTTCCTCTTTATTCTCAACTGTCAGCACTCTGATATTGTACTTTTCCCAAGGAAAAGCTTTCAGAATACTTAATTCACTTCCTTCCGTATCAAGAGAAAAATAATCTATGGTTTTGGGCGCATTATATTTTTCTAGTAGCTCTAGCGGCGTAATACATTCTTTTTCTACTGTTGTGAAACCATCCCAGTAACTAATCGAAGTTGCCCATAACTTATGTTCGTCACTACATTCATCTTCAATCCCCCCTAATAAACTACCTTCAATAAAACTAATTTTTTGGTTAGAGGAATATAATACTTTATTTTCGGCGTAAGCCTTGCGATTATTAACTAAATCTAAATATAGTGAAGTATTTGGTTCTACAAGAATTCCATTCCACCTATAAAAATTTTCTAATAGATACGTGTTACTAAATTGAATTCCGTCTGCCGCGCCACAATCAAGAAAGAAACCATTTCGTTTATTATTCAGTTTCTCTAAAACCCATTGTTCTTGTCCGATTTGTGAAAAACTTTTCATTCAAATACCTCTATTTCATCAATGAATAAATATTTTCTATCATTACCTCTTTCAACAAGATTATTTCTGATACGCTCAAGTATTAATTTATTTTTTGAAACGCCAGCAACCCAAAAATTTTCTTTATCCTCATCTAAATAATATAATAAATACATTATAATTTTAAATCCTTATGGTAATAGAATTCGTCTGGTGGCACATACTTATCTAAAATATATCCTAAATCTGTTAATAGATTTCTGATTTTTGTTTTGTTTGGTTCGTGATTATTTTCAACCGTGATTAATCTAACTGAATATTTATCCCAAGGGAAACATTCTAAGATTTTGAATTCACTACCCTCGCAATCTAATGATAAATAATCAATAGTTTTTGGACAATTAAAATGATCTAGGATTTTTAATGGAGTTAAACATCTTTTTGTTTTTAGTGTTGTTTCGTCCCATGATGTTTCTTTTTTTAATCCACTCTTTATGAAAATCAGCACATTCCTCTAATACACCCCCGATTTGCCCGCCTTGTTCGATGAAGTCAACTAAACCATTTTTATTATAAACGACTACATTTTCACAATAACACATTAGACGATTTATAATTAATTGGTTAAACACTTCTGTATTTGGTTCTACGTAAATACCAACCCAATCATAATCCTTCTCTAATAAATATGTATTGTTGATGTGTACTCCATCCCACGCGCCCCAATCAAGAAAGTATCCATTAGTTTTATATCTAAGTTTTTCTAAAACCCATAAGTCTTGGGCGACTTGACTATAACTCATGTTTTCTTCCTTTTAACATAATCGAGAAGTGTTAGTTTCTGTAAAAATAAGATTGTCATCTTTGATTTCTAATTCAATCATTTAAAATCTTCAAAAAATCTACCCCAACATTTTCATAAGAATAATGATCCATACCTTTTCTTAAAAAATCTTTAGTTATACTTGATTGATTTTTTTTATCATTATATACTCTTTGCATTATTTTAACTAATTCTATTATATCTAATTGCCACCATGTATTACGAGAATTATATATGCCATTTGGGGAATTTGGATCATTCGCCGGAACTAGATTAGTAGAAACGCCACAAAAGTCTGTATTAAGCATCCAATCATTAAAAGCTGTATGCATTCCTGCAATTAAGTTATTACCATGTGCGATTTGTGCTTCCCATGCCGGAATACACCATGCTTCTCCATGACTAGTTGTTACAAAACAATCGCAATCATTGTGGATTGCTTGAATTGCATCTTCTGGCAATCTATGAACAATTAAAATCTCTTTCTTGTAATCTTCTAACGATGGATATAATCCCATACTTAATTTAATAGCATTGCAAAATTCACTGATAATTTTAAGTGATTCTTCGGGTGATTTTCCAGGAACATTTGATTTAATAATTAATTGAACAAGATCACTTGGATGGAACGCTAGATGAAACGCCCTAATTAAAGTTTCGTAATCCTTACGCGTAACAAATTCACCGATTGTATAAAAAAGAAAATCGTTTTGATAATTTTTACGTAATTCAGTTGGTTTATATTCTTTTCTATATTTATTAATATCAAATGTATGCGGCAACACGTAAATAGGAACATTGACCCCACTATTTTTAAGTGCTGATTTTCCAGAATTTGTAAATGTAATAATAGTATCCATCATATTGCATTTGTACACCCACTCTAAAGGAACACTATTAGTTTCGATAGCTACCATCCCAATATTTTTACGAAAATTTCCATCGTATTCATAAAAAGTTGGTAGTGTATGTTGAATACAAACATCACATCCATCAGAAATTTTATCTTCTAAATTTTCAATTGTTTTTGGTATTGGTTCCTTGTTGTTGTTTAATCTAAATGGTCGAGCAACCACATCAATACCAATATGATTAAGTGCAAGGATGTAGTTTTCTGCCGCTTCTCCATATCCTGTTTTGTCTCTATAATGACCTATATAAAGTATTTTCATTTTGTTTTTTTAACTCCTGCCCTTTTTAATATTTCTACCACACTATCTTTTGGTATTTGTAGTTTTTTTGCAATTTCTTTAATTTGTATTCCATCTCTACGTAATTGAATTATTTTATTGATCTCATCTTCTTTATATTTTCTTTTATCATAATCTGGATTTCTTGGAGTATAATTATTATCAATCCATGTTAAATTTAGACAAATGTTTCTAGAGTTAGATTTTGAAATATTGTATATTTTTCCTATACTTGTCATGTCCATTCCGTCAAGATACAATCTTCTTATTTCCTTAACTTGAAACCATTTTAATTTATTTGAAGGTGCATCCTCTCCCTTACTTCCATACTTTCTTCCTCTTCCCTTTCTTGACATATCTTTCATATTATCTGAATTTGTACCTAAGAAAATATGATCTGGTCTTACACATTTCACATTATCACATGTATGACAACAAAGCATCCCATTAGGAATTTCTTTATAGTATAGGACAGCAGAAAATTTATGAGCTACAAGACATTTAGATATTCTTCTAAAACTAAATGTTCCATATCCCGAATCGCCCAAACAACCCCTCCACTCCCAACAATCGCCATTTGGACCCAACCCAGGTTTAAAGCTAACCTTACTCCAAAATCTACAAATGTCTTTATCGGTTACATTTGCTGTTTTATTATTTATGGTTATTTCCATTATTTTTTTACCAAGAATTCTCCACCACTCAATTTTATTATTCACTCCAACTAATACCTCTACATATTCTTGATACTTGAGATTTTCCCAAATTGAAAAAATCTGCTAGTTGAGTATAATTCATCCCTTTTTTATTTAATTTTCGCATATCATCGACCTTTTCTTGCGTAAGTTTTGCTCTACCATTTTTATCTCCTAATAAGATTGCGCTACGTTTTTTGTTAACCATATCTTTCATATTTTGTTCATGTGTCCCCATCCATATATGATACGGGTTTACACAACTTTTTTGATCGCACATATGACAACCAAACAATTCTTTAGGTATAGACCCAAATGTAAGAGCGTAATTGAAACGATGTGCCGTATAATACTTTCCATTAAAATAGAAACGTCCATATCCATTATCTTTTTGTTGACATTTCCAAATCCAACAACCAGTTTCGTAATCTATATTAATTTTTGAATAAAATCTAATAATATCTTTTTGTTGAATTTTTAATTCTTCTTCATTATATAATATTGTTTTCAATTAAAAAAATCCTAATTGTTAAAATGATACCCAAAATAATAGTTGAAAATATAAAAAAACTACAAAATAGATTAAAAAGCATTAATTTGGTAATAAAACTAGTTAATTTATCACTTTTGTCTGAAAAAATATCATATAAAATAAAAGTTGTTATGCATAATATATTGATACATATATAACTTCTTAGTATTAATAACTCCATTATCTTACCCTTATAAAATTAGCATTATTACGTAATTCTATTAAATTTTTAGAATTTGTATATGTGCATGTAGACCTTAGCCCTCCAAGAAAATCTTGAACAACATCATTAATAGATCCTTTATAATCTACTAAACTAACCTTCCCTTCAGATGCTCTATAAAACTGTTGATTATTATACTTTTTCATAGCTTCTGAACTTGCCATTCCGTAAATTTGATGATATTTTTTATGACCATTCTCATCATATATCCATTCTCCATCACATTCTTCGCACCCTCCAAACATAGATCCAATCATTATAAAATCTACCCCAGCCGCAAAGGCTTTAGCGGCATCTCCAGAAGTTTTAATCCCACCATCTCCACACACATATATATTATGTTCGTGTGCTAATTGAACACAATCAATAATTGTTGATAATTGTGGAACACCTACCCCTGTAACTTTTCTGGTTTGACATTGAGAACCTGGACCAATACCAACCTTAATAATTTTAATACCTAATTTTATTAAGTCTGAAAAACCGCTTGGGGTACAAACATTACCAACCATTAAATGTGTATTTGGTAGTTTTTTTCTAAGTATTTTAACAACATCTCGAAGTTTTCGTATGTATCCATTAGCCACATCAACACATAATAATCTAATAGGGATTTGTTTATTTATTTCGTATATTTTTTCTAAATCTAAATCATTTATACCGCAACTAAGAAATATATTATTTGTTATATCTTTTTTTTCTTTCATAAATTTTACTACTTTATCTATATCATAATATTTATGCAGACATGTCATCATATTATGATTTTTTGCTAATACTTCTCCTATCTTAAGAGTGCCGCAGAAATCCATATTTGACGCTATAATAGGAATAGCATTTATCTCTAAATCATCAAATTTTCTATCTAATACAACTTGAGACCTACTGTCTATATTGCTTAAAATAGGTTCTATTAATACATCATCAAAATCAATTTTTTTATTCATAATTCTGTTTTGGTAAAATGAAATTTTTGAGATATGTTCCAAAAATTCTGATTGATTACTAGACCATTTAAATTTATTACATTTTCCACAACATGTTACAATATTACTTTTTATATATCCAATATCATTCTTAACTCTATCTATTCCATTATGAATAAAAGAAGATATTTTTTGTGATGGCAAATTCCCACAATAATAACAATGCTGTTGTGTTAACTCGTAAAATTCTTCTTTTGTTAAATCGAATTCTCTATTACGTTTTAATGCATTTTTTTTATATGTATTATACATACAATAAAAACCGCCAGGATATTCATCGACAATTCTTCTAATACATCCACAACTTTTCTTGGTTTTTATTTTATGAACTGGAAGTGGTTTTGTTAAATTATCATAATATCCACATTTACATATCCATAAATGTCTTCCTTTTTCTTTTTTACCTACATATTCTACAACCTTAGGTTTGCCGAATTTTTTTTCTAATAAACCTTTTTTATACTTTATCGGCATTTTGCATCCTTTGGATATATTGTATCCTAGTTATTTCTAACTGATTATATTCCATCCTACGATTATATAGTTCTTGTAATAATATATTTCTATCGAAATTTCTTGGGCGATTTTGAGATACAACACTCATATCAGCAAAAATTGTTGTCACGCCACCAGTTAAATTAACACCGAGATTTAAATATCTGGTAAGTTTCATAGCAAAATAACTATTACATAATTCAGGAAGACCTAAAACATTAGCAATTGCCCAATTTACAAATTCATCATTTTTTAAATTATTTGGAATTTGTTTTTTAGGTTCGTGGATTCTTGGCGGGGAAAACCATGTATATCTAATGTCTTTTAGGGGAAGTTGATCGAATATTTCCATCCACTTATTTGCAGTTGTGTCCCAATTATAATTTTTTCTACATGAAGATGCAACTTCAAATTTACGTTTATTGCGCGGCAACTTAGGTAAACTTAAATAAGTAATTAACTTATCAACCAAATCTTGTTTGTCTGGAAGTGCGAATAATCTATTTGTTTCAACTTCTCTATAGTAATTTAAAACCTTAATAGGATATGCTTTAATTGTTTCTGGGAAATCTTCAAGTGCGGAATAGTTTAAAACAAATCCAGGAATACCAGCAGCAGCAGATTCGACACAAGGAACCTCAAATCCAGACGCACAACTTAAATGTACATAACAATCGAATAAATTGTAAATTTGATTTAGTTCATCTTCCTCTAACCCAAATTCAACGCCGGGAATAATTAACGATGGACTTCCGCACTTTTTACAAACAGCTAATCCATCCTGAAAGAAAGATGGCATATGAGTTTGGCATTTTTTACATTTGTATGAAAATAATACCTTATTTGTTAATCCATATTCTTTAAGTAATGTTGGAAGTTCCCATCCCATATCAGGATATGATGTATGTAGATACAGATATGTTTTATTAACTATTTCTTGTGGTGCCTGCCCACAAAACATTTCAAATGCTTCTAGTAAATCTGGAATTAGTTTTCTTTTTTGATTACGTCCAATAAATCCAAGAATATTAATATCTTCCTCTAATCCATAGAATTTTCTTAGATTTTTAAGATCCTGGATTGGTTTATAGATATTATAGTCTGGACACGGAGGAACCCAACCTAAATAATTAATATTTGAATATTCTTTAAGTAATTCTCCAGCCCACTTAGAATAAGTTAAGATTCCATCAGCTTCAGTAAATGCAGCAATCCATTCATCTGCTTGTGGTTTTGCATCGACTGTTGCTTGATGGAATAAATAATAAAATGGGCGAAATGGAGAATCAAACTCAAATCCGCACATAAAAATATCTCTTACGTCAACAACAATATCTGGCATCCATTCTATACATACATTATCAAATGAAAATTTACCTAATTGATTAATAGTTGATGAATTAAATCTTTCTTCTTCGCCAGGATTTGGTAAATTAAAAAATACTTTCCAGTGGCAATTTGTTTTGCTGTTTTGTGGATCTCCATAAATAGCTAATTCAGCAATTTCATATTTATTTGTTTTATGCCACCTTTCTAATAAATTTTTTGTGATACGTGCATATCCTGTATTTAGGTGGTGACTCTCCCCAACAAATAAAATCTTTGGTTTTCTATTATTCATTATCGTAAATTGCTCCATATTCTATCTTAGTTTTCATAAGTCTTTTCGCTGTAACATGTTACTAAAATGGTACTTCTTCTGTATCCTCTACTTCTTCTTCTGTTTCCACTTCTAATTCCGGTTCTTCATCTTCCACTTGTGTTTGAGTTTCATTTCTATCTTTTTTAGGAGCACTAGCATTTTGATCAAATTGTAAGAATGAAGCTAAAATATATTCATATTTCTTATCATTATAATCTTCTTGAACCAACAATCCCATAATTTTGATGCGATTTCCAGGTTTAAGTTTTTGGGCGAATTTTGCTGTATAATCCCAACATTTTACTACCTTAAATGTTTTTTGTGTTTTTCCGTTGCTATAGAAATTACTTACAACATTAAATTGTGCCCATTCATTGCCATTTTTAGCTTTGCCGCTTTTTACTTCACGAACAACCGTAACATTATCTGATACTTGCATTATTTATTCCTTTTTAAAATATTAAATTATTCAAATTCGTTTAGCTCCATTAATAATTAATGATTTTTTATACTTTTCATCTTTGCTTGTGCTACGCGCACATTCAACTAAAACGCAAGCTCCTTCATAGACAGTTTTATCTTTTGTTAATTCTTTTAGCGTATCGGGAAAAATAACCGCGTTTACTTCTCCGGTTTTATCTTTCAATGTAACAAATGCCATATTCTGTCCGGCACTTGCTCCACCTTTACAAGTATGGTATCTTAGCGAAGCAATTTCGACCAAAAAGTTTAGAGAATGATTGTCTAGTCGATCTTCTAGGAAGTCTTCTATTGTCGATGCTGTATTATTTTTATATTTATCTAGGTTATTATAGGTTAAGCTAATTCCAAGTAATTCAGTTTCTTTTTCAATAATTTCGTGTTCAAAATCACTTAAATCCATTGGTGGTTTTTTTAGAACATTAATAACGTCGTTGATAATAGAGACTCTGTTTTTATTGTGACACGCACCCCCTTCTTTTTTAGTTTTCGCGGCACTTGTTAATAAATCAATTATGTTATCGTGATTATGATAATTTTCCCTAACCCAAAGCTTTTCTTTTTCGTTGACTATAGAGAATTGAGCAACTTCAAAAGCCATTTTTTTTCTATCAGAACTAATTTTCCTTAACGCACCGCACTCAATTAATATTTTTAAAACTGATGGAGATAAATCATTTAAAACTAAAAATTCGTACCAGCTACAACCGTTTAATTTTAATTTTGATAATTGTTCTTTGGTGTGAATTGTGGTCGTTTCACCTATACCTGATATATCTGATAAACCAAATATAATTGTGTTTTTATCTAAAATTTTAAATTGAATATCACTATTTATAATACATGGAGGAATCACATTAATATCAAACTGTTTCGCATCAACAACTAATTCAACTATAGATTCCTTTTCACCGTTACAACCTTTGAGCCATGCGACGAACCAAGGCAAGACATGATTAGCTTTTAAATATGCTGTTGTGTAAGTTCTTATCCCATAACCATATGCGTGCGATGCATTAAAAATATAGCGCGCAGATGCTTTAATATTATTTGCAATGTTTTCAGCTTCCTCTTTAGTAACAATGCCTTTTTCTGTAGCTTTTTCAACAAATAATTTTAGAATATTTGTCATTTCTTCTGCGTTTTTCTTTCCGGCGGAATTATGTATAACCATTCCGTTTGCGATAATATATGGTGAATCTTCATCAGCAATTGTAAAATCATATACGGGAATAGTTTTTACTTCTTGTCGTTCTGTTTCCAATATTTCATATGTGTGCTTTCCATTAGAAAGATTGATCCAATATGGATCGTTGGTGTTTATAGCTAATCTTTTAAATTTAGTTATTGATAAATCTTGAGAATAAACAGATCCTCCATCATTATTACAAATACATTGTGGGTATTGATCTATCATTTTTATAACAATATGATGTGGCACTGTATCTGTTGTAAATTGGGAAATTCTATTAATATTATTGATTAGGTCTTGTTTTTTATAATCTGCCCAAAACTCATGTAGATTTTCATTAATTAATTTCTTTTGATCTTCTACGTCATTAATGTATAATCTATAATATGTATCATTATATCCATCAACCTTCCTTTCTCTAATATAACTTCTAATACCAAATCTTAACAAAAGTAGTTTTACCTGATTTATTAATTTGTTTGATTTGGATGAAAATTCTAATTGTCCGCCATCTTTATTTACTCCAGCCTCATGACCTAATAAATGAGATAAAAACACTCGTGTAGTTTCTTTTGTCATTCCCATCATAATATCTGGTAGTTTCTTTCTGTCTGAGCGACCAAAATCCATATATTTTAAAAGAAAATCTATATGTTGTTTGTGTAATCTTGCAACTCTACCACACGAATTCATTGGAGGATAATGACCAAAAACATTTTTAAATGATTCTTTGTAAGAATTCATTACATTTTCATCAAAGTTTGTAAAATGACCATATCCGCCTTCTTTATTCTTATTATTAAATAATCCTTCGGCAACTATTCCGACAATCACAATAGCTAAATCTTTACTTATTAAATCATCTCCATCATATTCGATTTCTCTTGTACAAACCATTACATCTTTTTGTGGTTTTAATCTAGATCTAGCTTTCCACCCCTGACTTGTTAGAAGTTGATGAAATTTTGTTGCTTTAACATTGAATCCGCTGTTTGTTTTAACAACCCCTGTATTACAAATTTTTGTTTGCCAAATTCTTTCTATTTTCTTCCATTGCTGCTTCCCATTCTCATCCATTACTAAAAAAAGATCATTTTTATATCCTTCTTTTAATAATCTATCTATAGTAATCCATCCCCGCGTTTTAGAAACAAACATTGTATCGCCAGATACACACTTCCTTAATTTATCAACCTCTAATAAACTAAAATCTGCCAATTCTCTAGCAATAGCCATCATCGCTTCTTGATAAATCATCAATTGTTCTGTATCACTTAACATTTTATCTAATGATGGATGCCACGAAATAGCTTCTTCTTCTTTGTTTTTTCTAAGTATATAGTGGTCTGTAATAGATATATTTTTTTCGTCGCGGGCATTGAGACAGCCGGGGCGAAGTAGGCTTAATAAGGCGGCTATATGATGTATATTTTCAGGTTTTAACCTAGCACACATCTTACCCGCCCACTTCTTTTCTAATTGAAATACTCCGGCTGTTCTACCAGTCCAAAATATTTCTTCATATGTTTTTCTATCATCTAGTGGAATTGTTTCGTAGATGTTATTTGTTGTAAATTTCATAATTCGGCTATTCCTCTATCTCTGGTTTTTCAATCGGTCCATAAAACCAACCAAATTCTTCGGCTACATATTCAGAATCTACCCCACATTGATAAATTTCTATATTGTCTGTTGCGAACTCAAATACATATTGTATGATAATTATTTGATAGGCTTTTCCTAAATCATCAAACCAATATTCCGCCCAATAAAAACCTTCATCTTTTGGAAGTGTATCTTTTGTCCAGCCGCGATGCGGTTTTTTATATAATTTCATTTTGGACCCAAGCTCCCACTACGTATAGCGGGTTTCCAATAATTAGCAGTACTTCTAATATATTGCTCGTTTCGTTTCACAAAACTGACAAGTTCATCAAGTGTCCCAAATGTTAAATTACTATGATATTCAATCCACGGATGAGGATTTGGCATAACCGTTAATACTAATTTATTCATTTGTTTTGCGTAAACTAATTCCATAGCACTACCACAACCAATCTTCCAATAGTTACATATAATAATATCGGAATCTTTAATCCATTTGATATCCCTCTCAACCAATGTTTTCCAGTCGCTTTCATGTCGCGATGGATCGCAATATTCATATGTATCGCCAAGCTCCACAACAACTTTATCGCGCCACCCATGAGTTGCTTCTTTATCATTATCAATAATTCTTCCACTAAGATATATCTTTAATTTATTATTTGTGTTAATCATTTTTTTCCTGTTTAAGTAATCTGTAAAGAATCTAGCTTGATTCCACCCTCTAACATAATCTTTATATTGTTGAGAATCTTTTTCATAACCACAATCATCTACATTTAATTGTGGTGTGTATTTATAGGCTTTATATCCTTCATGAAATTTATAAGATGGTTTTCTGTATCCATTATTCAAATCAATATGATGGTCTGGTAATTTTTCAAATGGTATTGTATAAGTATGATATTTATTAGAAATTCTGATAATCCTCTGGAAAATTAAGTTGAGCCCCTGTTTTATATTCTATAGTAGCACGATCATATGCTTTTGCAGCATCTATCTCATTTACAAATCTTCCAATATTTTTTGCAGAATTATTTGTTAGCCAAATTCTACAAATCCATTTTTTATTTTTTCTACTCTTGTCTAAAAACACACCATAATAATTAGATGTGCTATTTTTTACCTTTCTTCTATTGCGTTGTTGTGTTGTACGATTAGTCCATCTCATATTTCCATAAGTATAACCTTCATTATTTTTTATTCTATCTAACGTCATTCCATCAGGCGGATCACCCATATATTTATAAAATTTGTTTATATCATTAAAATCTGGATGATATGTTATTCCCCGACCACCATAATCGTTCCATTGTGGATGATTAGGATCAGAACATCTTTTTATCATTTTTCTCCATGATTCATATACTTTAGAATTTGCAAAACCATGTTTTTCTCTATGTTCTTTTAACTTTTCTCTTCCTAAACAACCACAACTTTTTGTAGATCCAAATTTTATACTCGATCCTACTATTGGATGAGTTCTTTTTGTCCCACAACTACATTTACAAATATATCTTTTTGAACCTCCTTTTGTTTTATCATAAAATTCTATTACTGTCAATCTATTAAATTCTTTCCCTATCATATTATCCATTTTTCATACTACCTCTGAAATCATAACGTTTTGCTAATCTTCTTTTCCATGATTGAAATCTAATAAAAATTTTTGATAAATCATGAATATCTCTAGTTGCTGTATGTTTTTTTCCGTACATATCATCGTCTGGCAAACCAAGATAATTTCTAGCATAATCCATACTAAATGACTCAACCTCCCAATCGCCACCCAATCCTTCTACCCATGTATACCACTCAACCATCATATCAATAGAAAATCTTTTATTAAATGGATATTTTGTTTTATATTTTTTGCAATAACGTTTCGTAATTAAATCGTCGAATCCGTTATTATTCCAACCTATATTAATACACCTATCCCATTCAGATTTTCCACCAGCATAACGTAAACAAAAATCTATGAAATTGTTCCATACAATTTTTTCGTTAGGGAAGGTTAATATATCTTCGCGCGAAACACCCGCAATATTAAGCGCTTGATCTTCTATATTGGAATCTTTATAAACATCCTCTATTGTTTCAAGGTGTGCCGGTTTCATATATGATGAGAAAAATCCACCATCAACCTTTTCCAAGGTGTGACCATCCAAAATTAAAATTGCTACCTGTATCGGATAACAATTTTCTGGGTCTGGAGAACTTGTCTCATAATCGTAAGGAGAAAAACAAATATTTTTCATTTTGTTAATCCTAATTCATAAGCCTTCCTATCTACCGCCGGGATGCTACGGTTAACGAATTGTGATACTTTCTCTTTCGATTTTTTACATTTTTTAATGTAGTTATTTTTTAAATATTCTATTTGTTCTATTGTCCACCATCTCGAACTTGGAATGAAAACATCCTTATACATAACATTTCTTTTTCTTTCTAGACAAAAGTTATAACCTTTATATATGTTATCTCTAAATAGAATAGTATCTCTATAACCCATATTCCAATAATATAAAGTATATGTTTTTTTATTCTTTTTTGTTATAATTTTATTGATAGATCCTATATCCTCACACCTACGTTTTAATTCAATTAAAAAATCATTACTCTTACAAGTTATACTAGAATTAATTCTCTTTGAAGTTGAATTTATCCAAGCTGATCCGTCTGCATCAAAATATCCTCTAACATAATTCCAAAAGTATTCTGATGGTATATCAAAATTTAACAGATGTCTACCTGTTTTATTGGGGAATATTTGATATTTTTCTAGTTCTTTTATTATTTGTTCAGAATAAATCAATCAATTTTAAAAGTTCCTATAGATACATCTTGATTATTTAGACATACAAAAGAATAATTTTTTTTATTAGTAATATATTTTAGATTTTTAGTGTCGTGAATATAGATAGCTATACCACCACTAACATCTAAATTAAGAAATTTAAAATATTCCCTTACCATATCTGATTCTTGTTCATTAAGAAGTATCTCGTTTTCCTTGTTTCTTTTGTGTGTTGTTATAATATATTTATACTTTATATCTTCTGTAAAACATAGATATTTTAAATAACCGCTAATTATTAAAATTTTTAAAATTTCAATGTTTTTATCGTTGTTATTTTTAAATAATGAAACTGTTATATTTTTTTCGCATATATGTTTTATAGGTATATCAGGAAAATTTTTATCGTATAATATAGAGGTAAAAAAATAATCACTTTTTAACTTATAATTATTTTTATCGGTATGTATTTCATCAAATAATTCTATTAATTTCATTTAATCCAATCCCATACACAATTTGAGTTTTTAATTTCTTCTATATCTACGTTATCACATGGATATTTTTCTAATGCTTCCAAGAACGATTTTCGTAAAGGGTCTATTTCTTCTTCGATATACTTTTGATCTCCATCTTTATCTAATGAATATACAGCCGTCCAACTATTTGAATATGATGTACTACTTTTCCACACGACTCCTGTATTAAGCTTCCTAATTATTATATAATAATATCCACATCCGCATTCAGGATCAGTACATCCTCTATCATAAGCTGTATACATTATTTCTAACTTCTTTCCATATCATATTTCTCAATTTCCTCTAAACACATCATCGTCTTGTCTAAATCATTTACTCCGAGAAAATCAAACTTTACCATTCCAACATCTTCTGATGAATGCATATCAAACGCGCAATATGGTTGATCTGGATTTTTTGTATCGTAAGCCATAGGAACTAATTCTCCTAATGGTTGATCTGATAATAAAATAGCGCTTGCGTGTTTACTAATTTGTCTCTTACACCCCTCTAAACGAATTGCCTGTTTAAAGTATGGCGCGAAATCTCCCTCAATTTCACCACTATCTGTCAAGTGTGCCCATTTTGCTAATTTTTTTGCATTATTGCGAAGCGACCAAATAATAATAGATGGCGTTTCTCCAATTTCTCGCATTTCTTCTAATTCATCAGTGATTGCAGCTTCATCAGGAATATATGTTGTAATTTCATTTTGAATAAATTGGTCACAAGCATTATTGATACGTAAACAATCCTTAATTGCAGCGCGACCTTTCATTGTTCCAAATGTACAAATGTGACCAAATTTATCTGCTCCATATTTTTCTTTAGTATATTCAAATACCTTTTTACGAAAACGTGTTGGGAAATCTAAATCAATATCCGGTAATGCTACACGTCCAGGTTGACAACGACCTTCATTAAAAAATCTTTCAAAAATTAATTTATATTTAATTGGATCAAGTGCTGTTGTGATTCCTGTTAGATGTGATATCATACATCCTCCAGCACTATTATGTATTAAACATGTTGATGTTAAGTAGTTGTGATTATTTTCCACATGAAGATCATATACTTTATTTGACGTTTTAACTTTATTTATTTCTCTGATTCTAATTAGTATACCATTATCTAGTTGAAAATAACGATATTGTTGATTTCCGTCATATCCATACAACCATTCTAATTTTGGGACAGAAATAACATAAGATCTTTTGATGTTTTCAAATCCCTTTCTTTTATCTTTTCTGTCATCAAATCTAATACCAGCAGGAATTCTTAATCTATAAAATAAAAATCTTGTTTGATATGCTAGTTTAGAAGAAATTGTAGTAAAACTAGATCTCCCACTATTAGAACCGTCTGTTTCGGAATACCCTTTTATAAAATCTTTAATATATTGTTCTTTTGCAAAGATAACAATATCCGGTATATATTTAGATTCTGCACAAAAATTATAATTTGGCAAAATATCTTTAATAAAACATCTTAAATGACACGATATAATCTCTAATTGGGTTAGTTTGCTTGTTTTACTATCTCTTCTTCTTACTTCATAACCCATCCCTTCAAAGTAATTAATAATAAAATCTATTTTTTCAGTGTGTTCGGAATTGAATGCAACACCAACAATATTATCTTTATGCGTATTAAGCCATCCGTTACCAACAAACATTCCTAAAAATCTATAAAATTTATCATCACATAATATATATCTATTATTAGATTGAACCCAATTTATTTTTTTTGTCAATCCGTTATATTTATTATGATAAACATTATTTTCATCGTGTGTCAATCTTTTAGAGTCGGAATATTTCGACAAATCAATTAATTTTATATTGTGTTCTTGCACTATTGGTTTTGGAATAAATACATATCCGCCGACCTCTAATTTATCCGCTCTTATCCATTTCAAACTTCCTACAGGATCTTTTCTGGATTTTATTGATTTTTTTGTTAGCTCTGATAAATTATCCCAATTAGGGTGTAATTCTGGTATTTCCGCAAAAACCTCATGATCTTTAGTTAGTGTTAAATTTGTTGAATCTCCATACCAACACTTGATTTCTAATAACTCTTCATCACAATCATATTCAAAGACATCTAAAACTTTATTAATAGATCCGTCTATTGTATAGACGCAATCTCCTTTTACAACATCTTTAATTTTTTTTACATTTCCATCATCCATAACAATAGGATTATTGGGATGATTACAACCTCGCGCGCACCCAAGTAACGCTCCCTGATTTTTAGACCAATTAACAATATCTTGAACAATAAGGAAGTACCCAGCTAATCCCCATTTTTCAACAACATCTAATTCCATCTTAATACGTTCGATATAAACAGGATTTTTCTTTTCTTCTGGCGAAAGTTTTATTTTCCATCCATCGCGACACATTTGTTTTAAATAATCAATATCAGATTTACCATTTGTATCGGGAAATTTCGGAAGCATTGGTTGCGCTGTTACTTCGTAATCCTCACACATATCCGCGATTAAATAGGTGTTTTTTAATTCTTCATCAGTATTATATTTCATTTCCTCTAATGAAGGAATATGATATATTGCATCAGTAAAGAATCCGCCCAAACTAACATCTTCGTTGTTTTTAACTCTCTCTATAACTGTTTTAAAATCAACTTTAAGATTGTTAGCTACAAGAATTTGTTGGTCTTGTTTATATTCCGGTGAAGCATAATGAGCATCGGCGGTTGCGACACAAGGTATTCCGGTATCTTTACTTATATCTCTTAATACCTCGGCAATAATTTTTGCTGCGGGCATATGATTTTGATTGAGATTTTGGATTTCCAAAAAGAAGTTTTCCTTACCAAAAATATCGCGGTGATATTCAGCTAACCTTTTACATTTTTCATAATGATCAGGATCTAAACATGATCCGGCATCTTCAATTGTTTTTGCGTTATATGCTTCTGAAAATCTATCTCCAAATAATATATCTGCAAGATCACTACCTACGTGCCCCGGAAAACTAATAATGTTACCATCTAAAAATTGTGATAACCTCTCTAAATCAATCCTTGGTTTATAATAATAAATATCTTTATGGTTTGTTTTTGTAACAATTTTAATTAATTGTTTCCATCCCTTGAAATTTTTAGCAAGAATAACCAAGTGTCGCGTTTTACGATTACTGTTATCTTTAATAGATGCGTCATGTTTAGCTATATCGATCTCACAGTTATGTAAACAGAAATCTGATACATAACTGTTATCTTCTTCTACTTCAAAATTAAACACATCAACAGAATCATTTTTTAATATCTCTACATGTGATATTGGTTTATATGTATAATTTTCATCTGATAGATTTTTATTATATTTTTTATTCAGTGTGTAAGAAACCGAATAACTAGGTATGTCTGTATAATTATATTCTGATACGTTTGACCAATCTCCAAAATCTACAACAATTCTCTTAAATTGCCATGCTAAAATTTTAGAAGATACTTTTAAAGTATTTTGAATACCTTTTTTGCCATCTCCATCTAATAACCCAACTACAAAACTTCTTCTACAACTTATATCAGATTCAAAAATTTCATTTGGTATTTTTTTATTATAACTTCCAATACCACACATACCAGATATAATATAGGCTAATGGTAAACAACATGCATAAACTTCTCTTATTGACTTATCTTCTCTTATATGTGTTGTTGCATCAATATTAAATTTATCTTTCAGTAATTTAACACAAAAATCAGAAAATTTAATTTCATTTATATTAAAAGAAAGTGTAATTTGACCGCTTAAAGATCCATCTTTATTTCTATCAACACTTCCTTCTGCAACATACAATCCAAGAAAATATGAAAAATCCTCATCAATTATAATTTTTTCTTTTATATTGCTCCATATCTTACCAATACTATCATATTTATTCAATTTTGAAGTTTTTTGAACAAACCCATCAATACAAGATAGGTGGTTTGGGAGATACCTATTAACATCAATAATACTAATAGTATTAATATTATTTTTTGGAAAACAAACATGTTCTTTCCAATATTTATGTCCTAATGTTTTATTTTTTCTTCCTCCAACTATTTTATCTGCTCTTACCCAATTAATATTACCATTTATATCTCTAATTAATACAGGGTGTTCACCTGTCATGATTATGCTTTTCTTAGAATTTCCAGACAGACAAATTTTATAAAGTTTATCTGTATGATTTCTTTTCATTATACCGCTAACCCTACGATACCTACCTTTATGAGTTAATACATAATCTCCTTCAACAATATCCTGTACATTTTTAATTCCATCTTTCGTATATATTGTTTGATTTTTTAATAAACAGCCCAAAATAGGTTTAATTCCAGCTTTCTTTATAGTCTTGTGAAACTGGATACACCCTGATATATTCCTATGATTAGTGGTCGCTATAGCAGGCATATTTAGTTTTATACATCTGTCTGCTATTTGTGATGGTTTTGCTGGCGAATCTAATAAACTATAAAAATCGTGATTATGCAAAAGTATATAGTTTTTATCCATCTCTATCCTTTATATATTTAATCGTATTATGTAATTTTTCTTTATATATAGCACTATGTTTTTTTATATTTTTTGCATCACAAGAGTTAAACTAAATTTATCGATTATCTCCACTTCCACCTAACACACCACGATCTTTTCTATCGTATAATTTATCGATATTTGATTGTGCGACATCATCTAGTTTAGTATTCAATTCTTTAGATACTGCCGCTAAATACCACATAACATCTCCTAATTCATCTGTAATTTTTTTGATAAATTCTGGAGAAACAACACACTTATCATCACGAATAAATTTCTTTAGTTTTCCTGCTACTTCGCCTGCTTCATTAGTTAAACCCAAAACTGTATAAAAAAGCCCTGTTAATTCAGGTGGAATTTGTACATCCTGATAAATTGCACAAACCATTGCTTTGTCTTGATATTCGTTTAGTTCCATTAGATTTTAACTCCGTAATTTTTGTTAATAATATCAATGATAATTTGTTCACGTTCATCCATCTGACTATACAAATCTTTAAGTTGTTCAAATACAATTTCATATTGTGATTCTTGTAACCAATCTGGAATTTCGTTATTAGAATTTAACATATCACTTAATTTAGATAGATAGATTTTTAGGTTTTTCATTTTATATACCTCTGGATTTAAGTTAATTTTTTTTATTAAGATTATTATTGATTATAAATTTATCATACGCTATAACAGCAGCTAATTTGTTTTTAAAATAACCTATAGTTTTAACTTTATTATTCTCTAATCTTACTTTTGATATATAAATATTTAATTTTCTATGTTTATGAATTCCTATATATTGGCTTGTTTTGATTCTATTGGTAACTTTGTTTATTTTATAATTTGTATAATCGAAATTTGAAAAATTTAACATTGCAAAAATTTTGTGGTATTTTAATGCATAAAAATCATCGTCTAACAGTAACCATTTGCCTTTTCCATATGTTCCACAAATTTGAATAAATTTCATTATTCTTTATACTTCCTTACTTTTTTTGCCGCCACCATCACCATATGTAAAAGGTTTTTTTCCATCGCTATATTTATCAGTTACATAATCGACTCCATGTTTTTCTACTTCTCGTTTAAAAAATTCACATTGAGTTAATCCTGTGTCTTCATGATTATTTTTAGCAAAACTACAAACGTATTTACAAAACCAGTCATACTTTCTGAGTCGTGGTTTCTTATTCCTTTCTATCTCTCTAAACTTACATATAATCTTGTTTTCTATTTTTGGAACGTCTTTCTTGGATATTCCAAAGGTAAATGGTCCGCCATTATTAATAAACCATATAGTGAAATATATTATATCTTCGTTGGGATAGATTTTGTGCGCGGCATACAAATATAAGTTGATTTGAAAGTCATCGTTTAAATCGCTCCAGGATTTTTCTTTTCCTGTATTGATATTTGATCTCTTTCCGGTTTTATAGTCAACTAAATGAATATGCCCATCAGAATCTCTAATAATACAATCTATTGTCCCTTTTAATCCGATATACCCTTCAACCAAATCCCCTCTAAATAAATAAGAGAATTTTTCTTTTTTTATTACAATATTGAAGCGTTTTTCAACTCCTATGATATTTTTATTAATTGGATTTGCCGGTTGTTTTAAAGCTTTGTAAAACCATTTCTCTATAGTTTTAAAAACGCTATCATCCCAATGAGGTTGTTCTAACTCACGATAGTACCGAAACGCCGTCGTAATCGCCCAATTTTCTGTCATTTTCTCTTTTTCTATTAAGCCTATATCCTCACAATCAACCAAGTTATCTTTGGAGATTTTCTTTAAAGAGAGTAATTCAAAAGCTTTATGAAAGACGTTACCTTGGCTTGCTTTCTCATTTGTATCTGAGGGTAAACCTAAGATATATTCGAGTAAGAATTTATGTTGGCAAACATTATAAGTTCCTACATTTGAACTGCGTATGAATGTTATAACCATTATTTCTCACAATCTATATAATTTATGATACATCTTTTTCTATAATGGCGGTACGTATAAATTCTTCCATATCTACTAAAGCGTTTATACCAACACCATATTTCCCACTCAAAGGAATCTCTTTCATTATGAAAACCACCCAAATTCAACAGCGGCATCAATAATGTATTCAGAACATTCTTTAATATCCATATCTTTATTATCTAATACAGCAGCAATACCATTAGAATCTTTATTAATAGAGTTCTCACTAGAATGATCGTCGCCACTATCATAATTTCTTAAAAGATATATTACTTTACCGCCCAACTCATTAACAATATCTATAGCGACTTGGTGACGAATATCCGCTAATACAACCATTTGCGCGCCGCAATTTTCTACAGATTCTTTCCATACTCTTTCCCAACAATCTTTATTAGGCGACATTTCTCTAAATGTTTCTCCTACCCATTTCATAATATCTCTAGATGTCATAAAATCAGTTTTCTTCATACCGGGTTTTAAACGTGTGCCGCAATCACCCCATGTAATATTTGTTAGGGTTTCTTTAACGCCTTGATTTCCATATAACAATTCGTATGGAATATCAAACATTGTATTACATAATGATTTTAGTGGGGTAGCTAAATCAATATGTTGAATATTTCCCCATAAATATTTTGCACAAAAACTTGCATGTTCTTCGTTAAGGAAACCTGTTGTATCTAGTGGGTCTTCAAACTTATCAACTACAATTAATCCATCATCGTTTAAACGAATACTTTCTACAACCGGATTACCATTTTCATCTAATGTATTTCCTAACACTGTAGCTTTTAGAATATTTGCACATGTAGTTTTTCCCGCACCGATTTTCCCAGCAAAACCAATAATTTTAATATCACTCATTATACAACCTATTTTTTAAATCGTTAAAATTAATTTTTCCATCACCAATATCTTTTCCATTTATATTTATATTTGGTACAACTATATTATAGTATCTACGATACTTTTTAATAATTTCGTCTATTCCGCTTTTTCCGCCATTATCATTATCTAATAACAATATAACTTTTAATATACCAATAGAATCTAATAGTAATGCCTGTTTTTGGGTCAATGAATTACCAAACAACCCAAGAGCACATTGTATATTATTCTCCTCTAATCTAAGAATATCTCCAACACCTTCACATAATATCGCCGTTTTGGTTTTTTTTAATTCTGTAATAGACTCATAAAAATTAAATATGTGATCTGTTTTATTAAAATCCTTGTTAATCCACTTAGCACTTTTATTAAAAACTAAACGATCTGATGTTTTGGGGCACTTTGAATCTTTTTTGTGGTATCTATTACATTTATCGCAAGAATCAAAAACTGATCGCGCCGTAAATCCAGCTACAGTTTTATCTTTATTATAAATAGGGACAACTGCCCTATCACTAAGATATTTATTTTTATATAAATAATCCCCAATATCATATCTCTTTAATATTTTTTCTGAAAAGCCGCGACTAATAAAATATTTTGAAGGGATATCTAAGTGTTTAATAACATCATTTCTAGTTAATATATTAAGGTTTTCTTTAGGGGGATTACAACCATTCTCCCTAATGAAACGACGCCTTTCTAGTTCCTTCTCGTTGATCTCCGCTAGGGTTTCTATTTTTAGTAGTTTCTTACACCAATTTATCGTTTGGGGAAAACTAACCTTAATATCTCCCGGCGCACACCAATTTTTGTATTTCACTGATAACATCGCTCTCACAAAACCCAAGATCGAAGAAACAAATTCATTCTCACAATGCCGAGTATAACAAATATATTTACCAGCATATTGATGTCCGTATTTATTTAGATGAAACGCATCACATCTATCGCCCTGATGTATTGGACATTTTCCCGAATAAGTTTCGCCGCAATCTTGTAGGTCTATTTTAAAATAATCTATTATATCATCAATTTTTAATAATAACATTTCCTCTAATGCACTGGTATCAACTTTCATATTTAAACTTAGTATTAGGATATTTGTTTTTTAAGTATGTATAAAATTCTTCTTTGTTGTATTTACATATATATTTTACTAGTTTTCCGCTATTTATATATGTATCAATAAGTTTACAATCATTATCTAAAAATAATTTTTCTACATCCTTCTGTTTTAATCTTCGTAAATTTCCCCTTCTTTCTAATCCACATTGAAGACATCTCATTCCATAAAGATGATTTCCTACAGATTGTTCAAATGTTCCATGCTTCTTACATATAATAATTATTTTTTCATAACAACTTTTATATATTGTAGGGCTATAATCATATTCTGTATTTACTTTTTTTCTCATATAGATTCTTCTGTATCATTTATTTCGTTATCTTTTTTATTATCTATTATTTGTGATCTTAATCCTAATTCGTAAATCCTATTAGTATTAGTGTCAAAATTTAAACATAAATAATCGTCATCTGGGATTCCGGGTCCAAAACGAATTCCTCTTCCTATAATTTTGCGATTTCCAGCTTCGATAGGATCTTCTGATATTTCTTCTGGAGTTTTTTTCTGAAACATCAATACGGTACTACCTAACCAAAGTATACGATCAGATTGCGATAAATCCCCATCTCTATTTTCTTGTACAAAAGTTAATATTGGTATATCTAGTTGATTAGATATAGTTGTTAATTTTTGCATGATAAATCCAAAACTTTGATATTCAGCAAGTTTATTAAGTCCGTTTTCATTCATCATTTTTAGATAATCAAGAACAACCAAACAATCATTAGTTTTTCCTGTTTCTTTATTTATTCCAACATAACGCATAACCCATCTTTTGATATATGCAATAATTGAATCAAACTCGAATCCATTAATACTTTTATAGTATAAATTATATTTTTCTAATTCATCAACAGCTTTCATTACTTTAGATTTATCAAATTGATGTTTCCCAAATTTACCAGTTTCAACATCAGAAATTTTAACACCAGCTATTGTTGCTAACATGCGAGGGATTTGATCTTCTGGTTTCATTTCTGTATCTAAAATTAAGGTTGGTATTTTTAATTTACCAGATACATGTAATGAAATATTTGATGCTAAAGATGTTTTGCCGCACTTGGGACGTGCCGCAATTACCCATACCGACCCCCTTCTTAATCCACCACCAGTTAATTGATCTAAAATAGGGTATGATGTAGATATTCCAATAATATCAACAGGATTGTTTAAATAATTATCTACACATTCTCTAGTTATATCACTAATTATTTTTGGATTATCGTCATAGTTACTAAGATTTAAACTATAATCAAAAACTGGTTGCTCTACAGAATTTAATATTTCTTCCATAGATTCTGAACCGTTTAACCTGTCTACATTATCTTGTGATTGACCAATTACCTTAGATTGCAAATCTCTAATAACAGAACATTTTAAAACTTTTATTGCGTGATTTCTAATATTAGTTTTTTCGACGTGTAATGTTTTTAAACTCTTTAAGTAATTATTAATCTCTTTATCTTTAATAAATTCGCTTAGAGAGAGTTCTTGAGCCGATGATCTAAAAGTTCCATAATCAAATTTAGTGTTTGGATTTTTATGAAAGGTGTGTTCTATAATATTCCATATAGTAGAATTGATATTATCATCAAAATAATTACCTTTGATAATATCCGACATCTCAATATATGCATCGCTTCCATATTGGATAACAGAAGCTAGACATGCTCTTTCCGCCGCTAAATCTATCATTAGATAAAATCTCTCATTTTATGAGCTATGCATTGATCACAAATAAAATTATCAGAAAATTTATCATACCCCTTAATTACAAAGACTTCTTTGCCACACTTTGTACAATTGATAGAAACTCTTTCTGGAGCATTTCTTTTTTCTTTTTGAGTGAATATAATTTTATCTTTATTTAATAATTCTTTTTCTATTTCTTCTCTTTCTTTGTTTGGAATATGTCCAATGTATTTAGATTCGTCTATTTCTTCAAGACTTCCTTTTTTTTGCCAGGGAACTTTTTCGCACGGTCTATCGTTTGATGAATCTATATTATTAGTTTTTTTATTAGGTTTATTTGCTTTAAATTCACTTAAATCAACTTTCATGATTTTGACCTTTCTGATTTGATATATTTAATGCCGTTTAATGAAGAACATAGATTATCGTAAGATTTTGCTATATCGTACATAGAATCGTGTCGTACCTGAAATTCCATAATATATTTATATAACTTATTACAATAACTATCACTATTAATAATGATAAGTCTTTTTTCTTGCCAATAACCAGAATAATTTTCGGTAACACTTCCTATATATCTCTCTAATTCTGATTTTAACCAATTTAAAAAAGCATATGTTTTATTGATACTTTTTTGTAAGAAGATTTTGTTTAGGGAGATTTCTGCTATGATTATAGCAATTTGATTTGGTGTTAATGATTCTAATTCTGTTCGACTATAAGAAAAATATTCTTCTATATTAGTATTGTTTTTATCAGCGTTAAAACCTATTACATTATAATATTTTTGTATTCTTTGGTCTAATTCCTTTAATTTGTTTTGTAGTTTAGAAGTTTGTTCCGCCATTCTGATACCTTTTCGTTATATGATAACTCTACTAAATAGAATTTATTATTTTTACAGAACTCACGCTTTTTATTATCTCTTCCTTGAGAGTTATAGAAATCAAGTTTATCTTTATAGTGAAATTTATTAAAATTAAAATGTTGTGCGCCGTGAACTTCTATAACTAATTTAAAATCTGGAATAAAGAAATCTAGGTATAATTTTTCTATTGGTATGTACACTTCCTCTAATACAACACGCATTTTAAAGACTTCTTTTATTAAATCTCTACATTTTAGATGTAATGAAGATTTATTTTCACCTTCTTTATTATAATATTGTGATAAATTAATATTATATATTTTGTTATTATAGCAAATAACTTTCATTTTATAAACGATTTAACTGTTGTTTTTAATAATTGATATGCTGGATCATTTTCTTTCAGAAAATTAATAACATTTTCTTCGCCTTGAATTTTTTCTTCATCAAAAAAATCTAATATATACCATCCGGCGTTTTTTTTAGTAATAGTGTTTGGGAGATTCAAACCTAAATTAAATATTTCGGCTACTTCATCAATACCAACACCAAATGTAATTCTTCCTTCGATAGTTCTCATCGGTCCTGTAATTGGAGAATGTTCACTAATCCATGTTGGTTTTAAACCAATTGGTACAGCATTTCCATCTGTAATAATTTCTGTTTTATTTGCTCTAATTTTATAGTTAGCTTGATGCTTTAATGTATTAGGAATCTTTTCTACATATTTTTTTCCATATCCAGAAACATTAGCAGAGTCCTGAACAATAAATATAACAATACTACGTTTGATAGGGATAGCTGTTGCGCATTGGCGAAAGAATTGTCCAACTAATTTATATATAGGGGGTGCCATATATTGTTTTCCTAATTCTTCTGACATTTCATCTTCACTGCAAAGCATGGAAAGAGAATCAAATACAATTACACATCCTGGGTCTTCAAATATTGCACTTTTAGCTATTTTAAAATATTCCTCTCCAGATATAATTTTATCTTCTGTTGATTGAGGTACAAAAAATTTATCTTTATTTAAATCTTTAATACCCTCAATATCTCTTTTATTTAATCTTCCTTCAATTGGAAGATACCAAACATTCCTATTTCCGTTTTCAGGTTTTTGGGCATTTGCACAAATCGATAATGCTAATAAACTTTTACCGTTTTTTGGTGGTCCACTAGCAATCATAACGCTTCCTTCTAGTAAACCACCAGTAATTATATCTAAACACGGACTAATAGGAATAATTTGTTTCTCTAACTCAACCAAGCTATTTCCACTAAGAAATTGTTCTTTATTAATATCTCCACATACACGAGACACTAAATCAGAACAACTATCATTTTCAACACCTATATCTTTTTTTCTTTTAGCCACTACAAACCTCTTACATTTGTTTTTGTTATCTGTTTTCTAGGTTTTTGGGTTGTATCTATTTCTACAATATCTATATTTATATTATTATTTTTAGAACTTACAACCTTTTGCCCCTCTACACACAAAGGTTCAATGACACTTTTTAAACCCAAACTATATATTTTTTTACATCTTCTATGATTAAGTGCCCATAAGACAGCTTTTAATTCATATTTATCTAATAGATATTTTGCATGTTTTAATTGGGCAAGAAATTCGCGTAACCATTCCTTTTTTTTCCAATATAAAATTGGTAATTTTTTGCCATCACGAATTGCAACCCTCTCTAATATAATCTCAATTAAATATTTATTATCATCAAGATATTCTGGATTTCCAGGTTCAGAGTATTTAGATATATATTTACTTTTTTCAGTTCTTTGTTTTGCCATCTTTGTAAATTTTCTCTACACAATTATTTGTTTTTTGTTTTTTCTGATTTTTAGAATTTGTTTTGTAATCCGCAAAATCAGGATGCATAATTGTAACACCGTCTTTTGGACTTGAAACCTGGACAAGAAATGGTTTTTTAGTTATTTCTTTTTCTTGTAATTCATCTATTTTACTTAGTACATCTCTTTGACTTTTGCTAAGATTATTTGATAATTCTTCTAAATTATCTACACTTCCATTTTCAATAATATTTTTTAGAAAATTAAGTTCTACATTACTCCAACTCATAAGCTACGCTCCGCATTTAAAAGATACCCTTGATTTTTTGTTTTTAAAAATTTGATATATAAATCATGGACATTTTTATCAACCTTTCTCCATGTATATAGCGGTTTACCAACTAAATTTAACCTTCTTATTTCGTTTGACATACTTAATGTATCCCAAGGATTAAACAATCTTCCTTTGTTTTTTCCGTCATTACACTCTTTAACGAAAAAAGTTAATATATTATTTGTATCTATATATTTTACTAATGCTATAGATTCATCACCAACCTCAATAATATTTGAGTGCTGTAAAGCAAATAAAAATTCATTAGTAATTATTTCTTCGCCAACATAAAATTCTTTCATTACTTCTTTCCTTCTAGTATATATTTTGTCTGTTGTTCTGGTGTCATTTTTGCTAATGATTTATCTGGACCTAACGTACCCTTTCTCCAGAACGGTGCATTTTCTCTAGCTTTCTTTTTCTGTTTTAAAATTGGATTTGTTTCTTCTAGTTTGGATCTCTCTTCTTGTACTCTTGTCTTATCAATTATGGTATTTCTTTCAGCCTGTGTTCCTAATGTTTTTGGTGTTCCATCGAAAAACATAAAAGATCCAATCTTAACTTTTAGTGTTTCTTTTTTGCATAACGGACATATTTTGGGTAATTCTTCCTTAATTGAAACATATCGTTCTTCATAGAAATCGCATCCTTGCGATTCGCAATAAAAATGTTGTTCTGGCATATTGATCCCTTAATCATATAATTGGCTATAATTTCTATCGTATCCATCATATTCTCTATATCCAACAAATCTTTCTTCTAAAGATTGTGGTTTATCTATCCCTTCAATAATATCAGTAATAATATTAACAAGTTTATGTCTTTGAACATCAACTTTCTCTAAGTAAATAACTCCAATACCATCTATTCCTGTTAAAGACTTTGACAATTTATAAAAATCATTATTATCATATTGTCCAAGGTCTGATTGGTTTGGATCTCCAGTAAGAATAATTTTTGCCCCCTCACACATTCTAGTAAGCAAAAGTTTTAATTGTTTAATAGTTGCGTTTTGTGCTTCATCTAAAATAACCGTTCCTTTGAGATTTCTTCCTCTCATAAAACATAATGGTACAATATCAATAATTCGTTCTTTAATAAGCCTATCTATTTCTGACTGTGATGTAAAATCTAACAATTCATCATAAATAGGAATAAGAAATTCGTGCATTTTTTCTTTGATATCGCCAGGACGAAACCCTAATTTTTCCCCCTCTGCTTCAATTGCCGGGCGAGAAATAACAATTCTATCTGTTTCTCCTTTCATTAACATTTCATAAGCAATTCCAATAGCGATCCTAGTCTTACCTGTTCCTGGACAACCAACAGCAAAAGTAATATCATTTGAAATAATAGATTTAATATATTCCTTTTGATTTTTTGTCCTTGCTACAACAGGTTTAAATTTTAATTTATTTTCATTTTTTAGACCCTCTGGAATTTCAATGTCTTGTTGAAAAAAATTTGGAACTTCAATCATTTTTCTTCGTTTTGACATAATAAATCTCAACTGTTAAAATAGGTTGTTAATCCATTTGTTAATACACCTATAATTTATAGCACACAACTTGTATATTACTTGGTGTTAAATCTTCTATAATTCGACTAATAATTTTAAAATCTCCGCCGCCCAATCCACCACCAATCATAGGAATTGCAATATTATTAAAATTATTTTCCTCTAACCAAACAAATAGTTTTTTAAAGCATTCTTTAATTGCATCATAACTTACATATTGGTGTCCATTATATCCAAATCCAGCTTGTGTAATTAAATTTATAACGTATCTAGTATTATGAATTTTAACTACCTGAATCTCCCCTGTTTTCCACCCATATTTATCGTAGTGTTTTTTATAAATCTTATATGCTTCTGGATATTTGGAACGAATCGCTTTAGCTACTCCTGAACCCATAATACCCATTGAGTTTGCACCATGAGCTATCACAACCTCAGTCGCTTCTAAAATATCTCCAACCTTATACTTAATTTTATTCATGCCATCTCCATATATAGACATCTCGTTTTCACCATACAATCCACCCGCAAAACCTTCGATGTATGTTGTTTTTGATTTATCAATATGTTTCTGAATTTCTTTAATTTGGTATCTTAATCAATGGTAGCATTAAATCTCTTTTCTATAAATTCTTCCACCTAACATATATGTAATATAATGTCTTGTATTTTCATCAGCAGGAAACTGTCTTAATGTAGAATGTGGTGTTAATTGATCTATTCTAATCTTATGTGGATATATTATAGTCGTTCCTGTATTAACATAATAATATTCGGTATAACCACCATTGATATAATTAATAACATCAATATAACCAGATGGATTATAAATAATATAAATATTAGGAGCTACAGAATTAATATAACTATTAATCCCGCTAATTTGTAATTCTGTTAAATTTGAATTAACGTTATAATCAAGACAACTTAAAAGATAACCAGCCTGACTTTCTACATTAAAAAAAAATTCATTTATAGAAGTTCTTTCTATTTCTATTGTATGTGTGAATCCAGAATTCCAAACCAAAGATAATCCAGAATAATATAAACGTTCTGTATTATTTCCTATATCTTCTCTGTCATAGTAATACAATTGATTTATTTGCAATGGAATATTATCCATCATTTCTGAAATTGAATAATAAACACCAGAGACAACATCTGTCATATCTGTATATATATAATTTTTATATTTATTTGGCAATATTTCTGTTAGTGGCATTATATAACTCCTATTATTAGTTATTTTATATATAAAGACACTAATCTACTTTATAATACTATCTAAATACATTTTATTTAAATTTTCTAAATCATTCTTTAGAAAAAACTCTTTTTCTTCTTGCATTGTTTAACCACATTTAGAGAAACCACAAGGACAAGAAACACACCCTTCTGATCTAATTAAACTCTCATTAGAACAATTAGGACATATCTCGCCTTTTACAGATGTAATAGATTGATATTTTCGTAAGATTCGTGCAATAGCTTTAGCAAAACTATTAACATCGCCTTTTACCTTAGAGAGTTGATCACATACAAATTCTAAACTTACACCATGACGCAATGACATAGATACCATTCTAGTAATTGTATCTTCGTGTTCGTCGCACGTAGAAGAAATATCTTCATAAATATCTTTATTATCAATGTTTACTAATTTATAGTGCCCACTTTTTACTTTAACTATTTTTCCTTTTTCTTCCTTTGTAACATTTCCGCAAATTACAAATACTTCATATGGATCTTCCCCTAATAAACCAATCAAAATTGTATGTAATTTACCTTTTATTTTAGTAGAATAAATATCACATATAAGTTCTTTTTTTCTTTTTGGTGCGTCGTATTTATCTATATTTTCTGTTGTTTTTATATTTAATTGCGTGAGTTCTTCATCTGTAAAGTTCTGATTGTGTATCTGAACTCCTTCTCTGATTAATTTAAATGCAAGGTCTTTAAAATTTATAAATGAAACAATGCCATACATCTTTTTATCTGGAAACGCCGCAATACTTTTAACTTCACGTTTCCACGCTTCTAAAATAAAATTGTAGACATCTTTCCAATCAGAACCTTCAGGTAACATATATGTAACACTAATAGAACTATCAATCCATTTCATAACACGAGACATCATATCTAATTTATCTAATGGTTTAATTTCTGTAGCATTCTTGAATTTAATACCAACCAATTCTTTATGTTTATCGATAAAGTCGGCTATTGGTTTTCCATATTTACCATCCCATGTATCTTTAATAGCATCTGAATTAATAGGTATTTTGTATCCGGTTCTTTCAAAAACATCTCTAACAACAGCGGGAACACAAAAATAATATTCATATTTACCAGATATACGTGTTCTTTTCCAAAAGTAAATTCCAAATGCGGGTTCGATACCATATGAAAAGCAAAGGTCACGAAACATAAGTGTTAATGTGCCTGTTGGAGCAATACTTGAACATGTTACATTTCGCATCGCATCGAAAATCAAACCCATTTCAATCATACGTTGAACAAATGGAGATTTTTCAAATTTATCATGATCAAATAATCCAAAACTACCTTTTTCGCGTCCCAACTCAATTGAAGATTTATACAAGTAGTAATTGTAATATTTAGTAAAATCCTCGACCGCTTCATTCCCCTCTAACGAACCGTATTCCAAATTCTTCTTAAATAACCAACCAGCAAGATTGGTGTATCCGGCACCTGTACGCCTTAACAATTCAATTGCCATCTTTTGATGCGGCGTCGCATATGTCTTATATACAAGTTCGCATTGATTCACATTATCAAGAAATCTATTAACAGATGGACCGATAATAGATAGTTCTTGATCGTACTGGGGTTTATTAGGGGAGAATCTACCGGCGTTGAGTGAGGCTAGAACACATAATGATTCGCGGGAAAGATATTGCTCACTGCAATTTGCTACATTGCAATTACCAGTCCAATATGTGTGATTATTACCATCAACAGTAATATGAAATACTTCTTCCTCAGAAATAAGTTCAGAAGAAACTATATCATATGTTTGTTTTTGCGGTTTGTCTGCCCTCCCTATAGTATTGACTATATTTTCTAATTTATCATTTTTGTATTTTTGAACAAAACCAATTATATGAAAGAATTTATCTCTGTCTACTGTTATGCTCACATCATAACTTTGTTTGCTTAAATACTCTCCATTTTTCCATTGAATAACTTTTGCTTTATTGGTTGTAAAATAAGAACGAATACCAACAGATGACAACATTAATTGGACTTGTTCAATCACCTTATATGATGATGCTTTTAGAGCAATACGATTTCCAGACATTCCGCCGTTGGCAGTAAATAACCCTCTAAGAAATCCACATACTTTATTACGATCTCCATATAAAAACCTATCTGGAATTGAACGATTGTAAGTATAATCTAAATCTTCTGATTTAATCGTAGTTTTTACATCATAAGAATATCCATCATTGATACCGTTTTCTTTTCCAATTAAAGTAGATATTTCACTATCAAAGTAATCGTAATCATCTTTGCCAACATTTAAGTATACTAAATCATTAGATGCTTTATGAACAGGTCCATCGCCAAACACAATACCATCAACAACATCTTGTATGTCAATATTTACATCGGATTGATATTCTCCAGTAAGGATATCAATAGATTCAGATTCATAAACTTCTATTTTTGTACCATTGGAAACAATACGATGATCTTCCGTTCCATAAAAAACACCTGCTGTAGTTCTGTATTTATATACTTTTTTAATACCATTTGACCACTTATTAGTGACTGTAACCCAACCATTTTGTGACCAAATACGTTCTCCAATATAGACTTCTGATAAAGGTCGAATTCCATATTTTGTTAAAATTGGCGACCAACTTGGTTGACATGCATTTGTTGATAAAATCCTACTATCATATTCATGTGTTGGGTCATATAGATAATCACTATTACTATACTTACGTGCTATGTCAATATTTTGAATACCCGGCTCTGCATTTTTAGTCATGCATTTGGCGAGTAATTCTAATAGTTCTACAGAATTAATGGTTTTAGACCATTTTTCTAGTGGGCGATCTTTTTTAGCAATATAGTACCATTTTTTATTACCATTAATTAATTCGTATTCACAGTCTTTATCAATTGAATGTTCGTCTATATATACTTTGCTTCCAGCTTTGATTTCAGGAATCTCAAATGTTAATTCCCAATCTCCATTAACTAGAACTTGTTCGTAAAAATCGTTTGTGATCTGTACACTAATATTAGCGTTTTGAATTTGTGTGTAATCACTTTTGACCTGAATAAACTTTTTGATATCAGGATGTTTAATATTTAGCGAAAAGAGCATTGCGGGAATTCGCCCTTTTTGTCCAACCTTATATCCAATTGAATCAATAAATCCTAACCAGTGTACAACTCCTTCGGATTCATTAGCAGAGTTCAATATACTCATTTTTGCCGGTCTTATTCTAGATCCATCTAAACCAAGACCCTGACGATATGCAGCACATTTAGCAACTGTATATGCAGTATTTTTAAATATACTTTCTAGATTGTCCCATTCATTTTTATCATCAATAGTACCCATTGATATAGTTGTACAATTTGATAAGCTGATTTTTTTATTACATCCTGCTCCTTGCATGATAGATCCGGCAGGATGCCACCAATCATTATAAATTTCATCAAACCATCTTTCCGCCCAATACTTTTGTAATTCTTCTGTTTCTTCTACAGATGCTACATAATCACAAACTCTTTTAAGCGATTGTACATATGTTTCATTTTCTATAGCAGTATACTTTTTATTAAAAGCGTCTATACTAAATCTATTTCCATAAAAATAATCTTCTGTAGATTGATCTTTTACATCTTCATATTTAATCATATAACCCTCTAACTATTTTATGTTTCGTAATTCCATGAAGAATATATACACTTAATTATTCTACCAGAATTTTATCTATATCGCTTTGACTTGGATGCTCAGAATCATCAAATAACCACATTAAATTATTATCTTTTGCCCATACTTTTAATTCACGAATTGGGGTTACTAGATTAAATGTCTCTCCCGCGCCGCGAACTAACATTGCAATCCAATATCCATTTTTATCATAGATGCCACCACCAGAAGAACCGGGAAACGCACCAACAGAAACTTGATCTAACACTCTATTATTAATAATTCTTCCGTGTTGTGATATAGATCCTTTTGTGACTGAATTTGCACCATCTTCCCCTAATAAACTCCCACAATGTAGTACGTCTGAAAGAACAGGAGGAATGATATTATCTTTATAAAATTCGATATGTTTATCAAATGCTAAAGGTTTTCTAATTTGTAAAACAGCTACATCATATCCATTATCAGCATCACTATATTTAACAACTTTAGCTTGATATTCAATACGTCCAACTGTTCTCCCTTCATAAATAACAACCTGCATTATTGTAGCATCATCAAATTCTATAATTTTTACTTCTTGTTTATTTTCAATGCTTGTGCGAACTTTCCTTAAACCTTTTACAACATGTGCGGCTGTTAATACAAAATCATTATTTCCTTTTCTTACAATAACACCGCTTCCTTGTGAGAAACCAGCTTTAATTGTCACAGACACATCTTGTAAATAAGAAGGAACTTGATTAACGTCTTGTGGAACTTGAGCTACGACTACACTACTCATTAATAATAAAAAAAATAATGACTTCATATTAAATCTCCTTATCCATTGAAACATAAGTTATATTTACAAATTCGTTTTCTTTTGGTTGTTTTTCTAGTAAAAAACTTAAATATTCTTCAAATTTAGTTGGGTGTTTGAATTCTTTTAGTGTTGCAGAAATTATCGTTTCTTTATATGGTCTTTCATAATAATATATCTCTGTATTTTTTGATAAATATCCACCAGTTACAACACCAGTAACACGTTTAAATAATTCTCTTCTGAACATCAATAATTTCTTACCCCCCAAATAATAGTGTTTCGGTTAGGGAGTGTTCCAACATATCCGGCAAAAGTAGAAAACTCAATAATCGCCCCATCATACTTTTCTAGTAGTTCAAATATATCGTTATAGCTATTAGGATCTAACAAACCCTCTAACAAAAGTTTTGCCTTGATACCTTCAGCACGATTATAATTTTTCTGTAGTGCGTGGCGCAAGTTCCCTTGATTAAATGTATATTCTAAGACAAGACCAGTATCGCTATAATATAACTCGTCTTGGATTAAACGATACTCTTTTTCTTTTATGGGGATTTCCCCAAATGTGAATAAATTTAGATTTGCACCTTTTTTAATTAAATCTACTAGAATTCCGTCAATATCTTTATATTCTACAACAGGAACAAAGTATCCAGAATCCCTGATTAGATATCTAAGAGTTATTAACCCTTTATATCCGCTTTGAATATATTCATCATATGACATCCAAACACGAAATGTATTTCCCAATAATCCTTCTTGTGATTTTTGATAGAAGTCTTTTTTATTAGTTATTTTCATCTAAAATTCTAAATGTATAGATAGATTCTTTATTGATTGTAAAATCTATTTTAGACAACACTAATTTTAAATAAATTTTTCCTGATATAAAATTGTATGTCTGTAGATTACTACCGCTCCCTAAATCAATATCATTACCAAGACTTCTTTTTACTATTAATTCTTTACCATTAGTTGTTGCTTCAACATTTGTATTTAATAATTCTTCGTCGGAATAAAAATTCCCTATTATATCCATCTATATTCCCCTCCCTTAAAAATTCTTTCCTTTAATACACCATCGTATACATCAAATTGAATACCGGATTCGTGTAATATTTCGTGCCCTAATTCTATCGAATCTAACCATTTAGTGTTTTTATCTAAACTAATTTTATGAGTTACGACCCTTTTAATTCCTACACCAGCTATACTTAAACAACATTCAATACACCCAACCCAATAACAATATAAGGTTGAATTAATTATATGATTATGTTTTTTTATAGCATCATAAATTGCTGCGCGTTCTGCATGAAGAATTTTCTTTTTGTTTTTATCAGGCACTACACCGTTAATATAATGATTATATCCTTCTCCGATAATTAATCCGCCACAATTTATTAAGATTGCTCCTATTTTTGTTCTCGGGTCTGGACTATTATTACTTAATGTAATTGATTTTTTTAAAAATACAATATCTTGATTATTAATCATGTTTATCCTTATTATATTTAGATACTTTATTACACCATTCAATAAATTCTTCATCGGTTAAATCTTGTTTCATTATATTTATAATTTTATGAACCCATTGTACGTTTTCATTAATGTATCCTTTAGAAGAATTTATTCTATCAAGAGATGCTGTTGTTTCTTTACTGTATTTATTTCCCCATTTTTTACAAAATTTAATTGTTTCTCCGGTTAGAGTACATTTTTTATCTTGTTTTAAAAATAAATTCCATAAAAATTCTGCCGACAAACTAAATTCTAAACCTCTCGAACTAGCACCCCTTTTAATACTGTATATATGAGCACCTGAAATTTCTTTAAATCCAGTAGATCTAATATGATTGTTTTGTGAGTGGTTTTCTTTGCATCCACATGTTGTATTGTTTCCGCTTGTTAATGAATTACTATTAAGTTTTTTTAATTTTCCACAACTGCATTTGCATAACCATAAAGCACCACTATATTTAGTCTTTTCTGGACATAGCTCTAATATAGTTAATTCTCCAAATTTCTTCCCTGTTAAATCAACAAAATTATATTTTGGTCTGCTTTTGTAATAACATCCACAAGACATAATCCTTGTTTTTTTATAACAATTTAGATTTCTATGTTTTACCTTAATTTCTATGCCACAATCACACCTACAAAGCCATATAATTCTACTAGTATTGTGTTTTCCTTCTAATTGATTTGGTAATCTTTTTATTACAGTTAACATACCAAATCTTTGATTTTCTTTATCTATAAATTTTCCCATAATATTTATCACTTATCATATAACTTATCCATATTAACTTTGTGTTTTTCTATTGTTTTATTAACACAACTACATGTAATTAATATATCTCTTTCCATGTGAGGTTGATTAATATGAAGATATCCTTTTCCATGACACTTTTTGCATTGTCTGCAAGAAACAGGGGAGTTTTTCCATTTATCTCTCCCCTTGCTTCTTTTTGCATAAAATTCGCATGTTTCTTTATCAATTTCTGAATTACTGATTTTTCCTAGTGTCTTGTGATCTAGCATTTCTACTATCATATAATTTAATCCTATTTAATTGGTTGTCAATTACAGATTGTGTAATTCCTTTTGATGCTCTATTGATGAGTAGTTCGTACACGTCATATTGTACATTTTCCTTGAAATTCCTATCTGGATTTTCCAGCTTATCAGATGTTGCTTTTTTGATATATCTCCATAAAATCCATCTATATAATGTATTAGGGTTACTAAAACGTTCTGCTTTTGTTTGACAATTTTCGATTAGCAATTTAACCACAAAGGTAGCAACAACAATGATAACGTCAACGTATTGTACTGCTCCCTCATCTTTTAATTTAAAGTATTCGTCTTGATATGCAGATGGAATACCTATTTCATTTGCGATATTATAAAATTCGTTATATAATGGGTGTGTTTTATACATAATATTATTTCCATAAATAAAAGTCTGATTTTTGTAATTCTTTAGATCTTTCTTCAAAACCATTAACATTACTATATGTGTATGAATCACCTTGTTTTAACATTTTATCTAAATATTCTCCGCGAACACGTAAACATCCTGCCGGTAATTGTTCACCAGTTTGAAAATCAACTAAACGACCATGAACATTACCCCAACTATTTAAAATAATGAAATATAAACCATATTGAGGGTGCCATTCAAATCCACAAATGGACATGCAATGATTCCAAACGCCTCTTGGAGCGTGAAATCCATCACGCGAAGCTTGCATATTAAACCCCCAATCACTACATACGCTTGTGTAGTATCCATTCATTAGGGCAATAGCACAATCTTCAGCGCTTGTTACTTTTGCGGTTACTCTAACTAAATGTTTTTTACCTATTTCTAAGAAGTTAGATGGTGGTCCGTTTCTTCCCCAGCTTTTAGCAATACTTCCTTGATATTTTTGTAATCCAGGAGTATCACTTGCTAATATTCCGTATTGTTTAACTGCATCTTGTTGCCAAACACCTAAACTACCATCTCCCCATAATCGACCCCCACCAATTTGTACCCTACCAGTACCATAAAAATATGGAGCATATAATTCTTTATAGTTATCAAATTCTGTTGGACGAATAAAAATATCTGCCAGAATATTATATTCATTAACTTGTTTTGCGCCGAAACTTACACAATCACCGATTTCTTGAATATATACTGGTAAATCTTTTCCTAGGACTTTGCGGTTGATTTCCCAACCCATAAATCTTTTATCTTTAATATCTGTGATTAGTTTATAGGTAGAAATATTATCTACATTATCACCAAATAGATAAAAATGCTCTTTTAAAACATCTTCACCTGCCCACCCACAATAATTACTAGAAACGTCTTTTGTAATACGCATAAAAATATCCTCTTAATATAATTTAACCTTAAGATTAAATACACTATTAAGAATATCTATCTTTATTTAACATTCTCTAATCCTATAGCAATATCGTTCCAATAATCCGCATATTGAGGAACAGTTATTAATAATTTATTATTATACTGAACCCAAAGATAATCTTGTAAATTATACAAAAATTTAGAAATATGATTTTGTGTAATTCCAAGTGGTTCTAGTTTCTGTTGATTTAATATTGCTGTGCTTGTTGTAATTGTTTGTGGTGTTGATGTAGAATTTATTGATCTAGCCACTTCTCTAAAATTTTCTGCCATTACTTTAGCAACATTTTTATCTAAATTTAATTCATTAAACCATTTAAGAGATAATTTAGATGTTTCATTTAAATCTGGTAATGGAGGGTCTGGATCAGGGTTTGGTGTTGGACCTATTCCGTTTACAGTTACTTTTGTTTGTGCATCAATTGTTTTTGTAAATGTTTTATCGTCAACTTCATATATTAAATCAACAGAAACTTTTATATCAAATTCATCTTTTGCAATAACCCAATTATTATTATTAATAACATAATTAACACCAACACCCAAGATAATTTCATCATTAAAAACCCTAAAAGGTTTTGTAGATTCCCATTTTATTTTTTTATCTTTAATATTATCTGGAGCATGATCTTTCAGATTAATCCCAAAACTAGCCAAATCACCTGGATTATATGGGCGTTCTGCGCCGGTAATACTAACACTTGGTTTAATAATTGAATCAACAACAATAACCTTACCATTAAGAATTGCTAATTCAGAAGAGAACGTATTTTGTGATCCTAGAATCAAAACTAAAGACAGAACGATATATTTAAACATAAAATTATCCCCTTAATAAAACTGTATTTTAAATTAAATACACCTTATCAAGAGGATAATATATTATTTACCTTGAGCTTTCTTGTGTAGCAAAGCAACAACAAAAATAACCAATGCGTCTACGACAGCTTGAGCATCAAAAGTTGTCCAATCAACAGTAACAAATAAATGTTTAACTAACTCTGTTAGCTCGCCACCAAAAATAACATAAAGAATAACAAGCAGAATCGCTGATACAGCTTCTTTCCAAGAAATCTTTCCTTTAACTGAATCAGCAAAAGGTTGCCATAATTTTGTAATCAAAAAACTAACTACTTTTAGTTGTGCCATTTTAAACTCTCCATTTTTATTCTAAAATAACCTTATAAAGCATTTTAAAGAAACCAGTATTCATACTTAAATCTATAATTAAGCTAATCCACCCTAAAATTAAAACTAATATCAATATATTTTTTTTTTGAGATTCTTTCTGAACTTTTACATCAATTTTATTAAATTGTTGTCTTAAATTATCTATATCACTTTGAAGTTTAAGTATCTGTACATCTATTTTTTCTTCAAATTTTTCTAATTTTTGATCTAGCTTATTAATAACTGTAAGATTTTTCTCAAATAACTTATTTAATTGTTCTTGATTTTTATCAAAACCCTCAAGTCTAAATAAGACAGAGGATTTTCCTTTATACATTGTATTATTTAACCCTTCAATATTATGATTTAACTTATTAAGAGTTAAAGATATGTCATCTAAGGAATCTTTTATCTTTCCTTGGATTTGTTGTGTTCTTTCGTCAATAACAGCTATTTGAGTATTAATATTACTCATTATACTTTGCTATCGTAGTTTGTTTGTTCGGGAACAGGATCACCAGTTAGATAAGTAAGTTTGCTTGTAGTTGATCTTGATACGCGAGCAGCATTATCATTACCAAAAGAATCTGAAGATACAGGTATTTTCGATGAAGGTAAACCAGTGAATAAATCAAAAGTTACAAGGTCTGGACGTAGCGAAAATCTTGTTTCATTATATCTAATTGATTTACGACTTGTATTTCGTGGCGACATTAAAATTGTTGAATTGGAAACACCACCAGCAATTGCTCTTGTTACAGCACGCATAATAAAATTACCGACACTTGTATTTGCAAATACGCCACCAGAAATTAATTTTTCAGTAACATTAATTTTTTCTTTCATAGGATTGGAAGACTGTACAGCAATTAATGTTCTTCCAATTTCTTTAGTGATAACATTATCTCTAGTTTTACCATAAATCATAACGCCACCGTTGTTTTTAACAGCGTTAGCATCGATTATTTTCTCTAATACAATTTTAGCCATAACGAACTCCTAATATAAAAAAGCGGCTTTTTATATTATAATACACTAATCTTTTAGAACAGAATTTATTTTAGGTTGTATATCTTCCCAATCAAATAATTTGCCCAAGATAACTAATAAACAGTGTTTAGAAAAAAAATGTGTAAATTCTATTCCGTTAATCTGAGATATTAATTTAACGTGATATTCTTGTATTGGAAAATTTGTATAACATATCCAACATTCTCTTTTTAGATATTTGTTAACTTGTCCGTTATGATTATTATTTCTGATTAATTCTAATAACATAACATTTTCGTTCTTTTCAACAAACTTTTCGTCATCATCATCATCTTCATCATCATCGTCATTATCTTCATATAAACTCGAAGTATTATAATAATCCCATTTTATTTGTTTTTTAAATTTTTTATCTTTTATTAATCCAAGATATGTATCCTGGACTTTTAAAACAACTTGATTTATAAAATCCTCTGATGCTTGAATAATTTCTGATTTTGTTGTTTTATCAGAGTCCGATTTATTATTAATAGCATCAATAACAAACTCTCCAATTGTACCCGCACGGATCGCCCCAACAAGATATCCAAAATCATTTGTGTTGATATCTTTATCATCCCAATTACATTTAATATTTATGTCGCCATTATCTAAAAGGCTTATATTAATACTTTTTTCGTTTACCATATTAATAATTCCTAACTTCCCAAAAAATTGTGTTTCTGTTTTTAATAATTCCAACGTCACAAGAATATACCCCAAATTCTATAACGGCATTATCATAAGTATCTAATAGTATTTCTAAATCATTATAGCTATTTGGGTCCATATAATACTTTAATATATATAATGCTTGTGATCGTAATGCCTGATTTGCGTAATTCATTGCGGTGCTTAGTGGTATTTTTTCAAAACTGTATAATAAATTTAAACCATCATCAAATCTAAAAACCTCACCCTGAATTAACAATTTATGATCTGGTGGACTTTCATTAAAATAAAATTTATTAATATCTGTATTAGAATAAAGAGATTTAGATATACAAAATTGTAATGCATCATAAACTGGTATATGGTATTTTTTGAAATCTTCTCTATTTTTATCTTTATATCTTATGGAAACATTACCAGCATAATCAGAATTAAATAATTCATTTATGTTATCAAACGATCTTAATTTATTGCCTAACAACTCATTTTTATAGAGTTTATAGAATTCTTTTTTAGTCTTGATTTTCATTTAGTAATTCGCCCAATACTCTATTAATAAATGTTGCATCTCCATACTCAGAACTTCTAATGGTGTCAATTACACTTCTTATATAATAATTATCTATATTATCTGATATATAATTATCAAGAGTTAATTCCCTTAATACAATATTGTTTTGGGTTTTTCCTACTAGATATTCAAAACAACACCCATTTGAATATTGCCAATTCTTATTAAAGATGATTTCTGATACAAATTCTACTATAATAGTTTTCCACATATATAAATAATCATATCGTGTCCAATGATCTATATTAAATTCAGCAGGATTTATGATTTGTACAAAAGATTGCTTCCCATACTTATCGTGTGATTGAATATATTTTTCAAACTTATACGCTTGATTTTTATTATATTCTATAACACTTTCTTTATATGGATTTTTTAATGATTCTAATCCTGTTGTTATTGGCGTGCTAAGATAAACAACATATTTCCCATCTAATATATTTTTATATGCTTCAGCTACCGCATTTACTTCATCAATATGTGTAACTTGTGATTCTATTTCATCTATTAAATTCATATAATATAATCCTTTTCTTTGTATTTTTCTAATCTATTTTTGTCAAATTTATCACAACACTCATTTTTTAATAGTTTTCTATGTTGAACCCATCCATAGAAATTCCCAGACCACTTATATTCATCGGTAGCCATACCTTGTGCTTCTGCTGGTGATGAATGTGGTGGATATTTTTGATGGTCTTTATTTCCTTCTAGGTTTAATTTTTCCCAAAGATTTAAGTCGTCTTGTGGATTAGCCGAATTGCCATCAAAAGTTTTATAAGAAATTCTAGCACACCTGGCAGCACTAAATTTAAGAAGGTCTTTGATATTATAAATCTCGCGCTCATCATCATTAATATATGGTAGGTGCCATTCTCCAACCTCTAATTTTTTTGGTGTAGAGTTATAATATAATTTAGCCATCATAGATACAATTTTTTGTGCCTCTGGTTGGCTATCATTATGAATCCTTAAATTAAACAGATTATCAAAATTTGTTGCTGTTATTAATTCATCTACAAATAGGTATGGTTCAGAAACTCTATTTGAATATTGTTTATGTACACCTAACTTATTTAATAGATATTGTGTTAGGAGAGATGTATATAATCCAAATTTCCATACCTGATTAGCTAACCACGGATATTTTATTTCTTTTTTGCTGGATTGCATCCCTTTTTTATTTTTTCCCCAAGCTAAAGGGAAAACCGGATCGTCTAAAACTTCTTTAATTACATGTTTAATTGGTTTTGCACGACTAGACTTAACACTACGCGATAATGATCTATGTCGAAGAAATTCCGCGTGGATAAATCGCGGATATCTCACCCTGAATGTTGTTAGACGAATACCGTTTGGTCCAATGCTATCTGCAATAATTTCAGCTTCATATCCCATTATTTATTTCCATAATTTAGGTGTGCTACTGACTTGATTAATGATTCTGATATTGTATCTGATATATATGTAGTATAAACCGTTTCTAACATTTCATAGTAGACCGCACATTTTTTACCTTTATGAATATCTAATTTCATTTCGCTAAATAAATTATATTCTTTTAATATTGAAAGTGATACAACCCCTCTAACCAAAAAACAATTTTCTTTCTGATCGTACAACACAAAAGCACACCAATCATCTTTATGTTTCTCTTGTGTGAATAATTGGTCTTCCATTTGAAAAACCCAAGATTCACCATATCTATCTGCACTTTCTTTATTACATGTTTTTACATGAATATTTTGTAGGTATTTATATCCATAATCCTTGTATGGTAAATCTGCATCCCAAGATTTTTTATTATATGAATATATTGTAAAATCTGGTTTTAATAGATGAGAAATATTAAAGTGTTCATTAAATAAAACAGATACGGCATATTCTCCTAACTTACCTTCTAATTCTTGTTGTTTTACTTTTTTAATATTTGCATTTCTGTTATCTAAGTAATATTTTTTAGAATTTGATTTATTTACAAAATCTTCACATTCTAAAATTTGTTCTTTAGATAAAGATATTTTTGCAAAATCATCATATAAAATAAACATTATTTCTTACCACTTTTAATCATGGGCATAGTGATTCTATCATTTTTGTCTTTTGTTGCGTTTCTAGCAATTAAAACATTAAATCCCATTTCTTGCTTCGATCTAAGCTGATCCATTAGACCCATTGCAATAACAAAAAATTCTTCATAAGAAGCACAATTAAAACTCATGGTGAGTTTTTCTAATAGCTCTTGATTTGGTTCTGTAAAATTAAGAGATAATTTCATTTTATATCCTCTTGCTAAGTAAATCGTGTATATTTTTAATCAATTCATTAAATTCTAAAACTAAATATTCGTCTAATCCAGATAGAAGACCATCCTTATATAACATAAGACTTTTATGCATATAAATATCTAAAAAATCCAAAAGACAATTAATCATATTGTTCGACGCTAACCGGCTTATAGCCCCAAACATCAACGCCGACATCAACCCTTAATAATCCATTATTATTTCCTTTTCCGTGTGAATGTCCGTGAAGCATTCTTGACCCACGCACTTTTGATTCCAATCGTCTATAGAATAATGAAATAAAATGTATAATTTATTATTATAAGTTAATTCTTTATAATCGCCGACCCATTGAAATACTTCCTTTAGGGAGTTGACATTGAAATTTTTATAATCAATTAGGTTGCGCCACTGAATAGCTCTCCAATTAGAACCCTTCCCTAAATTACCTAACATATATAATGTATCATCTGGTTTAACAACTTCATTAATGTTATCTATTAGAGATTTGTTCATTTTACCATGAATACACAAGGCTTTTTCTTTATAATATAATCTATTACCAATATTAGTAATTGAATTCGATATACTTCTTAATGCCGTTGCTGAACCTGGAATATTTTGAATAAATTGCTTTATATTCATATACTATCCTTAAATAAAAAGCGAGACGGAACTTAATCCGCCCCGCTTAATAGTTATTTATTTTTTAACGATTTTTCCCTCCGACATTACTTAGAGCATTATTAAGTGTAGCTCTCATATTTTCAAGTTCTTGGCGAACCTTCTCGGTATCTAGCACGCTCTTAACGGTTTCTTGGGCGCTTTCCCTAACTTTAGCAATTTCGTTCCTAAGATTAGAAATTTCTTCGTATTGAGCCTGAACCTTATCCCTTAATGAAACGATCGTTGCTTCTTTAAGCAATAGATTTTTATCAGTTTCAACTAATTCTTTTAATCTTTCTTTTTGTTCTTTTATTGCAACTTGAACATCTGTAAGTAGTTGTACTTCTTTACGTAGATTTACTTTAAGTTCTTCTAAGACCTTACCAACAGAATTTTTCACATTTGCTAGATTAACAACAACTGTATCAACCTTAACATCTTTTGTGTTTTCAACTGCTTTTTCTACTTCAACTTGTGTAACTTTTGCTGCAACTGTAGTTTCTTTAGTTCTTGTCATAGTTTATTTACATACCTTGTAAAGTTTGTTAAAGTCCCAATGATTCCAAACAGCATAACTCTTATTTATTTGTTTTCCAATTTGATCAGCTAATTTATATATATTTCTATAATCAAAAAGGTTGTTTTTGTTTGTTAAGAATTTACAAAGTTCATCAGCTTCACCCTCGGTTAATTCAATAACAATTTTTTTAACTTCTTTGGTGTCTCCGACACTAATTTTTTCTTTTATAATTTCGCACGTCGCCATTTAATAATCCTTAAAATCAATGTTGTTTTTATTACTATTATTTAGTAGTTCTCTTGCTTGAGTATTGTAATAAAATATATTTTTAGATTTTAGTGCTTTAGTAATTGAATCTGTATGTTTTCTTGGTGAATATGTTGGACAACCACCTACAAGAGAACATACAACAGCTAAAGTTTCAGCTTCTTCTTTTGATAATGTTAATTGATAATATTCTACTTGAACAACTTCTTTTTCTATTTTTGTTGTAATTTTAGCCATTAATTTCCTCTAAACAAAGGATTTGGGATCATTTTGTTAGTTTTTGTACAATAAACTTTCTCTTGCCATCGTTGATGTACACGGTTAAATTTTACAGTATTTCCTTTGAATTTTTTCTCCTGATCGATAATTGGAACAATACGATATCCTGGATCAATACATTTGACATTATTCACTTTTTACCACTCCCACTACAAGTTGTACAAGTTTCATGATAGTTGCACTCATAACATCCATACAAACAATTATTACATCTTCCTGATCCCCCACATTCATTACAAAAATATCTATTATTTATAATAATCCAACATCTATTACTTACTTCAGCGTCACTACAGAACGTACCGTAAAGTAATGCGTGTTTTGCGGCTTCTCCTAATAAATTGATTTGATAAGATGCTTCTTCTCTTGCATCATAATCATTTGATGCTAATAATCTAATTAATCTAGCTTGTCGTTCACCAACATAACTTTTTAGATATTTGTAATCTTTATCCGCTCAAATAGAACGTTCTATTGCGATTGCAAAATTCAGGTCATTTTGTGCCTCACTTGGTTTATCAACTTTTACTGATTGGTTCCATAATTGTAAGAAAGAACACAATAATATGATTTTTATCATTTTAGTTTAACTAATTCAAAATATGATATTGGTTCTAAAGACACATCTTCAAGTTTATTCCAAAATTCTTTAAAACCTTCTACATCTTTTTCATTTGGATCTTCTATATAAATTAATGTATGGGATGAAGGATCATGGATAATTTTTCCATCTTGCCCTATTACAACATGTACAAATCCATTGACGTTGTAATAATGTATGATGTATTTTCTTTTTTTAGGTTTGTATATTTTAACTAATTTATAATTAACCTCATCTTTTAAGTCTTCATTGACTGTTTCGAGCCAATCCCAATCTTTTTCATCTTGACTCATTAATAAATGGAAGTTAACAAGATTTAGTGGTTGTTCAAGCAATGATTCAAGACATGCCAGTAAACAACCACCAACCTTTGAACCATAACCAAATTTATTATATATCTTTTTCATTAAACAAGTTCTTTAAAGTTATTTAATGAATATATTTTAGATTTTTCATGTAATCCTTCAGGTGTTCTCATTCCAAAATATGTTACTGGTACATCTTTAGGAATATCTTTTTCATCATCAATAAATTTATAATAATCAGCTTTTGTTGTATATAAACTAACAATATGATTAATTGTTATAAATTTCTTTTCTATCATGGTTTTTGCTTGTAATATTGATGACATCTTATTACTGTTAACAGTATTACAACTTACTTTACCTGTAGTATATATATCTAGCCATTTAGCTAATATTTTATTGTTCTTTATATAAAATACTAGTGGTAGTGCTACTTGTCCGGTTCCATTAAGAGTAAATTTTGTTTTTACTGTAGATGCCTCAAATGGTTTTCCTTTTTGTTCTTTATTTCTATTCATAAAACCAAAGAAACATTCTTCTACTTCATTAAATTTTTCACCGGAAAAAACATTAATAGTAGGAATAATGTACTTTATATTTTTACTTAGAGACTTGATATTTATATCAATAAACTCACTAGCTCCATCTGGAGCACTTATAATATCGCCACTATGGACACCATCTACAGTTTTAATAGAATCCCACGATAGATGATTTAGTAAATTAAATTTATCATCATAAAACGCAACACTTAAATCGTAATCTGTTCTTTTTTCTTTTTGTTTCCAGTATACAAAAAATCTAATTAGGTCGCTATTTTCGATACTAACAATTGATCCTCGCGGTAATACATCAAATCCTTCGGATTTTGTTTTTTCTGTTAGAGGGAGTGCAATTTCATTTTCTAGCAAATCTTTATGAATAAATAAATATTTTGTATTTGGTATATCTGAACATAAAATATTATCGATGATATTATTGATTGTTAGCAGTCTATACGGATCAACTTTAATATACTGATTTGGCTTTACATAAGATTTTCCATTTTTGTTAATATAGATTTTTACGCTAATATCTCTATTATTTAGATGTTCTTTTAGGGATAACAAAACCCTTCTATTAACTTTGTGGATATTTTCTTTTAATGTTTCAACAAACATATCAAATTGATGTTTGTCGCACTCGCGAATAACTTTATCTACATGACGAATAAGAACACCGGGTTTATCTGATAGTAACCTGATTACTTTATAATAATCGTTATTATTAAATGATTCTTGTAATCTACTACCCCATGTTTTATGTTTAATATCTTTGTTAAGGACTTGATATAGTTCAATAGCCCCGCAATAACAAGGATATTCATACGGATGTAGAATATATAATAACTTTTTAAATTGCTCGCGATACTTGATAGCATCATCAATTTTACTTTTATTTTTTGTTACTAATCTATGAATCTCCCCTAATAGAAATCTTCTGTATCCACGTTTCATGGATTTAAATTTCGTATTTTCGTTGAGGGTCACATCTCCATCAGATAGTTCGCAAGCAATCCTAAGAATATCAGTTAATGTATCAACTTGAATATATTGTGTTTTATTATTTCGTAATAGTTCCGCGAAGATAATTGCTCTATTTTCCCTTAAAGGACAAATTAATGATGGAGAACAATGTTGATCAGAAACAAGATTTCTTAAAAGTTCTCTATCATTTTTATTAAGCAGAACGTTTGATTTAGTTAAATCTGAATATAGTTGTGTGATTTCTTCGTTTAATTTTTTACCAAGGTTAATTATCTTAAAATTATTTTTATTATCTTTAATTAATTCTTCTTGTTGAGAAAGCATTTCATCATATGTATGATTATAAATCCCATAATCAATAATACCAAAAAAGAAATTTTTAATTATAGTATTAAACCAGAATTCTTCGTTCGATGGGACGTTATTCGGGAATTGTTTGAAATATGTATTATGTTTTACATGATCCCCAATCAACTCTCTAACCGAATCTAGTATTTTATTTGATAATTTAAAAAGATTTACTGTATCGAGACCATTTAGATGCGTCATTACATTTGGAGATAACTTAAAACCAATACTCATTAATGTAATATCTAATTGTCTTACTAGTTCGATGGTTTGTTTTTCTTGATAAAAATTATTTGTTTTCTGTTCTGGTAGAATTAATTTCTTCTGTAATAGAAAATTTTCGTAATCCATATTGCACCATTTAAAAAATAGGAAATCAAATTAGGTAAATAAGATAAAAATGTTATATTTTAGAAGGAACCTAATTTATAGCCTATCTATATTCCAGGAAAAGCATTATAAGTAATAATAAGTTTATAATCTAATTTAGAAGGAATTTATAATATAGCCTGGAATATTTTTAACTTCAGTATAAGAGTAATCTTGATAAAGTTCGCCGTTTTCAAAAACTGTTTTTAGATCGCTATTTGATTCTTCGTATGCATTCCGTCTATCTAACATATAGTACAAATTCTCGTTCTGTTGAGCGAAAACCTCGTCTTTTTTATAAACAGTAAGTAATCCTTTGGCGGATTTTTTCTTTCTGTCTGTAATGGGGCTTTGAAAATTTCTACAGGCTTCCCATTGATTTCGCTGTATGTTGCTTTAATTGCAAAATTATATGTATCGCGAGTTACGAATTGATAATTGTATCCACTAATACCAAAAACAATATTAGATGAAGCGAATCCTAATTCATTCATTCTTTGATAAATTCTTCTTGTATTTTTTTTTGATCTTTCATCTCTATTTTTTTTACCATTATTGAATTTCAGGATGTTCGCTCGCTCGCATGATATTTAATCCACCTTGTTGTTTGGTCCCAAGTATAACTTAATGATTTTTGAATACCAACTTCATTTTTAGTTAATAAACCATTTTGTTTTAACTTATGAATAGTTCTCATATGATGAATTAATTGGTCTAATTGACTTTCACCTAAATTTGCCCATCCACCAACATTTCCTTTAAACCATTTATTATCGTTTGCTACCTCAAAATCATCTACATCAATCAGATTAGTTGTAGGCTCATCAATATATTGTGTTGGGGCACTATAATTTGTAGCAATTGTATGTAATCCCATAGACATACAATCTAGTAATGGTAAGCAAAAACCTTCTGCTCGATACGGGAAAACCCCACAATCACAACTTGCAATTACTGATGCTACTTGTTCTGGTGTTTCAACCCGCCCAATTATATTAATTTTGTTACCAAGTGGCGAATTGTAATATTTCTGTAGCCAATAAGACTCTTCTTCTTTAGTTAAAAAGAAATTATGTGGCATCATTTCTAATTGAACATCGTCGTTTTTAGTAAATGCTTTATTGAAAGCTTCTATTAAAATATCGTGCCCTTTACGGTATTCCCACTTTCCAATATTTATAAATTTTGTCGTTTTTGTTTTCGGGATAACCGGATCAACAGACTCGTTGAAAATATTCCGATTAACACCCAAAGACACCACATCAACAGGTACACTAATATTATTATCCAAAATAATATCTCTAGCCCACGATGAAGTAACGAATAATTTGTCTTGACTTCGTAAATGTTGTAATTCGTCATCTTTAAATTTTGTACACTCAAAAATTGGAAAACCTATTCTTAGTTTTCGGCTAACATGTTCCGCTAACATATTTTGGTGGCACAATCGAATACTTGGGGCGTTGATATCGAAATGAAGTTTTGAATTTTGAACCCCTCTAACAAAAAGATTTGTATCTTCTTTGTATATCTTTTGGATTAATAATTCTTCTTCCTTATAGATATTATTTAATGGGAATATGGAAACCTCTACATCATTTTCAAATAGAGATTTTACTATTTCTAGCGAACATATTCCATAACTCGTATTTGGAGTAATAAATCCAAGAAAATTTAATTGCATATTATTGATACTTATCCTGATTTAAATGAGATATAGCAATCCCTATTAGGTAACGATAAGAATCTGAAGGATTTCCTATATTGATATGACGATCTTCTACCTTAATTAATATATTAGTAGTTCCTAGCATCGTATAATTCATCATATCTTTCGTCATCTATATTATTCCAATCATTATTTTGTATGATTTCTCCCAATTTTTGTCTTGCTTTATGTCTTTTTTGCGGTCGTTCTTGAGCGTTCATTTTTTTCTTATTGGTAAAATATTGAGGATTACTATTTGCATTTTTGTCGTTGTATGAGTCACCCATTACAGAATATTCCTAACGATTGCTTGTCTGATTTTGTTTGTATTACCAAGAATAGAAGAATCATCAAACTCTGTTGCTAAAGCAATATTTACAGCATCTTTTTTAGATAAATCTAACTCTTGTTGAAGGTATACAACAGGATCAAAAATATTATATCTTTTACCGTTTTTAGCATAAGCAACAAAAGTTAATGGAGAACACATCCTACCTTTAAAACTTGTTCTAATCTTTCCTTCTTCAGTTACACGCCACACGACTCTTTTTTCTTTTGTTAATCTTTTAAGATTCCTATAGAAAGTCTCTCTTGTCATTATATATTCCTTGTATATTCCCTTTAATCCAATTTAATTTAGGTTGTTTGTAAAAACAATTACATGCGTTTAAAACAATTTTTATATTCGATTTAGGAAGCATTATCGCTAAACCTTGTGCTGTTTCTTTAACACAATATGAAGTATTAATACCACATATTCTGTAATTCACAATTCTATTGTAATTAATCCCTAATTCATTCATCTTATCTAAAATATCTATTGATCCGTCATCAGAACACTTTACACATTTAAATAATTTATCGTAATATTTACACCTATCTGATATTATTTCTAATGTATCTCCGTGTCCTTCATACTCTAATAAACAAATATAAGACCTATATCGAATAGCTCTGTCTATTTCTTTAATTATGTATTTATGAAGCGTCTTTTTTTTTGATGCTTTGAAAAGGGGTTGGATATCAACAATTACCAACATAACTTAAACGATATTTCCCATTTTGTACATAACCTCCATCAGAGAATTCTTTTGCAATAAATCCAATATCTTTTAACTCTAATTGAAATTCTAGGTTTCTTTCGTTGATGTAATATTCTATCGTGCAATCACCATAGATATCGTTCATGAAATTAATAAAATGTTGTAGGGTTTTCCCTTTAGTTGTTTTGCGGCACTTACTAGAAAATACAATATAATCTAAAACTACATTATTATACATACCGTTAAAATCATATGAAAAAACACATAGAATAGAACCAGTCTTGTTTTTAATAACATAACTCTTCTTCGATTTTAAAACATTTTTTACGTTTCCTTCTCCGACAAAATCGCTAATTACTTTGTGGTCCTGTAATACTGTTTTTTCTATATTAAAATCCAATGGCAATCTCCTACGTTTTGTTGTACGTCATCCAGCTACCAACACTATAGCGCTTTTTCTCAGCAGTCTTGGATAAAATATTTTAAGCAAAAACTAAAGTTTGGTAAACTCACAACAGAAATGGTAGATTTCTACCACTAACCTTTCACGATTCCAAATTTTACACACAATATGTATTATATTAAACGCTAGGGCTATTCTGATACCAAATGCGATGCCCGCTCACACAAATTGATAAATCTTTTAGAACTTCGTTCTTTTATATTCTCTATTTATTCTCTTATTATTCTCTACTCTTATTCTAAAATTATATAATATAGTAATTTACTATAATATTCTTTTGTATTAGGGGAATTGTATAGTAGTTATAACAACCGACTATTAAGAATAGTAACTAATTATAAATTATAATACGAAGTATTAAGACTAATAAGAGAAATATAATAACTATAGTCTAGTTTAATGATTCATTTAGTGCGCGTACGTATGCGTGTGCGCGAAATTGGTTACTAGTTATAATTAACTAACTTTCCCCTAACCAAACAAGATTTTGTGTATTTTTTAGCATCAGGGATACAATGTTATCATGTTGTGCGAGAGGTCTAGTTTTTGTATGGCTTTTTTGAAATTTGGAACTATATGTCAACCGTGTTGTTGTGAACCAGACGATATAATTATACGTTTAGTGAAACCCCCTTTAAGTGGATGTGGAACTCCAATACAACTTTGCGGAAGTGGATGGTATAATTCTTTATGTAATGGCGGAGAAATAAGTATTTGTTCTGGATTACATGAAGGTATACCTATGCCAGGAGTCGGAATTACTTTTTATAATAAAAGCGGTCAACAAATTGGTTCTGATGTTACAAATTGTAGTGGCGTATCTTTATTTAGTAGAACTATTTGTGACGATATTTATTTTAAAGTAAATGAATGCGATTGTTATCTACAGTGTAGTGGAAAAATTCCGAAAGATATAATTAATCCTAAAGTTAATGCAAAACTAACACCAACAGGAATTTTTGATGAGAAGGTTTTTGTTTCTGGAAGCGTTGGTGGTAATGGAGAATGGGAATTAGGGGTTAATTGTGCAAGATTTAATATAGTTTCTGGTTGTGATTGTTCTCCTGCTATTCCGTCTGGTCCAGATGATCCGCCTATTGATTTATGTCATTTTCCTCCTGCTGGATCTTCTTCAAAAAGTTTTTGCGTCACATGTTTATCTTATCTTGAAGCAACAATATCTTCATCTGCGCCGTATGTTGGTTGTAACCCTTTAGACCCTCCATTAGCAACAGTTATTATAAAAAGAAATGGCGGATTATCTTGTGACTATTCTAATATTACTATCCCAGATTTTTATTCAATAAAATATCCTTCTAGTGGTTGTATCACTACAGATTATCACCAATGTAATCCACCATCACATTCTGAAACTTATAGATTGCTTTTAACTCCTGGGTTCTACACTATAGAAAATATAATAAGAACTTTATTATATTCAGAATCATATAAAGGGCAATCTCCAGGAATGTTTATTGAATATTGTTATTCTTTAAGTCAAACTGGTATAATTATAGATCCGTGTCCACAATGTACAGGTTGTTTTGTTCAAACAACAGGTAATTTATACGCAGCAGATCCTTTAGGTGGATTTACACTAGATAAAATATCCAATAATAAATGGAAAGGATGTCATCTAGTAGACAATATCAATATTCCAACGGGATGCGACCTTACTGTATTTACTAGCGATAAAGCTCCTATTATTTATGAACTAGAATGTTATACAGAAGATGAAAGTAATTTTGGAATTATAACAGCAAGATATCCAATATTATGTACTGGTAGTAATTATCCTAATAGTGGCGATTGTAGCGTTGAATTACACCCAATATATAATAATATGTATAATGAATTTAAATCAATATTTTCTTTCGAGGATATAAGTTGCGACCCATTTAATATAACTACTAAGATGTATGGAAATAATATTGATTATATTTTTGATGTTGAAACTAATTATTATAACCTAACTATTACAGAATAATGAAATGTAATTTTTGCCCACTTAATAAGAAATGTATAAATAAATCATGTGAGTGCATTTCCTCTAAAACAAATCATTCACGTTATTGCGAATTAGTAAACCCTTATTCTACTTCGTACAATAGTAAATATATTGGTTTTATTTTAAAAGATTGTGGAATAGAATATAAACCGCTTATATATATATTTGATGATTGTTTAAATATAGAAAAACATATAAATGATCAATTTCAAGTTACAAATGATATTGTAGATTCTGATATAATCATATTTAGTGAATACAGTTCTATAGAAAATATAATAAAAGAACAAAATTCAAAAAGATTCATCTTTTATCATAAAAAAAATATCATAGATTACCATTTTTGCCAGGGGATTATTACTGAAAATATAGAATCTTTAGATAAAGAAATTCATGATAAAGTATTAGATATTAAAGATATATCAAATATAAACACATATATAAAACACATAATAGATTCAAATAAAAATCAATTTCATAGAATTCCATCATTTATTGAAAAACTAAAGAATATCACAAAAGCAGCAAAGATATATATAGAAAATATACCAAGGTTAGTAAAATCAAGCAATTTTAAAGATAATAGATTAGAAATATGTAATAAATGTATTTATTTAACAGAAAAAAGAGAATGTATTCATTGTGGGTGTCTGGTAGACCTTAAAACACAAGTTCCATCAGAATCGTGCCCATATGGTTTCTGGAAATCATTAATTTCAAATACAAATAACGGATGTAATCAATGCGGAAAACCAAAACATAACAAAAAAACTCTAGTAGTTTCCAGATATCAAAAAGATTTAGATTGGTTAAAATATATAAATCAATCTGAAATAAATATCGTTATATATAATAAAGGTAAAAAAAATCTTAATACAAATTATAATATAATAAATAAAGATAATATAGGAAGAGAAGCAGAGACAATATCCACCTACATATATAATAATTATGAAAATCTAAGTGAGTTTACTTTTTTTAGTCAAGATGACCCATTTGAACACTCTCCGTTTTTCTTAAAACTATTAGAATATTCGTACAATAAAGAAACCTCCCTAACAAAACATTATTCTGAAAAGTTACCACCAAAATACATTAAAGATCAAGATAGTATTGAATTTATAAATAAATTAGAAATAAGGTATGGAAATGCTTTAATTAATGAACATGGAGACGGAACAATAAATAACCCTTGGTATAATAAAGATTCCTGGAATTATCTATTTAATTGTGAAATACCAGACCCTTTATGGTTTGGTTATGGTGCAATGTGGGTTGTTCCTAGACAAAATTTACTAGCTAGACCTCGTAATTTTTGGGGAAATCTATCTAAAGAAATTATTGATGGTGAATTATCTGCGCCGGGAAAATCTTACACAAATCCTCCATTAAACCCTTGGAGTATGGAAGTTATGTGGAAATATGTATTTAGCGATCCTAAAATATATCCTCATCATACTAGGTTTGATAATGTTAATTAATAATTATACAAAAACAATTATTATAACACCAAGAAAAACAGGTTCGTGGACTTTAGAAAAAACTTTACCCAAATATGGATGGGTTAGTTATGGTGTAGATTTTCAACACGAAACATTTATACCAGAGGGGTTTTCTAGTTATAAAGTAATATTAATTACAAGAAATCCATATTCAAGGGCAGTAAGTTTATGGTGTCAATTTAAAAGAGAAAATAATATAAATATAGATTTTATTACTTATATAAAAGATCAACTTATATCTAAAAAAGATAGATATCATTATTACACAATAACTGATTATTACAATAATTTATATAAAGTAGATCATATTATTAAGTTAGAGGAATTCAATATTGAATTCGGAAAATTAGGAATAAATATAGATATTATAGAAAATTACTCAGAAAAAGATAATTTTTGGTACAAATATTATTGCGAAGAATCAATCTCTCTAATTAAACAATGGGCAAAAGATGATTTTGATAAATTTGGATATTCTACAGAATATAAATCAAATAGACTTGAAGCAAAAATAAATAGATTAGAAATCCATGTTGCTGATCATTGTACATTAAAATGTTTTGGGTGTAATCATCTATCACCACAATTAAATAAGAAATTATATAATATCAAAGATTATATTTATTGGCTTGATAAATTAAGAAATCACGGAACATTTTACGATATAATTAGTTTAACTGGTGGTGAACCTTTTCTAAATCCCTCTCTAATAGAATTTGTAAAAACTATCAAGGGGTACTGTTTCAAAACAGAAATTTGTACAAATCTATTCTGGTTAAAAGATGAAAAATCTATTGATAAATATAAAGATATTATAGAATCTGTAGATATACTAACAATAAGTATGTATAAAAAATATTCAAAATATAATCAAAAACCATTACTCGAAAAATTAGATAAATTATATCCCGATAAATTATTTTTTCATTATAAAGATACAGTAGAAACATTTTTTATAAATAATTTTACAGAAGAATATCTACCAGTTATAGAGAATAATTGTGCTGTTAAAAATTGCACACAATTACTATCTAACGGTTATTTATATAGATGTCCTTATGGGAGAGTTATTGATATTGACGGGGCTGTTCCACAAAATATAGATATGACAGATATGGTGTATGATATAGATAATGATAGTAGAAATCTACAAGATTGGCACGATAAATGGGAAATGAATTGTTGTCATCATTGCACTTTAGGGCAAGGAAAACAAAAAGAGATTGAATGGAAAGAGATATGATTACACTGGTTGTTCCATGTCATAAAAACGAGTTAATTAAAGATTTTTTAGATGCCTGGGAATCATATAAATTTTGGGATCAATTAATAGTAGTTGAAGACTATCCATTTAAAACATTTGATTGTTTACCAGTTGATACATTGCATTACTCCCACCAAGAAATAGATATTGATTTAGGGGGGGATAATTGGATTATTTCGCGGCGTGATTCAGCTATTCGATCTTATGGGTTTATTAAAGCCTATCAATTAGGATCAGAAATTATTGTCACATTAGATTCTGATTGTTATCCAGATAAAGAATATCTAAATTTTATAGATTGGTATAAAAATAATCTTTTCAATACAAAGTCTTGGGAATCAAGTATTATAGGAATGAGGGTTAGGGGATTACCATATCATAATTTTGGTAACTTGCCGGTAATGTTATCTATTGGATTATGGACAAATATTCCAGATTTAGATGGTATATGTCAATTATCTCAAGGTATACCGGATAACTTTCGCCCGCCACCACACACTAGAATTCTCCCTAACAAACAATATATCCCTATATGTGGTATGAATCTTGCATTTCGTAGAGAATTCGCCCCATTATCATATTTTGGATTACAAGGACAACAACAACCATTCTCACGATTTGATGATATTTGGTTTGGAGTTATTGCAAAAAAGATATGTGATCATTTAGGATGGTCTATTTCTGTAGGCGAACCTTTTATAAAACATAATAGGGCTAGTGACCCATTTATAAATTTAATTAAAGAAGCTCCCGGTATTAAGTTTCATGATAATTTCTGGGAGTATATAGATTCTGCAATATTAACTAAGACAACTGCTGTAGAATGTATGAAGGAAATAGGTAATCATCTTTATAATTCTGATAATCTTTATGTTAAAAAACTAGGAATGGCATATTGTTTATGGTCTAATCTCTTTAATTAATATTATCTTGAAAATTTATAGGTTTATTAATTTTGTTTTCTATTACATATTTATCATGTGCTTTGGCTGATTCTATTTCACTATCAAATATTCCTATATGTATATGTCGTGTTGTCCAAATATAAGCTACCCACCTTTCTACTTTTTTATTCCAAGAAACACCATAATAATTTGAATAACTATTTCTTCTTTTTTTACAATGCCTTCTATTATTCGCTTGTTCTTTAGCAGTAGACCATTTTACATTTGTTTTTTCGTAATTACCATCATTATTAATACGATCAATACTATATTTATCGTTTGGTTTTGGTCCAACATCTTTATAAAACAATTCAAAAGATTTTAACCATTCGTCACACACTGTTATACCGCGTCCACCATAATGATGATATGCTTTATGATTAGGGTTTCTACACCTTTGAATCATCTCTATCCATGCTGTATATTCTGATGTATAACTCATTTTATGTGTACACACTCTTTCTCCTATCTTTTTTGAATTTTCTTTTTTTAAACATCCACATGATTGCGAATGTTGAGATTTTAAATTTCCAGCAGAATATTCTTTACGATTTTTATTACAACTACACTCACATACCCACATAGTTTGACCTTTCTTATTTTGCGATCTCTCTATTACAGTAAGTCTCCCAAAAGTTTTTGTTGTAAGGTCTATAAATTTACCCATAATAAATAATCTCCGTATATATATTTGATAACATCTTAAAGTTTATTGATTCTGGTAGTTTTGATTTTTCATGTAACTCATCTAGTGTTGTAATTTGTAATTCGGCAAAATCTAAAATTTTCTGATAATCACACTTCCCTAAACGAATATCCATCAACCAATCTTTAAGTACGCCATCAAATCTTACAATTGGCTCTCCGGTTTGAAGGATGTTTTCTCCACTAAGTAGCAAACGAACACAATGCATCATGTTTTTACAGTCATATGACGATTGTTTCCCATCACTCGCGATAAATCTGTTTCGATTACGTTCTCTCATCCATGTCCAATAACTATTCCAATCACGTATTGCTTTTTCATATGCGTCTTTATTGTAAATTAACAATCCACAAAAACGTTCTCTTTCATGATCTTTAGGGATAGACTCGCATGTAACTAAAGTATCATCTCCGCGAAATACACCTTTAGATTCTTTCCCATAAAAATATAATCTATAAGTATTGTGGGTTTGTTCTAATGCAGCAACATGATATAATTTTAAATCAAAATTTTTATTTTCTATCTTTTTATAATCATTTATATTAATTGGTCGTCCTGGAAAATTAGATCTATAATTATTATCATATAGCAGTATATAACAAAAATCTTCCTTAACTGGTTTCCGTAGGCAATCGAATTTTTTGTCTAATTCAATTTCAGGTAAATTATACAAATCGTGTGCGGTGTTGTATCCAGTGCGTTCCAATTCCTCGGCACATTCCAAACTTACATTCTCTCTAATCAAATCTATCGTAGTTTGCCCACGCTCAAGAGCTAGTCTAAGTTCGTCGATTGCTTCTAGGTGTTCTTGATTTAGGGAAATTTTTTTCTTTTGTCCACGAGCTTTTTTAATTTGCGCGATTGCGTATCCACAAACGCTTTTGTACGCTTGTTTTGTGATGAACTTCGTTCTGTTTTCTTTAATGATATTCCATTGCGGACTTGTCGTTTCTACACAATCATCTGGCATCCATAACAATTCTAAAATATTAGGATTACTATTACGAAGCAAATCAAAAAATCGCTTTACAGAATAATAAACATCATCCTGTTTATCGTTATTGATTTGTTCTGGTGGCGGTTGTAAATCTGTGTATCTTAATGGATCAACTGAAAATACTCCACGATAATCCTTATCACTTGTTTCTAAGTTTAATCCATAAGCGTGACTACCAGAAAGACATTTAAAAATCAGATTGTAATTTTCTATTGTTGTCATGTTAAATCTCAATATCTCTCTGATATTTAGACCCGCACACTAATTTATCAACAGAAATTTCAACAGGGTAAATAAACTTTTTAGTCATTATATACTCCTAAAATTAAACTTTTATACAAAAGTTATTCATTGTAATTCCAGCCGCAACAGCAACATTCAAACTTCGCACACTTCCATATTGAGGAATGTAAATCAAATCATCAAGTATATCAATTACATCTTGATAAAGCCCACAACCCTCATGTCCAAAAACAAAAACCGTATGATGATCTTTTTTGTATTGGAAGTCGTTTATATTTTTTGCTCCATCGAGATTATCAACACCTACTAAATGTATAGGTAAACCAATATTATTTGACAACCCCTCTAAGACAATCTTTAATTCCTGGATATCTTTTGCATATTCAAACCTCATATACTTGTATGCACCGACCGCGCTTCGTCTATCATATTTACGACGATACAACATTATGATTTTATGCGCCATAAATGCGTTAGCACTACGAATCACACTTCCTAAATTTAAATCCTTTAATTCGTTATGTAAAACTACAGAAAAATTGTTATGATTGGTATCAAGATATGATTTTATAGCTTCTTCATTCCAATATTTCATGTAGTCTACAACAGCGCGGGTACTCATTGTATTTTTCCAACAATACTAACATTTATATTAGATTCTTCATTAAACTGAATAATCTCTACGTTTTTTGTTTGAATGTTTATAACAACCATTTCATTTTTCTCTGGTGGAGAGATTACTCCAAGTAATAAACCGTAGGTTTCATCTACAAAAACATCATTTTCAGAAAGATCGCTTATTTTAATCTCTTGCATAATCAGACCTTAATCTATAGATGTAAAATCCCTTACAAAAACCTTCATGGTTGAATTCCTTCTTTCCATACTGGTAAATTTTGTGCGGATAAAGCTTTTTTAAGATGTTCTGGATCTACCTTCATAATAGGTAGTAATTGTTCTAAAAACCATTGTTTTTTATTAATATCCTTCTCTAACAAACCATTAATTACTATGTCTATAGGTAAACTATCAACAAAAGAAATGATAGGGTTTTGTTCAACAGGATCTTCCGATACAACTCTTAATTCCATATCACTGTTAATATATACTTTTTGTCTATTAACAATTTTATACTCAAGCATCTTTATGTGTGATCCTTAAAGGTTTTAGATAAGGAGTATCCAAATACTTCTGATTAAAAGCAAAACGATCTACAGTAGTTTCATCGCTAAACATTCTTCGTCCTTTAATACAATAAAAAACATCACCATTTATTATTTTCTTTTGACAGTCTTCAATAGCTTCCCATTTTCTTAAATAATATTTGTTATCTTTTGCTTCACAATAATTATCTGTAAAAACATCTCCCCTTTTTATATTTTTTATTTCATTCATTATTCATATCCCATTTGTAAAATTTGTCTAACCTCCATAAGAGTCTTGCCCAATAAATTTAATCCTAACCATTGATCAGGATTATTGATTCTTGAGTCTTGATCTGATAACCCAACACCCCAAATTTTATCATATGGTGAAGCTTCAACAATTATAGAGTTTCCTGTACTAACTAATTTATTGTTTAACTCTTGATTTTGAGAAAATTTTAACATACACGCTAAATATACAATATCGTATCTCCATGTACTCCAAACAGCATTATCAAATCCTGAAACATCTCTTCCTAAAGTTTTCATCCTCTTTGGATTTTCTTCTTGTAGAATAACATTTGCGATATCGAAATCTTTAAATAATCTAGCTTTTGCCCACATCATAAATTGTTCTACACACAAAAACATTGTTTTAGGGGATTCATGTATAGATTTACAACCTACTAGATGTGTGTGAATTTTTGGATTATATGTAAAATCAGACATAAACCAATTTGACATATAACCATTCGGTTTATTAGCGCCCCAAAAAGTTATCATTTTACTTTCACCTTCCCGTCTAGATACATAATCCATCTTGGGTAAACCCTTTTTCTTTTTAACATTTTAAAATCTAAATCGTAATTATTTTTTGTTTGGTTATATAATACTATACCTGTTAATTCTGGTACAATAATTTGATTTTCTATACATTCTATTTCTATAGATTTTATTATATTTTTTATAGTGTCTCCGTATTCAATTATATCATCAATAATAATATATCGTTTAAGTATTCCTTCAACTATTTTTTTGCTATGGCTTTTATCTTTCTTTTTTCTTACGGCAATAACACCTTTATTTAACTCATAAGCTATAATTGGGGCTATTAGTGCCCCAGACAATCCGGTAAAGGCTACAGAATCAAAAGAAACATATCTAAGCTTTTTTGTTATTTTTTTTATTAATAAATCACGGTCCCACAAATCAAATGCATCATTCAAATAATCCGAATGAATCATTTTAAATTCCCTAAAGCAATATCACCGGAAAGGTATTTCAGTGCCGCTTTTTGTATACGAATAATAGTATCTTTTGATTTTTTATATTTCTTTGTCATTTTATTTATTGACAAATTTTTATAATACATATCATTTATTACTTCTTTGTATTTTTGTGGTAACTTTTCTATCTTTTCTTTCATTAAAACTATTTCTAATGAATCTTCGGCAATATTTTGTTGTTTCTTATCTACTATTTCATATACATCTGAATCAATTGATGACGTGTAAGAATATAGTATATTTGGGTTTGTGTGAATTTTATTTGTTTCTTTTTTACCTTTTGGTGCAGCTTTCCTTAGATATTTATTTATGTAGTGTTTATGATACCTACAAATAATACCTTTTGGGTTGTCATATTTTTCACCATCATAAATTCTATATGCAAATTCTAAAAGATCATATGTTGAATCAGATAAAATTGCTTCAAATTCTGGATGAAATCTTAATGAATATATTTTTCGTTTACAACAAGATAAAGTGTATCTGTACCAATCATTGATAAACTGTTCAAATGTTGTTTTTATATATTTTTCAGACATGCAAATTCTCCATTGTTTTTTGTGTAGTAAACTTTTTTGATGCCTATTTTTTTTATAAATTCCATACATCTATCACATGGCTTACTTATCCTTATGTTTCCATGTCTATCAATTCTTATATTCCATAAAGAAAAACCGTCTATCAGGTGTATTCTTTTACACTTGATGACGGCATGTACTTCACTATGTATATGATCTTTCCAATAGTTGTGTTTGTGACACAATGTATGGGTTTTAATCTGAGAATTAAAACCTATTGACTCTATCTTTTTTCCGTTAAGAAGAAAGCTAATATGTCTACTTCGCCCATTACATTTATATATGTTTTTATAGGCGAGTTTAATTAACTTACGTTCTAATTCGGAATACATCAACTCCTTTTTCATTTCTATGATCATAATTCAAAATATCTTCCAGTAAAGTATTTCTAACATTGTCTGCAAAACAAATGTCTTGCGGACGATTACCCTTGTTAACAACAACATTATCGCAAATTACAGAATTTTTAGATACTTGAATAACCTTCATTAATCTACTCCATAGTATTTATCTAATTTAAAAAATGAGTCCGCTCGATTAAGCATCTGCAAAAATTCAGTATGAATAACTTTTGGAACATACTCTAAAATATGCTTTAGTTCTTCATCTGTTTCTGGTAGCTTGTAGCTATTTTTCAGCGCTCTTTGAATTCTCATTTTCTTACGTACTGATGCTGGTAGTTCTCTAGAATCATTAGGATGTGTGCAACTCCAACAAATCCTTAGAGAATCTTTTGATCTATATACAATAATTACTCCAGATCTCTTATGAACACGTTTTAGCGGTAAGATTCCGCTTGCAACACGAGATAGAGTAATCATCGAATTAACTTCTTTGTGCATTTCTTCATTATCTTTAAATGAATTAAATGCAAGCTTTACACCAAATCCTTCAAGTCTATCTTTCAGATTTATTACTACATTTTTCTTTTCATTCTCTTCATTTGTTGGATGAAAAGACATCATGATAGTATTATGATTTTTGATCATATGATTTAGTTGAGAAATCTTCATTTATGCAACCTCTATAAACCGAGAATCAACAAATTTAGACTTGACTTTTTGTGCGCGATTGACCATATTTGACCAATCATCCTTATCAAAATGAATCAGATTTCCGGCAATATTTTCAATTTTAATACGATCCTTCGCATCAAAATTTTGTGCAGAACGAGTTAACCCATTAACAACTCCGAATAATGTATATCGTGAAGTATCAGCGGTATTAACTTCGTCCCGATATCCTTCAAGAGCCTTTGTTGCTTGCTTCTTATCTAAATTATATTCTTGTGAGATTACAGCAAAAATTGGTTTACTACTCATTGAAACACCATCCCATTTCATACTTCTCACATTTAGCATTTTTTCAATTCCATCAGGAATCAATGGGATTTGTTTCTGAATACTCTCAATGATAACCTTCTCTAACTCAATCAAATCTACTTTTTTACCTCTATGTATCTGATGGATACCAACACTCATCACTTGTCCCCAAATACATCCATTCATACAAATGGATCTAAAGATACTTGGGGTATTACCTAGGGCTTGTGTGCCAATTTGAGAATTAGAAACTGATACCATTCCACCATAATCAGAATCACTTTCTTCTCTAATTGTATCAGGAATTAAAATATTCCCATTTAGATTATCTTCATCTCCGAACCAGTGAGATAACCGTGCGCCCGGCATTAAATTCGACCAGATATTAAAAAGCCATGAATTATCAACCGGCTTATATTCTGGTGATACAACAGTTCTTAATACATTTGTATCGTTATTAATCCTAAGAAGGAACTCCTTATCAGGTTTAACTCGATTATCTCTAAAACCATTTTGAATAATAGAAACAATCAATTCGGTATCTTTATGATCTCTTTCATATACAACCCTTTTTGATACATTGTGTAGTTCAGGTTTTGTATACTTATCAATAGTTGTAGAGCATCGCGCCCAACTTGCTAATTTCTTTAAAGAGAAATCATTTGTATATAAAGTGCGATCTGTAGGTAAGTGCCTAATCATAAAACGATTATCATCACTTACTTCAAAAGACATTTCATTAGCTTTAACCGTCATATCTTCATGATATTTTTCATTTTCTAAAATTTGCTCCATTCCCCAATCAAACGATTTTGTCTTATCATACCAAAGCCTACTAACCGCGCTAAAACCATCATTTTTTGCCATTGTTTGATGATCACGAACAAAATCACCAGACATTTTAGTATTTTCATTACCTTCAAGTTTTTCCATTTTTAAATTCCTTTAAAATTCTATCAGTGTAAATAATTTTAAGTTCTTTAATTCTAACCTTTATCAATTTAATACGATCTTCATCCTCTATTTCGTATAAAAATCTTTCCAGATCTCTAATTCTATCTTCTAGTAATGATGTTGTCATTATTCACCGTTGTATATAACATCTTGAACATTATCTGTAATCACGTTTTCAATCGCTTGATGATTTACATTCTCCATGCGTTTAGAAAGGTTAATTAAAGCACTGTTAACTAGAAACTCTTTGTTATTTTCGATGAAATGATCTCTTGTTTCATTTGCCCATTTAATAATATCTTTTATACCAGCGTTCTTTTTTAGTTTCTTGGGAATTTGTGCTTCTTTTGTAGGATATAATACGATATTTTCTATAACTTTATCTTTATAAGATTCTGGGATTTTGAATTGACTTATAGTGTTTGTCTTATTCTTTTGTTCTCCTTTTTTTACTTCAAAAACATATCCACATTCACAATCTGTTGTGCGAACACCAAGGAAAATTTTACATTGCGGGCATTGTTTGCGACCGCGACCTTTCTCTTGGATCTTGGATACTTTCTTTTGAGCCATAATAAATCTCCAATGACGATAGGGGTTAAGTGATGTGATTGACCCTACTTGATTATAGCGCTTTTTTCTAAGATGTTTGGAAAAAATCAGTCAAATAAAAAAGATCGTACTTTTAAACAGGAATAAAAAATCCTTGTGTTAGAGAGGGGAAAAATTAATCTAGTTTCCAGTCTGGTCCGTGCGGTGTTTCAGGTTTTACTATAGCTAGAATGCTATCAAACTTCTCTTCGTTAGTCAATCCCTTTTTTTCTAAAAGTTGTCGAATATCGTATAAACACTTTTTTGTTTTTAAATATAATTCATTCTTTTCAGAATTAATTCTGTTCAAATTATCAATTTTATTTTGTATAATATTTAACTCTTTCATTGTGGTCTTTTATCCTTATTACTTCTAAAGTTATATTTGTCAAACCCTTTAATCTCAATCATATCTTCATTTGATATGTCTGGAATAGGCTTAACTTCTTTCTTTTTAACCCATTGACATCCATTAGGAGTCGGTTTAACTCCCTTTGGAAAATATGCCATTCCTGCCCCACAACTATATATAACTTGTGGTGTTTTTGTTTTATTAGCCGCTGCCTGCGCGGTTGAACTTATAACTTGTAATGCGTGATCTTTTGAATCCATATTTAATTTCTTATATTGAAAGTACAGCGTAAGGGAATTGAACCCATCGACATCCTTCCCACTTTTTAATGTCATCACCTTAGAAGGGTGGTGTAGGGATACGCTGCATATTGTTTTATGATAGTTCTGTTAGAAATCCTCACAATCAAAAACAAAGAATAGATTAGATAACTCTTCTTCAAATTGTTCTTTTGTTAATTGTAAAAATCTATCAACTCTTCTTAGACTTTTAGTTAATGTTAAATCTCTTAATTGATATGAATAAAGTTCTTCTGGTAGCAATGCGTGTAAATAACCAAGTAGAGAATATTTAAAACGATTAAAATTCAACATATTTGTTGTTTCTAATTCTCTTGCGGCTCTTGAGCACATCTTTTCAAGATAAAAAAATCTTGTTTCAGGTGGTTCCGCACACTGAAGAACCAATGTATCATATAACATTTCTGCTACTTTTTTTGCATATTGATTTGCATAATTTTTCGTTGGACCCATGCAAGGCATTTTATTTTTCCTTGTGAACTACCGCTGGGCTAAAGACCCAGCGGCTTCTGTGCTTCGACGAGGGTCGCTCCCTAACGGAAGTCTAACACCCTCTCCACACGCTAACCCCGTAGTTCCTACGGTTCTGTATCGCTGACGCAATCCTTCCGCAAGGATGTTCACCGAGGCATTGTAGTCTCGGTCATGATGTTCCTTGCAACGAGGGCACGTCCATTCTCTGTCCGACAGCGTGAGTCCCTGATTGATGTAGTCGCATACATTACAAGTCTTGGACGACGGATACCAGCGGTCAATCCTGATGACCTCCCGTCCATACCACCCTGCCTTGTATTCTATCTGTCTCACCAACTCGTAAATTTCTTATATTCATCAGATTCACCTAAAACATTATATATAGCTGAACTTCTATCCTTATAGTATCGGCACACTTCAATTTCTGGACAACCAGTTAACGCGCGAACCATTTGATCTATACAATATTGTTTATGGTGTGTCTAATCAAACGTTTCAAGGTTTTGAGCTATAGCTAATGCATTTTTAATTTTATCTTTATTTCTCATCAATTAATCCTTCAAAAAAATAAATAACCTTCCAATATCCAATATAAATAGTGCAAGGTTTAAACCCTGTTAGCACTAAGTATATCCTACTATATTTTCCGTCAGAATCAAGAAAATTTCTGGGAAAATTTAATGTTCTGTTTCATTATTTTAATTCAGTATTACATTCTAGTATATGAAATACGTTTTCTTTAAGTTCTTCTTGTAATTCCCACGCTTTTTCAAATGCTGTTTTTTCTTTTATTGTAGGTTTCCTTTTCCATATAACTATTAAATCTCCTTTATAATCATGTATCCTAATAATTTGTTTGAACGACGCTTTTTTTAAAAGTATTTGTAAACAACCATAAACAGTAAATAAACGATGTATTCTAGGTTTTTGATCTTCATATTCAGAAAATATAATTCTGTATGGTGGGTCATAAGATTCTTCTTCTTCTTCCATACATATGTTAATTCCACCTATATTTGGATGATTGAAAATTTTTATATATTTCATTATATCTCCTTTTACGGAATATTTTAAATCTCTTATAAAAAGGTTTATATTAATGCGGGCGACTGGATTTGAACCAGCACGATGATTGCTCATCGGAAGATTTTAAGTCTTCTGCGTCTGCCATTCCGCCACGCCCGCTAATTATACCACATTCATAATCAATTTATTTTACTTCATAATCTCTTAATACTTTTAACTAAACGAATCCTTTCATTCTTGAACCAAAAACTAATTTTCCAAATAGACAAATCTTTTTCTGCTGCTTTCATTGCGTCTGAAAAAGTATTATATGTGTTAATACCTGTTTCTTCGCTTCGTGTTTAAACATCAAATTCTCTCATGTTTTCTCCTTTTTGTGTATAGTTTAGTATTAGAACATAATTGTATTCATACTAAGCTATAGGAAGTAATATGCCAACATGCCTTAAATGTAATATTAAATTCGGTAATAGATATTTGTTAGATGGAAAATATTATAATTTGCAAAAGAGAAAATATTGTATTAATTGTTCTCCTTTTAAAAAACATAATACAAGACAAATACATACCCAACCAATCAAACAAAATGAAGTAAAAATATGTGAACGATGCGATAAAGAATACATATATATCAGGGCTAAAGGTCATACATTAAAACATTGTTCATCTTGTGTGACAACCTTGAGACGTTATAAAAGAAAAAAAGAATGGGTTGATTATAAAGGTGGCGGTTGTTGTATTTGTGGTTATAATAAATGTCTACAAGCATTAGACTTTCATCATATTAATCCAGATAAAAAGAAATTTGGTATATCTAATTCATATATGAAATCAGATAAAGATATTTATAATGAACTAGATAAAACCGTATGTATTTGTAATAGGTGTCATATGGAATATCATGCAGGATTGATTCAAATTAATTAAATCTTAAAATCCGAGATTACGGTAACGCTCCGCCTACAAGCACTTATAAGGTGCCCCCTGACACTTGCCAGCCATCCCGGTTACAAC
>Ga0100403_1000019_pt1 | contig 153601 bp, 183 predicted proteins | sample CryGeymet201501t_FD_83663 | JGI IMG/M metagenome (GOLD analysis project Ga0100403, IMG submission 83663) | Groundwater microbial communities from Crystal Geyser aquifers in Utah, USA - Crystal Geyser metaG 2015-01t | ecosystem: Environmental > Aquatic > Deep subsurface > Groundwater | place...
AAAGACAAATTTGTGCTACACTTGAAGGAGTCTGAATTCCGTTGGAATTACAGAAAACAAATGTACCAAGAAATCCTTAAAAGGCTGAGGAAAAATCCGCTTTAACTTTACTAGCCCCATAATTATTTGGCAATTAGATAATGCAGAAGATGAATATGTTCGCGTTTTGGGAGAAATTAATATTGGCAAGCGGTTATTAAACAAAAAGGCAAAAGCGGAAATTAGAAAATTTATTAATTCAAACTTTTGGAATAGAATTCTCGAGGCTATTAAAAAGAAAGAGGAAGATCTTTTGAAGGAGAATCAATGAATTTTTTTTCTAAAAAATAAAATTGTAGTTGATATTAAACCAGGTTCCTACATCCTTCGCACTCCCCGTATTGTATTGACAAAACATGTACATAGTGCTATGTTCTAATCATGGTTTTCAGCATTAGTTTTAATGAAGAAAAAAACCAGTTGCTGAAAGCCACAAGGGATATTTCTTTTGAAGATGTTGTGGATATTTTAGAGCACAAGCAAATGCTCGATGACATAGCACATCCCAGCAGAAATTATCCGCATCAACGAATGTACGTAATTGCTTTTAACAACTATATATATGCGATTCCATATGTTATTGACGAGAAAAGACAAGAGATCTTTCTCAAAACAATATATGCCAGTAGAGTTTTGACAAAGAAATATCTAAAAGAGGAAAGGGTATGAAAAAACAACAATTCACTAACCCATTTGATCAGCAGTTTTTGGATCCAGAGGAAAGACTCATTGAAGAAGCACTCGAAAGGGGTGAATTTGAGTCAGTTGGAAATTTAGAAGATACTAAAAACATGTTGGCGGAAGCTGCCAAACGATATAAAAAGCTCAACGCTTCCAAACCAATTACTATTCGCATCAACCAACTTGATCTTATTAAAGTCAAAGCAAAAGCCATTGCAGGAAATGTACCCTACCAGACACTTCTAGGTTCTCTGATTCATCAGTATGCTGAAGGCAAGCAGAGCTTGCAGCTATAATTTTTCTGCTTCCGCAAGCTTGGAGCTATACACTCAAGCGGTTTTGTTGCTGATTAGCAAACTTATGCAAAACAGAAGAGGCGAGTGTTTGATAGGGAAGACCTTCTTGGATAGCTATGGCTTTCAGTTTCAAAACAGTTTTTTCAGAAACACGAATGTTGATATTTTTTGCTTTACCGAGCGTGTTTTTTGCAACTTGTGCTAGCTTCTTTTTTTCCTCGGCAAGGTTTTTTACGGATACATACTCGCCTCGCTCTAGAGCATCTTCAATCGCTTGTTCTTCTGGGTCTAGCTGTAGGTTATAAAACGGATTTGTTTTGTTCATTTGTCTCCTTTCTCAAGATATAATTTGGTATATTTTCTGCTTGGATAGATAGTTTTAAAAAATAGTTTTTCTTTGTCTTCAACATATGGGACAATAAATGCATAATTTTCGAAGTTGATAATAAGCATGCGCTGATTTGGATAATTTTTATTTTCAATAATATCTAGAACTTGTCCATTATCCATTGCAATGAGGACTTCCTCAAAAGATATTGATCTGTTCACCTTGAGCCATTGGTTTTTTTCTTCATCCCAATCGGCAAATTTCCTCATGTGAATTATTCTATGACATCTAATATCTAATGTCAATATTACTCACTAAAAACCCACTCAACAGCTGCCGATGGTTTGACGCCGCTCATTGCAGCTGCAGGTATGCGAGGTGGTAGAAGTACACAAATCATTTTTGACATTTGCGGAACATGCAGTTACATCACCGCCAACGTATATTATTGTGAGAAAACAATGAAATTCAGCAGTATGCTAAAGGTGAAAAGAGTTTACGGTTATAATTTTCCTGCTCCAGCATTTGTACGAGTTCCGCATCCATATACTCATAGTCATCTGCAATATCTAATACGCGTATAGTCGGAAGATTATTTTTCCCAAATAACTGTTGCAAGATTTCTTGCTGTTTTTGTTCCATACAGAGTATGGTTTCTGCCCAGTCAACGTCGGCCTGAGTGATTTGTCTGCGAGCATTTGGACTTGTTCCCACAGAGCGTACTTCCTTTAGGGGGTCGTTTTTGTATATTTTTTCTGCCGTCAAACTCCGTTTTTGATTTCTTGAACAAACGACTAGGAGCATCAGCTTCTTGGACATATGAGCTAAATTGCCTTCATCATCTTTCTCGCTTGCAGTGGTTGTAAATCCAAGTTTTTTGTAGGCACTTACAGAATTGGGGGAAGAGTGGACAGTGGGCTTTTTGAGTTCAGGGTTATTGTGTCTAGCTTGCTTAATTGCAGCAGCGAGTAAGTGTTTACCAATTCCCTGTCTCTGGTGATTTGAGTCTACAAACAACATTGCAAGGTGATTATTACTTCTGATTTCAATTATGCCGAGTAGTTTGTTTCCAACTTTTGTAGTCAAAATCCAATGGTTTGTGGTTAATCTTTCGATAATAGCAGACGGTTCGATATATTTGTAAAACTCTGCATTTCCTTGTTCTGAGTAGTATGAAGCCACCGCGTCATCAAAAACCACCTTAATGAACTCTGAGAGAGTCGTAGCATTTTCCTGAGTCGTTTGATTTATAATCAGTTTTTTCAAGTTATACTATTCTACATGACAGTCAGAAGAGCAACTCAAGCCGATGCAACTGAGATCGCCACAATTCATGTGAGGACTTGGCACGTTGCATATAAAAATCTGATCCTGATAGGACAATGAAGTGGGCAGGTATTCTTAGTGACCCCAAGCAGCATGTGCTCGTGATAGAAAAAGACAGAGAAATTAAAGGGTTTGGTGGTTACGGCAAGAGTAGAGACGAAGATGCTCTAAAACGAGTTGGAGAAGTTTATGCAATTTATTTAGATCACACAGTTTTTGGAGCGGGGCTGGGCACGATTTTACTGGGAGAATTAGAAAAAGCATTGAGAGAGAATAATTTTACTTCTGCAACACTCTGGGTTTTGGCAACCAATGTGCAGGCGAGAAAATTTTATGAAGCTAAAGGATGGACTCTGGATGGTAGAGAGAAAATTGAGATAAAGGACGGCACGAAACTCGTTGAAGTCCGGTATCGTAAAGAATTAAAGTTAAAAAAATAGACTTCAGTATTCTCCACTAGTGTTCGTCTTTGATACAATGCAATCTCTATGGAGTTGCTTCGTTCGCTATTCCCACGCAAAAAAGAATCTCCTAGTCAGACTCGGGATTTTCTTCCAAATACAGACGTAGAAGGTTTGGATAACGAAGCCTTATTGGTATGTATCCGCCAAGTATTAGCACTCTTACGGAGAAGGAGATGCGCCGCTAATCACCTTGGTTTGGACAATCCATTTCATGAGCGAGGGTTAGATTGGCAGACCAGAGCTTGGTATCTTGATAATGGCTCTTCCGAGGAAGAGCTTGTTGCCAGTCTACAATCAGACCTTATCGCCTTGTTAGAAAATCCGGGGCGAGTGAGCGCCGCTCTGAGGGAAAGAATTATTTTTACTAGCTACTTTTCTGGGCAATTAGAAGACTACTATGAGTACGGTGTTGATGTTGAACCGCTTATTTTCTCAAGTGAGGGATCTCCTATTAACTTTCGCAATACCTTATTCGATAAAATAAGTTTTCCAAGAAGAATGGAACTGATTGCTTCTTTTGACCCTGAGCCAAAGGGTCACAGACATCAAATTCGATATTTTCGAGTTCTTTTATTTGCATATTCTTTGGCGCATATGCTTCAAGCAAGTGCGGATCCTGCTACCCAAGCAGCTGCTAAACTATTGCTGCAGGATGAAGCTGAATTTGCACGAGGTTTGGTAACGGTAAAAAGTTGCGCTGATACGACTGGAATCAATTTTGGCAATCTTCCACTAGACGAAAACCTCCTCTACAGCAAAGATAAAGTTTCTGAATCGGTCGATTTGTTTGAGAGATACGTCCACTACGCTCAAGAACTTTTTGATTAGTATGAGTACGTGTTTTGGTTACAACAAAATTTTCAGCCAATTACATAGCTCGAAAGGATTTCTATACCAGTCTCTCAAGAACGAGTACTAGAGCTTGCCAAGAAATATGGGGTACCATTCCCGGAGAAAGAAGGGGTTGAATTGTTTGAACAACTTGCGACTGGTTTTGTTTCTGTGTTGATCAATAGAATAGATATGCAAATGAGTGACGAGGATTTCCATGAGATTTTAGCAATTGTTGGTTTTCGCTGGTCATTTTAATAATTAGTGAAATATAATTCAATTGCTTGACTTTGTATCACTGAGTATATACACTAACTCTAGTAATGATAACACTTCCAAATCCGATAGAGTTTGCATGGGATGATGGAAATCAGGATAAAAACTTTTTAAAACATAACGTCAGCACTCAAGAAGCAGAGGAAGTTTTTTTTGACCCAAAGCGGAAAATTGCAAAAGATTTTTTGCATTCAAAAAAGGAAGACAGATATTTAGTGATAGGCAAAACTTCAAGCGGACGGAAACTATTTATAGTTTTTACCCCGAGAAATAAAAAGATACGAATTGTTTCAGCAAGAGATTTAAACAAACGAGAGTATGTGTTACTAGTAAAATAAAAAGGAAACTATGAAAAAACCACTCAACTTACCAGCATTTAAAAACGAAGATGAAGAGCGAGACTTTTGGGCAAATATTAATTTGGCAGACTATTATGAGCCAAGTGACTTTCAACCTGTTTCATTCCCAAACCTCAAGCCAACAAGTCGATCTATATCAATTCGTATGCCAGAATTTTTGCTTAACCGAATCAAAGAACAAGCGAATATGATGAATATTCCTTATCAGTCATTGATTAAGAGTTCTTTGCAGCAGACTTTTTTGAAGTAGTCTTAGACTCGCGTAACTTCCGCCTCACCTTGTTTCACCCAGATCGTAATAACTCGGCCTTCTTTTGCCAAACCGCTGCTTCGCAATTGAAGTTCTACGGTATTGGCAATGGTCTCTAGCTGTTCTGCTGTTAGCGCTTTCTCGGATTTCAAATCAACATCAATGGAAATATCTGTGTCTGCTATGACTGGTCCTGAAATTGCTAATTCAACTGTATGACCATTCTCATTTCCCAGCACGTTTTCTAGGCCAGATTTAAGGACAGCAAACTCTTTTCCGACCATTGGAGATTCTTGTTCTGGAGGACCGCCAATTTGTGTCTCAGCAATATAAGCAGGAGACAATGCGATTGATATTTTGCAATTAGTTGCGGACACTCCTTCTGGTGATGGGAGAGCAGTGATTGATTCAACTTCGGTAAAAAAGGAATTTCGCCATGTCTCAAGACGTACTTTGTGGGGTTGTAGTTGTGTCAACTCAGGTAGGTTGGAAATTTGCTCTGCCACTTTTTGTTTGAGCTCTTTATTTGGATCAAATATTTCATCCGGGTGCTCATCGGGATACTCAACACCACCAGCAGTGAATGAGATGATAACCTCAGTTTCTTTGTCACTTCCAACTCTTTCAACACGAATCTCCTGATCCCAATCTGGTATTCTAAGTGTTTTGAGTGTTACTTCTAATGCTTGTGTACACACTTCTCGCAGTCTAGCTTCAGCAAGCTCATAGTTTTTTGGAACGCGCAAAATGCAGATTGGCATACTAACTTTGTTATAAGTTTACTTGGGATAGTATACAACGGTACCTACAGCGTAACCTCTGATCGTATCCGCAAATGTGAGGATTTTAGTACGATTGCTGCGTATCGATACAAGGTATCTGTGTTGACTACAATACTGACGGCAAGGCGCGAAAGCGGGCGCAGTAAAATTTTCCCAAACAGTATGGGGTAGGTTTTGGTTAATTCCCAGACGACTGGTTTTCCTTGCTGGTAGTACCAAGGTGTCAGCAAGAATTGCATGAGAGTGCTGCAGTGTACTGAGTTATTGGCTTGAATTTTTTTGGATTTTCGCGTCACAAACAAATAATTTGTATCAATTGTTCGTTGTGATACAGGCTCGAGTCCAAGTGAGCGCAGCAGTTCTCGCCACAGCCTCGGTGAATACCCGTATTTATGCGCACCCCACTCGCCATTTTTACTTGTGTCACCATAGATGTAGAGCATGAGTAGATCTGGTTGCCAACGAAATTTTTTGCTAATTGCTGTTACATTGGGAACTCTCACGGTTAGTGTTCCGCCAAATCGCAAAATACGTGCGCATTCCTTCAGTAGGGCAAAGCCATCTTCTTTTGTCAGGTGCTCCAAGATATCTTGTAACAAAATAGTTTGCGTGGAGTTGGTGGCAAACGGTAATTTTTTTCTCAGGTCGACCACTTTGTCTGGTTTGAGTGAAGGGTCGATATCGGCGTTAATATAGCCAGTTTTGTGGTGCAAGCCACAACCAAGATTGAGTCGCAAAGGAGTTGATCGAGAAGATTGTTTCATATGGTAGAGTGATTGTAGTACTAAATTTGAAAGGAAACATATGAACACCGACGACATGCAAAAAGACGAGAAATGCAGTTGCGGAGAAGATGACGAGTGCAAAGATTGTGGCGAATGTGACGAGTGCAAAAAAGAGACTTGTGACTGCGGTGAATGCGACGAGTGCAAGCAATCTGCTTAATTGGCTCGAGATTTTAGATTAGAACCAAAAACCCCCCGCCAAAGGCGAGGGGTTTTTTATTAGATTCACAAAAAGTGAAAAGGTTTATCGGTCTCGGCCGTATCCGCCACCGCCGCCGCGATTGTCGCGACTGTTGTAGCCTCCACCACCACCGCCTCGGTAGCCACCACCACCGCCACGTCGATCGTCACCACCACCCATAGGGCGAGGTGCTCGAGGACGAGCAATGTTTATGACCAAAGCACGACCTTCGAGCTCGAAGCCATTAAGGCCTTCGACTGCAGCTGCTGCTGCCTCTGGGGTTGTGAACTCTGCAAAAGCAAAGCCTTTTGGTCTACCGGACATACGATCGGTAATAATGGCAACGCCACCATCCGCTTTTAGTTCACCGTATTGTGAGAGCAGCTCTCTGAGCTGGTCTTCGGTGACACTCCAAGGCAAGTTGCCGATAAACAGCTTGTTCTTGTTTTCTTGTTGATCATATTGATCAGACATAGGTTCTCCTTTCTGGAGAATTTATACTAGTACTACTGGAAAGATGGCAAAAAAGGAAAAAGGTGCTATTCACGGGTCAAGGACTATAAATTGGAAAAAATTAGAATAAGAATAAAATTATATGTATACAGAGTTTGTAAAACTCTAACACTAGATTATACTACCAGGTGTAGTGATTGCTAGTAGGAAACGCTCCACTTGTATTGTCATAATTTCGCGTATAATTTCGGTTTGACGTTATGTCTAGCCCTGCAACCATTTTTCGAGGAAAAACACTACTTATTGTAGGCACGGGTAGTCCAATTAAACGATTTATTTTTCAAAAGCTGCACAAGCTTGGCCTGAAGTTGGTCGTACTCAACACAGAAAAAAATTGGGCGGGTCCGTATGTGCATGACTGGATTTTGGGTGATATGTCGCAACATGAGCGAAGAATAGCGCAAGTGTTGGCATATCGTAAATCGCACAAGATCGATGGCTTGTATAATTTTTGGGAAAATGACGTGGTGCTGACCAGTAAATTAGCAGAGGCACTTAAGTTTATTGGCGTGCCAGTCGAGGTTGCCAAAATTGTGCGCAACAAATTTACCTTTCGACAATTTTGTTTAGATCATGGAGTTGCGGCGCCAAAATTTCAGCTTTTGGCCAACGAAGCCGACGTGGCTCGCGCAATTACCGAGCTGCAATTTCCAGTTGTCGTCAAACCTGCATGGGGTGGTGGCAGTATTCTGGTGGTGAAGGCAAATAATCCTCAGGAACTCAAAGAAACGTTTGAGTATGTACGCAAAACGGCGACCCCAGAGCTTGATTCTCAATTTCATGATGGGGTCGATATTATGGTGGAGGAATATATCGATGGTGATGAGGTAGATATCGATATGATTGTCCAAAATGGTCGTATCAAGTATGCGGCTGTTGCAGATAATTATGGCACTGCTGAACCATTTTTTCTCGAAACGACCCACGCGATGCCAAGTAGTTTGCCAGAAGATGATCAAGATGCGCTCAAAAGAATGGCAAGCGATGTACTAGAACATCTGGGATTGCAATTTGGCACCCTGCATTTTGAAGCAAAAATTACCAAAAAAGGTCCAGTGCCGCTTGAGTGCAATGTACGTATGGGGGCAGATGAAATCTACATTTCCAGCAAAGAGGTGTTTGGGGTAGATCTGATCGAGTGTGGAGTGCGTGTGGCACTAGGGGACTACGTGCCGACATTTTATGGTTTGGAACCAAAAAAACAGCTTATGACCGAGGCTCTCCATGCCAAGCAATCTGGGGTTTTGACCAGTGTACGCATTGACGAGGCGCGCCAAAAAGAGCTGCCGATTGAGCAATTTTACTTTGGCAAAGAAATTGGCGAGACAGTGCTGATCCCTCCCGACGGATACGATTACTTGGGTTACATTACAGTTTCGGGTGATAATTTTTCAGATGCACAAGAAAATTTGAAACTCGCACTCAAGACTGTCGAGTATGAAGTAGCACCATTTGACGGTGGCTCTACTTTGGGCAAAACAAACCGTACGAGTAGATTTGCGAGTGCCCAGCTGCGTCGCAGTCTCCGGGCCTCAGACAAAATTGAGCGCATTCGTCATATGTCGCTGAAAGATCAGCGCAAGCTGCATATTGGGATCGCTTGCAATTCATTTGATGGTGCTAGTGGTGCTGTCGAACAAGAACTTTCGAGTGTTGGTCGCAATATTCAAAGTGAGCTCGAGGCGCGTGGATATACTACTACCTATGTTGATTTTAATAATCTTTCTCAGGCGATACGGACACTGCAAACGAGCGGCATTGACTTGGTTTTTAACGTCTGTGAACGTATCCATGAATCAAGTTTGCTTGAGCCACATGCGGCCGCGATTCTTGATGCGATGAAGCTGCCATACACTGGATCTAATCCTTTAACGCTTGGTTTGTGCATAGACAAAATTCGTGTCAAAAAATTGCTCAATTATCACTCAATTCCGACTCCTCGTTGGGATTATATTTACGAAATGTCCGACGAGATTCGTGACGATTTACGTTACCCATTGATTGTGAAGCCTGCGAATACCGATAATTCAATTGGGATAGATAATGACTCAGTGGTAGAAAATGAAGAGAAGCTGAAAGAACAGCTCGAGCGAGTAGTGCTTGGGTTGCATCGACCAGCCTTGGTAGAAGAATACATTGAGGGTGATGAGTACGATGTGCCTATTATTGGCACCAGCGCAGAGGATCTCGAGGTTTTGCCGCTATCACGCACCATTTTTTCCGAGCTGCCCGAAGGGTACTGGCATATTTATCCGTTTGACGTAAAGTTTGCCGAAAATAAAATTTATAAAGACAGTCTGATTATTCAGGAACCACCACAAAAAGTGAGTCGCAAGCTACTTTCGTTAATTTCTGAAATTGCGCTTGATACTTACAATATTCTCGATGCCCACGACTACGGCAGAGTAGAGATAAAAGTTGACAAACAAGGTAATCCATTTGTGCTCGAGCTGAATCCTAACCCGTCAATCAATCGGGCTGACTGTTTGCCCAGAGTGTATGCTGTTCAGGGCAAAAACTACGGTGATTTTTTGGAAAAAATTATTTCTTTGACGATCACGCGTTATAAAGGGAAAGAACCTTTCTATCACTTACAGACAAGTGTGTTGTAATTTTTTTAGTGTAAAAATTTGAGCCAAAGCACTCCAAACGTAATCAGACTGTTGATCGCAACGAGCGGCAAGGCAAGCTTGAGGTAATGAGCAAAGTTCGTTTTGTAGCCCTCTTTTTCTGCTTGGCCGAAGGCAATCACATTGCAGGCAGCCGCAATGGGTGAGCCAGCGCCGCCAATGCTCGTGCCCAAATTAAGTGCCCACCAGAGTGGATAGACGGCAATACCTGTTTTTTCCATGGCTTGAATCGCACCAACCATAGTGATGTTGTATGGCACATTGTCAATAAAAGTAGACAGCAGTGCGGAGCCAGTCGTCATAAGAAACGTCAGCATGCCAACGCTGCCATGAGAAATTTGTACCAAGCCATGAGCGAGCAGCTCGATTACCTTGGTAAATTCGAGTGCCCCAACGACAACGAATAGCCCCATAAAGAAGAAAATTATTTCCCAATCGATTAGTTCGCGAAACACGCGTTTTGGTTGACGATGGAACAAGAGCATACAGATAAATGCAGCACCAAGAGTGACCGAGGCATTGTCTAGCGTGATGCCGGTGTGGGTTCGAATCCACTCTTTGCTCATCATGAGGAAAATGGCCAAAAATAAAATTGGTGTGCCGCGATAGAGCACTCTGCGATTCCCCAGAGCCGAGCTAGGTTTGTAGAGCGCGACTGCCGATTTGGACACACGTACGCTTGCAAGTGATTTGCGAAAAATAAACAACGTATACAAAATTGTGACAACCGAAAGCAGCAACACAATCATGCCAGAATTGGAGACGACCTCTAGAAACCCGAGACCAACTGTTTTAGCCTGGTAGTAGGTGGTTGGATCAGAAATTGGCGTCATCGCACCGCCCAAATTGGCCATCATGACGATAGTGAAGAGGTAGGGTAAGTAGGGCAATTTAAGCGAGCGAACCAGGATGAGAATGATCGGCACCATTATAAGAATAGTGGGAATATTGGAAAAGAATGTCGTCATTAGCAAGGTCAAATAACCAAGGGTAATGAGGAGAAGGCGTGGATTGCCACGAACTTTTTTTACTATCCAAATGGCAATGGCTTCAAAGAGGCCAGAATCACGCACGATACCAACCAGAATCATCATGCCGATAACAAAAAACAACACATCTAAGTTGTGGCTGATAAATTGAAAAGCGTTTTCTTGTGAAGAATTTGAAAGCGTGCGAAAGACCTGCATGAAAATCAGAAAAATTGCTCCGAGCATGGAAACAATAACTTTGTTTAACTTTTCACTGATCAGAAAAAAATACACAATGCTCAAAACAGCCAGTGAAAGTAGCGAGAAAAATGAGAGACTTAAGTTGGGCATAGTTCTTGTAGTTTCATACCGTAAGCCAGCGCTTTTTTAATTTCGCTTCTGGTGATGACACCGAGTAATTTGCCATCTTCGATAACGGGGACAATGTAGAGGTCGTTTTTGAGAAAGTCGGCGGTGACAGCCATGATGTTGTCTTGCAAATTCACTGAGACAAAGTTCTTGCGCATGTATTTACTGACGGGATCATCTTGTATTGCCAAACAACTTTCTGAGAAAAAACCCTTGCGATACATAGCAGCTGCCATATGTATGTTCTTTTTGAATTGTCGAGGAATGGTGGCGCCCGCAATATCTTGCACGGCGAGTACGCCGACAACTTTGCTGGCTTTATTTACTACAACTAAGCCGTTGATGCCTTTGTGCAAAATTGTATTGAGCGCATCACGGACAGAGACATCCTCGAGAATAGTAACAGGGGACTTGTGATAAATTTCATGGATCAGCACGGGATTCATTGTACGGCTGAAGGAGGGTGGGGTGCAAGGTTGTCAGCAATGGCAATATTTAATAACTCATTTTCATTCATATGAAGTTATTTCTCTAATCCGTAGTAATAATCAACAATTCCTTCTGCCAATACCTCGTCAGAACTAATTGTTCTGTCGCCCAGTGCTTCGTAATTAATTGCGAGTGGGAGTTCTGTGCAGCCAAGAATTATTGCTTGAACACCCCTATCAAATATACTGTTCATAGCTTCGATATATGCTTGTTTTTTATCAGAAGAGTTTTTTCCAGCCAGGACATCACGAATAATGTTGTCGGCAATTTCAACTTCCTTGTCAGTAGGGAGGGCAAGTTCAATACCGTGTCTTTGTAGCGAGGCATTATACAGACCAGATTGAATGAGCACTGGAGTTCCGAGTAGGCCAACTTTTTTATATCCACGTTTCACACATTTATCGGTGACGAGTTCAATCATTGAAATAAACGCAACTCCGGTAGTTTCTTGCAATTTCTCTTGTAGGATGTGGACAGTGTTGCTTGCAATACAAATTCTCGTAGCACCCGCTTTGGTCAAAGACAGAGTCGATGTAAGAAGCATATTTGTCGCTCTATCAATTTGAGAAGTATCAGAAATAAAATCTGGCACGGGAACACTTTCAATTACTATTTCTGGATAGTCGCTATTATTTTTTGCCCCGTACTTTGTTTGAGATAGTTCTATTATCTTTCCGTAGATAAACTGAGTAGCCTGCGGACCAACTCCGCCGAGTATTCCAATTTTCTTGTGGGCTTTCATTAGATTCCTTAGATATTTTTAAAACTGCCGCTTTGTAATTCTCTTGAACCTCTTGTGACAGTGGCAATGCCAATGCCAAGTTTTTTTGCGATCTCTCTTTGCGGCATTTTTTGCTTCAGTAACTTCGCAATTTCTAATCGAGTTGAAAATGTTTCTATCTCTTGAGGAGTTAATAAACCTTTTAGTAGATCTTTAAGTGCTTTGTCATCATTTTGAGATCGAACAGTGGCGATGAGATTGTTAAATAAGTTGTTATTCATATGTATTTTTGTACTAGTACAGAAGTACTATAACATTACGTTATGAAATTTGCAAGAGGGCGCAAAATAACTACTTTTACAGTAAGATGGTAGTCACGCTGGCAGAAACAGAGGCTAAGATTTCTGCTGGAAAAGTAAGTAAGGAGTTTAAGTTAGTTGAAGAGTTTCTAGCTGATGTGAAGCGATAATGCTTCGCAATCTACGCTAACGCTGCATTTTGTTCTTGCAGATATGTTCGAACTGCTGTGTGCAAGGAGCTTTGAATTTTTTCTTTTGTGATGTGATCCGTGAGATATTCAATTGCTGTGTCTTCGATATCTTCCATATAATCAAGTTGTTCTAGAAACAACTTTTCGCTAAACATAGCCCCGTATTTCTTGATTGCGTCTCCAATTATCGTTGACATTACAACCCCTTTTTCCAAGATAAAAAAAAGGTCTACATAATCGCGAATGGCACCCCTGCGACCAATCGTAAAAGCCTTGTCTGCAGCTATGTCCGTTACACTTTCTATCTGCAATCCAGCTTGCGCGAGGAGCGGATATTGTGGTGCATATGGTGTTTTCGCAAAGGTAATTTTTACTTGATTTGGTGTAAAAACGGTCAATTGTTCCTGCGTATCCATCGAAACTTGTAATTCGTTTCCGAATATCTGGGCTAGACTTTGGCGAAGTGTAGATTGAATATTACTTTGTGAGAAAAAATCAAAATCATATGAAACTCGGTGGCCTATTTGAAGCGCAAGCCCAGTGCCACCAGCTAAATACCACCCAACAAGCAGGTGTTTTATTTTTTCGAGAACAGCACTGCGCTGAGCATCGAGAACGTTACAAAAAAGATTGGATGTATTGTTGCTCATGCACCACTTCCTCTGGTATGTTCAATACTGTATTTTTCGCAAAATGCAGCGCTGCCGGAGAGTAAACTGCAATTGGTTTTGTTAAAAAAATAGCAACTAATTCTTTGCGAGAATATGTCTTGAGAAGCCATGCGATATCAGAGATTGTGCCATATCGAAGGACGTGATGGATAATGAGTATGCGATCATTCCCAATGTCGAGATTTTCGCTTTTTTTTGTCCACAATATCCCCTGGAGATGTTTTGGCATTGCGACTTTTTGCATGCATTTATTATACAGTAAACGGCCCAGATAACTCTGGAACAAACTGGTTTCATCTGCCATAGTAGAGCATGATCAAAATTCTCGCAGAACAGGTTTTATTGGGAAGCCCAAGTGAGCAGCAAGCAGCGAGTGCCAAAATCTACCAGGCCGCTGCAGATGCAGGCATTAGAATCTCTTCAATTGCCCAGTTGTACGGTGCCATTGCAGATGGGACCGTCACGCAACAATTTACGGTGCCAGCGGTAAATGTGCGTGGTCTTACTATGCTCACAGCCGCTGCAATTTTTCGGGCGGCGCAACAGGGTGAAGTTGGCGCATTTATTTTTGAACTTGCTCGATCTGAGATGGGTTACACCAATCAACCGCCAAGTGTGTATGTGCCGCTGATTTTGGCTGGTGCACTTGAGGCAGGTTGGACTGGTCCGGTGTTTATCCAAGGCGACCATTATCAGGCAAAGGCGGCCAGTTCTGGCATCCCAGTAGCAGGTGAAATCGCAGCAATTAAAGATTTGATATCTCAATCTATCAAGGCAGGCATGCTCAACATCGATATTGATATGTCTACGCTGGTTGATCTGGAAAAAACCAGTTTGCGCGAGCAACAAGCACCCAACTTGCAGTACACCAACGAACTTGTCTCATATATTCGCGCAATCGAATACGACATTGAGGTGTCAATCGGCGGAGAGCTTGGTCACATTGGTGGCACCAATTCTACGATGGAGGAATGTCAGGTATTTTTGTCACAGGTCTCGGGTTTGCGCAAACTCAGCATCCAGACAGGGACTGAGCATGGTGGCGTTGTAAATGCCGATGGCAGTCTGGCAAAAATGACCGTTGATTTCAATCTGCATAAAGAATTGACAGACTTTATTCGTCCAAGATTTGGTCTAGCCGGCACGGTGCAACATGGGGCGTCGACACTACCAGATAAGGCATTTGCAACACTGCCGCAGGTTAAGGCAGTAGAGGTGCACTTGGCGACTGGTATCCAAAACCTCGTGTTTGATCACCCAGCGTTTCCGCAAGAATTGACAAAAAGGATCGCTGAGTGGGTTTTTGAAAATAGGGCAGAAGAGCGCAAGGAGGGGATGAGTGAGGCACAGTTTATGTACCGCGAAAGAAAACGAGTTTGGGGGCCATTTAAGCAGGAGCTGTGGGAATTGCCTACCGAGGTTGGGATCAAGCTGAGCCAAGCCGTTGAGTGGCGCATGGGTGAGTTTTTTGATTGGCTTGGGGTAAAGGGTACTCGCTCACTTGTCGACAGATTGACTACTCACGCGACTTTTGAGCCTGATTTTAGCGAAACTGCTGTGATTGTAGCCGATGCTACAATAACAGAAAATTTGGTAGATTAGATTTGCCTAGAAACAGATGATCTCTTATATAGCCCATGAATTTTAAAGAATTGCAGTATTTTAAACATGCAACCAAAACTTTGCTTTTTAAACAAGTTTCAAAAGAAAGTCGCTCTGTATACGCAAAAATAATTGTAAGAAATGTTATGGTTGGTCAACCTCAAATGTCAGATTACATGATGGCAAGTAGGTTGGGCAGACAAGTTGGGCTAGATCTTTATACTGAATTAAAAAATTAATCATCTAAAAAAGATTTTAATTGAAACAAAAATGCTTTTTGAAATTCAATATGTGCACAATGGTGTGCATCCGAAAAAATGTAAATCTTTTTACTTTTTATATATTTAGCAAATTTTTTAATTGAACTAAGTGGTAAGATTTTATCTTTTTCTCCCGCCAAGATAAGTGTAGGAATATCAATTTTTTTAAGGAGAGATATTTGGATATTATCCTTTTTTAAATAAATACTGATCATTGTTCTAGTATTAATTTTTTTAAATACATGATTATTTTTAAATGATTTTGGTCTGAATATCTGTGATTGCAACCAATACATAAGTGACGTAAATCTAAATATTAGGCTTAATTGAGATAGTTTACGATGGCTCCAATTTAGAATGTTGTATCGTCTATTTATCCCCGGACTATACAAGACTAGTTTCCTTAAAGAAAAACGACTTGCGTAATCGAGAGCAATTCTAGCTCCAAATGAATGACCTATTAAAACTGGTTTTTTTAAACCTTGGTTAACAAGGAAATCGTGGAGCATGTGACTATAATCTTTTAAATTCCAGATTGTTGTTGGACTTTGACTATTACCACACCCGGGTAAGTCAAAAATCACCAATCTATATTTTGGGGTTAATTCCTTGATAAGATTATTCCAAAATTGATTAGTTTGAGCCCAACCATGTAAAAAAACCAACGGAAGTGCACCCTTTTTTCCCAAAATTCGGTAGTATATTTTACTATCTTTATGGGAGTAAAAAGACATTATTTGTTACTTTCTCAAAATCAAACTTATCTTAATCAGGACTTACATACTCATCCCCATTTTAGCTTGACTTGAGTAATTTATTCGAATTGCTGTAACAATTCTACGACATTTTTAATCTGCCCACGTTTAACTAAGGAATGGTTCTCAAGCTGCGGCAACTCTTCCTGGTATGTTGGCCGAGTAGTCTCATACAAAATTCCTAGCGGGAATCTTTCCGCAAAAACCGATTGGGCTTGTTCCAGCGCCTGGGCAAAATTACTCTTGTCGTGATCTTCAGGCAATTTATAGGTATTTTTAATGTAGTAGGCGTAAGTGTTTTCTTTGTTAAACGTCACGCACGGTTGCAGCACATTAATAATTGCCAGTCCTTTATGTTGCATGCCAGCTGTAATGAGTTCTGCCAGTTGGGGCAATTGGGCCGTGAAACCTTGGGCGACAAACGTCGCGCCTTGGGTGAGGGCCAAAAGGAGCGGATTAACTGGCCGCTCAATAATTCCACTCGGGGTAGATTTTGACTTTTTACCCTTACTCGCAGTTGGGGAAACCTGGCCAGTGGTGAGGCCGTAGACGCTATTGTCGTGCACAATAACCGTCAAATCATGATTGCCTCGGCAGGCATGCAAGAAGTGATTGCCGCCTTCGCCGTAGAGTGCACCGTCGCCGCCGGTGACAAGGACGGGGAGTTTGTGGTTGGCAATTTTGACGCCAACAGCTGTTGCGAGCGCTCGCCCATGGAGTGTGTGCATGGCGTAGGCGTTGATAAAGTCATTCATATTGCCAGAACAGCCAATGTCGAACAACATAATCACGCCATCGGGCGAGAGTTGCTGTTTTTTGAGCGCGAGCTCAACGGCTTTGCCAATTCCCCAGTTGCCACAACCCGCACACCAGGTGGGCGTGTAGCCGGTAAAGTCGAGGGAGCTGGGTTGATTATCTATCATAGTGCTCCAGTGCGGCGACGATTTCTTCGCTATAAAACGCGCGACCGTCGTATTTATGAATGGTGTGCTTGATGTCGACGCCAGCTTCACTTCGTAGCAATGTGCCAAGTTGGCCAGTAGCGTTATTTTCGACCAAAACGTAGTGTCTGTCTGCTGCGAACAGAGTGGAGATTTTCTCTCGATCCATTGGATACACATGGGTAAAGTGAATGTGTGCGCTGGGTTCAGTCATGAGTCGGCGCGCTTGTTCGACCACGAGTTTACTTGAGCCCCAAGTGACAAAGACGTATTTTGCTTCGTCGAATGAGCCGTCGATGCTTGGCATTTGCCAGTGATTTTCAAGATAGGTTTGTTGCTTCTGCAATCGTTTTTCTACTTGTTTAGTGCGCTCTTCTGGGTCTTCTGTTGTGTGACTATTCTCGAGGTGTTCGTACGAATTTGCTTGGTAATATGTTCCGGCCGCGCCAGGGATGAGGCGTTCTGAAATACCATCCTTTGTTGCTTTGTAGCGTAGGTAGGGGAGCTCGCTTGGACTATGAATTGTTCTGCCGTAGTTTGGTTTTGTCGACATGACTTGTTCGGCGGCGGCGCGGTCAAGGTGCATGCGTGACTCTGACAAAAATTTGTCTGATAAGACAATAACGGGAGTTTGGTAAATATCGGCGAGGTCAAAGGCTTGTTTGCTCAGTTCCAGCATCTCGTTCACATCGCCCGGCGCTAAGACAATTTTGGGAAACTCGCCATGGCCTGCGTAGCAAGCAAACAGCAAATCAGCTTGCTCGGTCCAAGTTGGCAAACCAGTAGCTGGCCCTGGTCGCTGGCTGACGAACACCACTATAGGAATCTCTGCAATGCCGGAGTACGAGAGGGATTCGGTCATGAGCGCAAAGCCACCACCAGAAGTACCGACGGCAGAGCGCACACCAGCAAAGGAAGCTCCAAGCGCCTCACTGATCACGCCGACTTCATCTTCTGCATGGCGTACAACCATGTTGGTGGTTTTTTGCCAGGCTGCCAAAGTGGCCAACACAGACGAAGAAGGAGTCATGGGGTACGAGGCATAAAAGCGACAATCTGCAGCGGCTGCTCCAAGTGAAAAGGCGTCATTGCCGCCCATGACGAGTGGAGCTTCAACCGATTTTTTCCAGGGGAAAGCTGTTTTTTTTGGTGATTGTGCTATGACAGCGTCATATCCTCGAGTGGCACAATTTTGGTTTGTAGCGGTAATCTCTTCACCTTTTCTGCCAAATTGATCTGCGATCAGATCAATCAGCAATTCTCGTCTGCCACCGACAAGTGCCCAACTTGCGCCGAGTGCGATCATGTTTGCCATGATGCTATTTGCCTTGAGTTCTGCCAACAGTTCTTTTATTGGCAGCGGAATAATGGTGTACTCAGTATCTTTTGGCACATCTCTGGCTGCAGGATCGAGCAACACGATGCTGTTTTCTCCCAGCCTGTGTTTGTGCTCTTCGAGTGTGATTGCATCGAGACAAACAAGATAGTCTACTTGCCATTGGCGGTTGCTAACGGGGGTGGCGTCGCAAAATACTTCGTAGGTGTTGTGTCCGCCTTGGATGAGTGACGGGTACTCGGCGTAGTCAAAAACCTGTCCGCCAGATTGGGCGCAGAGTTTACTAAAGAGCAGGCCAGTTGTCATGACACCTTGACCAGCGGGTGCGCCCACTTTCCACAAAAAACCGGTTTGTTGGGCTGCCATTATGCGGTGAGCTCGCTGAGTTGTTTGGCCCAGGACTTAATAGATGCTACGCAAGCTGTCTCATTCAAGTAGTATTGGTCGAGCTTGAGTGCTTCGCCGAGTTGTTTGCCGGCCGCGGCAGTTGCCATTGTTGCAATTTCTTCTGCGGCGCCACAAAAGTAGGTGTAGTTGGAGTCCCCCAATGCAAGTATTGCGAATATAAATGGTATTGGCGGAGTCGTGTCGGCAAGTTTGTTAAAAAAGTGGAAAAAATCTTCGTGCGGCTGACCTTCTTTGCCCTCGTAATCCCAGCTGGGTGAGGCAAAAATAGTGAGTTCTGAATCGGTTAAAGTTTGCGCTGTTGCCGTACTTACCTGGCTTACCGCGACCTCATGACCGATTTGCTGGAGTTCTTCGCTGAGCACCTCTGCGGCAGTATAGGTGCTGTTGGAATAGGTGGCGTAGAGGATGGTTATTTTCACAGTAGTATCATAACATCGCCTTCTTCGAAATCCGAATATGCCGCGGCACGACCAGACCTGCTCCAATTGCCACAACCAACAGGAGGCCTGAGAATACCGCCATAGCATTCTGTGTACCGATAAACGTTGCGATCAGCGTGGCGCACATTGGTCCAAGAATCCAACTGAGGTTATTCGCCGACCGCTGGAGACCAATCAGATCGCCACCAAAGAGTCCTAGCCTCTCGACCAACTCTTCAAATGTCGCATTCATCTCTGGCAAGGCGAGCGAGACAAAAATTGACCCGATAAAAATTGCGGCCAAAAGCTGCCAACCACCTGCAAAAAAGAAACCAAGCGTGAGTAATGCACTCCCGATACCAGCGCTGATAAACGCAGTGCGTGTTTTATCCCAGCGTTTGCCAGTTTGCGAAATGAGCAGTGGCACAAACAAAGAGGGAACAACATAGGCTGGAAGCAGGAAATTGCCAAGGTTGGTGTTTTTTGACAATTCTGTAGATAGCAAAATACCAACACTCCAAAAACTGACATCGAGCAATACAATGGCAAGATAAAAGCCGTAAATATGCCAAACTTTTTTCATGAGCACTCGCCACACTCGCAGCTCTTGTTTGAGGGTATGTGGGTGTTCAATTTCTTCATCTGAAGTAAGGTTTTGCATCCATTTTTTACTCAATTCAAAAATGGTATAGCTCAGCAGAAAGAACCCGAACACAGCCATGAACGGTACTCGAGTGTGCAAGCGTAAAAGCACAATGGCCAAAATAGGCGCGATTGTGTATGCAATAGCTTTTACGACTTCTAACCACCCCCAGGTTGCAGCGCGGTGCTTTGCTTCGACTACACGCGAAATAAAACTGTAGTGGGCGAAGTTGCCACTCTCGAAATACACCCCCCACAGTAAGCTAGCTATCGAAAGTACTATCAGTCCACGCGGGACACCAAACAGACTGAAGGCAGTCATGAGACCAAAAATTGTTGTTAGCCGAACATAAAAACGAAAGGTTTTGGTAGGAAACAAATCGGGAAATGCGAGATCACTCAAGAGGCCTGTGAGCGAACTTGCGCTGAGGATAATACCGACGGTAAGAATTGAAACGCCAAGTTCTTGGGTGACAATGGGGAGGCCGTATGCGACGAGTCCATCTGCAAGGTAAAAAAATAAGACAGTAGCGAGATAGCCGAGAATGCCTGGGATTGTCAAAAGAGATCGAACGTGGCGAATAGTTGTTTGTCTGGCGTGGAAGCGATGGCGCATGCCTCTACTGTACGCTAAAGTCGAGATGCTCAGCAAGAATGGTTTTGCCGTGACCGGGGTAAAGTAGTGTGGTGGTTGGTAGCTTAGCTAGTCGCTCGAGCGACTTTTTGAAATCTACTTTGCTCGAGTAACTATGGGTGCTTGTGCCAAGACCTTCGTCGGTGATCAGGTCGCCGCTGCAGATAAACGGAGTCGAGCCAGAGAAGACGCCAATCCCGATTCCGCCAGGTGTATGGCCAGGGAGATGAATGATTGAGAGTATTTCTTTACCAATCTTAAAGGTCGTCTCGTTTGTTAGCAAATTTGTTGCCGCCGGCACCGGATCAACTGGATAGCCAAGCCAGTGCGCTGCGCTTTTTTGCGCGCGTGCGAGGAGTGGAATATCAGCCGCGTGTAGCCAGGTTGGGATGCTGGCAATACTTGAGAGTGCGAGTGAACCAAGCACGTGGTCAAAATGCGCATGAGTAAAAACAATGACGGTTGGCTTCAGTTCCAATTCACTCAGCACCTCAAGTAAGAACTCGCCGCTGTCGGCCGGGTCAATCACGATTGCCTGTCGAGATGCAACGTCCCAGACGAAGTAGCAGTTGGTGGTCATGGCCCCAAGGGGGATTGTTGTGACTCGCAGCCGGCCGTGTTCGTTCGTTATGTACATCTAAAGGTATAATACCCGCATGAGCGCAGAGAGAATAGAACGACGATTGTATTTTGATATTGATAAGACAGTAATAAATTCTGATCTACTCAAACAGAACATTATTAGCGCGCTCGCAGAGCATTGCAATGTAAGCAAGAAAATAGTCGCTTCCTACCTAGTCGGGTATCAAAATTCCTTGCTTAAGTCCACAGATTTTGATCCAAAAGAACTCGCGGCATACATTGCTCAACACAAGACGGGGTTTACTACTCAGCAGCTTGAATCAGTGATCTTGAATGAAAAGAATTTTGATGACATAGTTTTTTCAGATTTTTTAAGTACAGTAACAAAAATCTCTCTCACGTTTGCAAAAAATCATTTAAGAGTGGGCACCTATTCTGAGGGTGTAAAATTTTGGCAAGAGCTCAAATTACTACTTGCTGGGATTGACGGGGAATTTGACGGAGACTTACGAATTATTCGCAGGAGAAAGCTTGCTGCAGCAGTACTCGAGGAATTACCCGAGGGTTCTGCAGTTGTAGACGACAAAAAAGAAGTTGTCGACACCCTTGCCGAAGCGCGTCCTGATATACATCCCATCTGGATCAACCGGAATTCAAAAGAAGTATCAAGTAAGACTGGCGTACACACAATTTTTTCACTGCGAGAACTATCGCCGTTATTGAAAACTCTCTGGTTAGGCTCCGATCAATCCACTCAAGCCAAGTAAACCGCCCAAAACAACATTGATAATCGGTCTGATTAGCATGCTAATTGGTGACTGACCACCCCAAGGCATCAGCAATCCGACTAGTACAAGCGTGCCATAGCGCTGCATAAATGACTCGTATTCGTAGGCGATATTTCTTGGCAGGAGCGCAAGCAAGATCTTGCTGCCGTCGAGTGGAGCGACTGGTACGAGGTTAAACAGAGCGAGCATGACGTTGTAGAAAATGCTCAAACTAATAATGCTGCCGATTGCTGGCAAAAAAGGCAATGCAATTGCGAGAAGTAGCGCTGTGATGAGATTAATTGCTGGTCCAGCTAGGGCGATAAGGGCTGCATCACGTACGGGTTCCTTCAGGTTGTATGGATCAAATTGTACTGGTTTGCCCCAGCCAAAACCGATGACCAGGAGTGCGATACTGCCAAGTGGATCGAGGTGAGCGAGCGGATTGAGAGTTAATCTTCCTTGATGTCTTGGGGTGGGGTCGCCGAGTTTGTCGGCACTCCAGGCATGGGCAAATTCATGCACAGTGAGCGAGACCACAAGGACGCCAGCGAGGATGACAAACGAGAACGGATCTTGGAAAAGGAGTGAGAGCAAACCCATGGTGGCTAGTATAACGCAGTTACTCTTTGCGCTCTTCTAAAATTTGAGGAATTGATTTTCCCTCAAACTTTTTTGGAATGGGGAAGAATTTTAAGTTTGCGGCAAGAATTACCATGGACATGCTCATAATAAAAAGCACCCATGTCAGAGCGGCGCCAAAATACCAGTAGGGTGACTCTGACCAGGACCCAACTTGAAGGGCGACCACAAGCATCATAACGAATGTTAATATACCGAAAATATTGAGTAGGTTGCTCAGTCCTTTATAAAAATTGTTCATATGCCTTTATTCTAGCATCTTTTTTAGGAGATTGCTGCTTCACAGCCTGGATGATACAATACGCCTCTGTTATGGCATCCTTTACATTCAAATTTCCCAGCACCGCACATATTGGCAATAAAGTTTCTCATGCCAAAAATCGCACCAAGCGTCCATTTCGTTATAACCTCCACACCGTCACTGTTATTGTTGACGGCAAGAAGCAACGCATGAAGGTTCCAACCAAGATGCTTAGAATGCTCAAGCGCTCGGGTGTAACCACTCACCACAAACCTCAGACCGAGAAATAATTACTCAAGTATTGCGTTTTTTACCTGATTCCAAGTCGCTGGTTGCTGACCGGCTAGCTGTACTTTGTTGTGCGGGAGCAGCTTCATCCGGGTTGGGCCTTTGCGCGTGGGCACCTCTGTCCAGAGTTGTGGCCAAGGTGAGTATGCTCTGGCGGCTGCTTCGAGCGGTGCGGGCAGATTGGCTATAGTATCCTTGATCGTGTCCCAAGCAACAAAGCCATCGGCTTTTGTCAGCTTTTTTGCGACGGGGGTTGGTGATTCTGCTGGTTGGGGTGTTGGTTGCAATTCGCCTGAGCAAATTTGCTTCAGCAGGGTGGGAAGTTCGTCTGCTACCAGTGAAAATGCATGGTCGTAGTATTCGGTTTGCGTCCAAGTTGGCTCGACTGCAAAGGACTTTTGCCAGTACAAATCTCCCGCGTCCATGTCGGAGATAACTTCAATGAGTGAGACGGCTGATTCTTTTTCTCCGTGCAGCAGCACAAATTGACCTGGCGAGCTGCCACGCCAGCGGGGCAAGGCAGAGGGATGAATGTTTAAGGATTTAATCTTCGGCCAGACCTGGAGCCAGGCTGGAATCCAGTAGCCGAAATCTACGACGAGTAAAAAGTCTGGTTGTGGTTGTTGGCTGAGTGCTTCTTTTGTTTCTTCTGTAATTTTTTCATGAATGTAGCTGATGGGGACTTTTGCTTGCTGGGCAAATTGGGCAAGCGGGTTTTCCTCCAGGATTTTTTTTCGCCCGCTCGGTTTTGCATTTGGCGTAATGATGGATGTCAAAGTGAAATCAGTTTGTTTGACGAGTGCCTCGGCGCACTGCGCTGTGTACTTGGTAGAGCCAGCGAGCGCGACTGAAATCATAGCTGTTTGGCTCCCAGTGCAATGAGCATCTCTGGCGCCAGGAGCTCGAGGTCTTCTGTTTCTGGGTTTTCGCTATAAATAGGCAGTCCAAAAGTCAGCGAGTAATCAATAAAGAGAATGCCGTTCAGGTGGTCGAGTTCGTGTTGGGCTACGCGGGCGGGAAAGTCGTTGAGGTGTTCTTTTACAGTCGTCAACTTGCCATCGATAATTTTATCGTACTGGAGGTCAATCCACTCCCAGCGGGGGACTGATCCATAGATTTTGGGGATGGAGAGACAGCCTTCAAGGCGCGGTTCTCCGCCGTCTGGACCAAGTATCTTGTCTGTACTTTGATCAACGATTTTTGGATTGATGTAGCATTTGATATTTCCCTCCAATTGGATTGCAAACATACGTTTGCCGACAGCAATTTGCGGAGCTGCTAGTCCCACACCTCGAGGATTTCGGGTTGCTTTGAGCGAGTTCGTCAGCAAAACAGAGAGTTCCAGCAGTTTGCTGTCGACTTCCGTCACAACTGCAGCGACTTCACGCAGTGCCGGATGGGGAATATGTACAATTGGTGCGGTTTTTGTTCGGCGTATCATAGTTTTTGTTGCGAGCGGGTTGTGTCAAGTAATTTTTGGGCAGTTTGGTTACTTGGATCTCGAGTTAAAATATACTCAAGCTCTATTTCCGCTTCGTCGTACTTTTCTTGTTGTAGTAGTTGTTTACTCAATTCCCAGCGGGCGGCGTCGTAATTTGATTTGAATTCTATTGCTCGTCGTAGCCACTCGATAGTTCCTTCGGCATCTCCTTGATTGGCCGAAATGATGCCCAGATTATACATGGTCTTGGCGTCGGTTGGTGCAAATTGCAGCTCGAGCTCAAGTGCAGCTTTTGCTTGTGCGAGTAGTGCTGGCTCAAGTTGGGCGAGTGTAAGAAAAATTTGTGCGCGGGTTTTATAAAAATTTCGTTGTTGCGGGTTAAGTGCCAGGGTCTGGTCGCTCAAATTGACAGCCGTTATGGCAAGTTGGCTTGCGCTGGTGGCGTCTCCAGCCAGGCCGAGCGTGGTGGCTGCACTTGCATAGGTTACTGCTAGCGTATCGACGTACTGCGCTTCTTGAGGCGAGAGCGTGACTGCGTCGGTTAGGTCCTGGAGTGCCGCTTCCCATTGCTGTTGGTCAGACTCGAGCGTGCCGCGCGCATAGAGAACATCGGCACGTCGTGTTTCTAGCACCAAGAACAGCAAATATCCAGTCACACCGGTCAATACTACGATCTGTAGCCAAGAAAAGGATGAAACCTTTTGAATCGGGCCGATGCCGCGTGCTGCTTTCGCCGTAGTTGTCTGAACAGTAATTGCCAAGACTGCCAGATAAAAGAAGAGTAAAACAGAAACAACTACGGTTGAGAAACCAAAGAAATTGCTGACAGAGAGCGCTGCGATAGCACCCAAGAGAGCAATAGCTGTTGTAGCCTCGACGGATGACGTTTTTTTATCGACGATCCGACGGAGTGCGCTCACGACAGCGGTTGCCAAAATACTCAAGTAACTAATGAGTCCAACGATGCCAGTGGTTGCGAGGAGGTTCAAGAACTCGTTGTGTGCTTTGTTGTAGAGAAAGTTCCATTCTGAGACGAGATTGTGTTCGATCGGGCGATCAAGATAGTAACTATAGGCAAAGGTTTCTACACCAGAGCCGAGAAGCGGATATCTTTGCCAGATGGCTAGGGCACCACGCCAAACTATTTTGCGAATTTCCGCCGAGCTGCTGCCGCCAAGTTCGAGTCGGTTAGCGACAACCTCTGGCTCGCTTTCGATGACCATCGGAGCGCTGCGATGTGTCAGTTGTTGCAGCGAAGGTGAATAAACAGAGCCAAAAATCAACAAGGAGAGCCCGAGTGGCAGTGCGACAAGGAGTGCGCGCTTGAGTAAGCTTGTATCAATAAACTTCCCTTTCTCTCTATTCCAAAACATTCGCAAAAGCGTGAGCACAGCGGTGACACCAACACCAACTCCAAGTCCGAGTAACCCAGATCTCGATTGGGTAAACAGCAGCGTGAGGAACAACGTGAGCGTAACTACTACTGCAAAAATACGTCGAGCGCGGAGTTTGGAAAAAATTGCGAGCATGCTACTGATCGGCAGGAGTGTAATCGCATAGGCAGCGAGCCAGTTCGGTTGGCCGAAGGTAGCGAATACTCTTGATTGCACATCTTGTTTCCAGCAGCTGACATCAAAGGTGCGTGCGTTTGGTACGAGCAGACAGCTTGCGGAGTGTCCAAAATGCTCTGGAATAGCATAGAGTGAAACAAGCAATCCTCCGATGAGTGCGCTAAAAAAGTAGGTGGGAATATCTCGTTTTCGCACGTGGGCAACGAAACTCCAATATAGGAGAACGTATGAAATAGTAGAGAGTAGGCAGCCGTGGTAGCGCGAGTAGTAGCCGAGGAGGGATGTGCGTGGATGAATAGAAAAAATGGTTGAGAGTAATTGCGAGATGAGAAAAATCAGCAAGGGAATGTCGAGCACACTTGGTTGCCAGATAAAACGTCGTTGGATGACCATGCGTCCCAGCCAAGCGCCTGTAATCAGAATGGTTAGCGAGTAGACTGCCAACATTTTATCGAACTCAAAAAGTTCTTTGGTGTCAAATGAATATGAGAAGTAGAGTGGTACAAATAGGAGAAGAAGCACAAAGCTCATACGGATGAGTCGGATGAGCTGTTGATCGAGTTTTTCGCCTGTGGTTATCATCTTGTGGTGAGTATACAGCGACTGCTATACTTGAATCTATGCAAGATTTTGTTGCCCAACCAAATATGGTAGTTGATCCAGTTACTCCCCAGAACTCATATGTAGATGAGTACCAACCACCAAGTTCAATGCCAATGCCTGCTGCTACGCTCGATACACCAGACAACACAAAAGAAGCGCTCGAAGATCAAAATATTTTTGAGTTGCTCGGTGTCAGCGATGGTACTGACGAGGAAAAAGAAGCATTTTTGCTCGAACTGCAACGCGTGCTCTGGGACGACTTTTTACAGTACGACGTACAGCTTCTGATCACCAAAGAAGAGTATGCGGAGTTGCAAACACAACGTGACTCCAAGACCTCCGCAGAGGAAAAAGAAGAAGCAGTTGTCGCATATTTGGAGAAATTGATTCCAGACCTTGAAGAAATCATGCTCGAGAAGGCACTTGAGCTCAAGGGAGATATGGTGCGCGAGCGAATTACTGGCCTGAGAGAACTGTATGCCAGTGATCCAGACAAAATTGCAGAACTCGATAAAGCAGCGACATATGTCCAAGCAGGCAGTTGGCGCTCAGCCGCAACTACGCTCAACGCCTTACCTACTTCCTGAGTTACAATAGCAAAACATGTCTAAGATAGCCTTTGATATCGGCTCGACCGTAACGCGCGTATCTGTTGGCGACAGAATTTTATTTCAGCAACCTACCTGTCTGGCACTCGAACGCGAAACTGGCGCTGTTGTGGCAATTGGTACGCAGGCGTACTCACTTTTGGGCAAGACTGCCAAACAGATCGAGATATTGTTTCCAGTTTTGGCTGGCGTTGTGGCCGACACCAACAATTTGTCTGCGTTTCTATCTCAGGTGCTCAAGGAGATTAAGCCAGATCTCTCGAAGAATATTCAAACGACGTTGTTTGGTCACCGGGGCTTAGTGGCCTACAATCCTTGCAGCACCGTAGCACAAAAAGCTCGTCTCCAAGCAGTTTTTCAGCACCTTGGTTTGCGAACGCAATTTATTCTCCGTCCAGAAGCTATCGCCGTACATCTCACAAAAAAACAACCGACGCAAAGTCTTTGTCTTATCGATATTGGTGGAAGCTCGAGCATTTGCAGTATCATCACCAATTTCACTCATGTGCAGTCGTACGAGATACCCTGGGGGGGCATACAATTAACCGAGAGTTTGCAACGCTACTTGGCGCAAAAAGAACAATTTGCAGTCGGGTGGCATGAAGCGGAACGGCTTAAGCGAGCGCTGGTTGCAGTTTTTACCGAGAAGACATTGGCAAAGTATCGTGATCATAAAAGCGTGGTGCGTGGACAGGATTTATCGACACATGTTGGCAAGACACTGGTTGTATCTCGAGAGCAATTGGCTGAGATAGTGCAGCCACAGGCAATAGATTTTTTGAATGGAGTGACAGAATTTCTGGCGCTATTGCCACGAGAAGTAGTGAGTGCAGTGTTAGCGAGTGGTATCACCTTGGTCGGTGGGGGGAGTCAGTTACCAGGTTTGGCAGAATTACTACAAGAAAAACTTGCTTGCGAGGTGATAAGCGTTGCACATCCAGATCTAGCTTGCGTGCAAGGACTGCAGTGAAAGTTGTTCGACCCGGTCTCTATGAAGCGCAGAAAAAATGGCTGGTGGTTGTTGCCATGGTTGTTTTTATTGGTGTAGCTGAAATGCAGGGTTGGTTGCTCCCGCTGCGTGGGCAGGTAAGTTTGGCGAGCGCGCCACTTTTTTCATTTTTGAGCAAACAATTGGCGAGTACTATTTCGCCATTTTCGCTTATTCGCAAGCGAGTGCAATTAGTACAGCGCTTAGCAAGACTTGAATATGATTACGCGGCAGCACTTTCCAAAATCAGCGAACTGGAGCGAGAGGCACAAGAAACGGCTGCGTTACGAGCTATTTTGAGCAAGTCTACGATTACTACAGATCAAATAATTACCGCCGCCCGGATCTCGTATGCACAACCAGAAATTTCAGCAGGGCGCATGCAGGGAGTGCAAGAAAATATGTTGGTGCTTGCGGCACAAACAGTTGTTGGGAGAGTGCGAAGAGTTGAATCAAACAGAGCTACGGTTGGATTGCTGACAGATCAGCGCGAAAAATCGATTATTGCGGTGACCGACTCTGGCGTGCAGGGCTTAATTGTCGGCGATGGACAATCAGTTTTCCTCGGTCTTGTGCCGCAAGATAAAGCAATTACTCCTGGAGAAAAAGTTGTCACTGTCGGCCAGGAGAATGTACCTGCCGGATTATTTATAGGTACAGTCGTAGAAGTAATTGGTGATCCAGCTGAGCCAACCAAACAAGTTCGTCTTGAACAATATGTATCATTTTTTACTGCACCGTTGGTAACGGTGAGATAGCAAATTATGGAACAGTTTCGCAGTATTCTCAGATTTTTGTTTCAATTGGGCACCGTACTTTGTTTGCTCCTGTTGGAGTATCCACTGGGAGCTCCGTTGTTGACAGTGACGTTGTGCATTCTCTGGTTTTCTGGCAGAAGCTGGTGGCCGAGATTTTCTATAAGCGTCATGCTGTCACTTGCTATCGCACTTGTTTTTTCTTTTTCTTGGTTGGGTGCGTTCGGATTCTTTTTGGTTAGTTTTTGGGTAGTACGAAAAAGTCAAAGTCAGGGTTGGCCACAAGTTCTTATAGGATTATTTATTCTGGTTTTTGCAACTGTGATAACCGACCGAGTCAGCAGCATTGCGTTTTGGCAGATAGTAGTAACGCTGGGCGTCATCACAGTTTTTTCGAAATCTAGTCGTCGACAATTGCGCCAGCTTTGGCAACAACGCAAGTCGCACCGTGTACAACTATGAAACAACAAAACGCCGTATCGTCTGCAAAGTACCGAATGTTGGTGGGAACGATAGTGTTTGTTTTTTCTTTGCTAAGTTTGCGCTTGATTGATTTGCAGTTGGTACGAGGACAAGAATTTTTCGAACGAGCAGAGGACAATAAGTCATTTCAGGAGGTGATCGCGCGGCGCCGTGGCGTGATTTTGGATCGCTACCAAGAGCCAATTGCGTTTAATGAACCGACTTATTTTTTGCGTGATGCTACCAAGCTTTTTTCCGAATCGACACGTATTTCGCCACAAGCTGCACTTGAAAATGCAGCGGCCGCAACGGCATCGACAGAGCTCGTCGTCGGTATGCAGCGCTCGTATCCGTTTGGCGCGACACTCGCTCACGTGTTGGGGTATACCAGCGGAGTTTCAGTCGAAAATTTACAAGCAGACAGAACATTATTACCGAGCGACTCGATTGGAAAGTTTGGTTTGGAGCGTAATTTTGAAATGTTGCTGCGTGGTGAGCCGGGCGCAATGCAGTACACGGTGGATGCGCGTGGGAGGCGACTGGCAGTAGAGAAACAACTTGACGGCACTTCTGGACAAACACTCAAGACCTCACTTGATCCATATCTCTCGAGCATAGCTGCCAAACTGATGGGAGATTTGCAAGGCAGCGTTATTATCAGTGATCCAAAAACAGGGCAGATTCTCACACTGTTGAGCTCTCCAAGTTTTGATGCCAATCTGATGACAAAAACTGCACTTGATCGAGACGAAGAACGACAGCGACAAGAAGCAGTGCGTTCGGTTCTATCACATCCAAAGAACTTGTTTTTTAACCGGGCAATTGCTGGCGCGTATCCGCCTGGCTCAGTATTTAAGCTTGTGACTGCGATTGCTGGCGTTGAGTCGGAAGCCATCACAGCAGATACAACGGTGGAAGATACTGGCGTCTTAACTGTCAATGATTTTGATTTTGCCAACTGGTATTACACGCAGTACGGTAGAACTGAAGGCGTTATCTCACTCCAGCGAGCAATTGCGCGGAGTAACGATATCTTTTTTTATAAAACTGCAGAAGCAATTGGTCCAGACCGTTTAGCGGAATTTGCACGACTGTTTGGTTTTGGTAAGCAAAGTAATATAGAGCTGGGTGGCGAGGCAACAGGGCTCGTGCCAGATCCAGAGTGGAAGGAACAGACTTTGGGTGAGCGTTGGTTTTTGGGGAATACATATCACTTTGGAATTGGACAAGGTTTGTTGCTTGTGACACCCTTGCAAGTATCGCAAATGACCTCGAGTATTGCCAACAAAGCGACGCACTGTCCAGCCACGGTTCTTGGGGTTCTTCAGCAGTGCGAGGGTTTGGGAGTAGCCCAATCGACGCTCGACGTTGTTGTCGCCGGCATGCTCGATGCGTGCAGTACTGGAGGCACTGGGTATCCACTATTTCCCTACAACGAACAACACCGTGTCGCTGGAGTCGGTCCGTATGAGGCGATTCGTCTCGGTGCAATTGCATGTAAGACTGGAACGGCAGAGTTTGGTGGCAACGATATCCGTGGGCATAAGGCAACTCACGCCTGGTTCACTTCGATCGTTGGCACCAAGCCAATTTTAGACGCTTTAGCAGTCGAAACACCAATTGCAACAAGCTCAGCAGAGCTTTCGCCTGAGGCAACCTGGCACAAAGTATGGAAACAACAGGTGCTCAGGCACGGCTTGCCAGAAACCCTTGCTTTTACGATCTTGGTCGAGAGTGACGAAGTCGAGCCATTCCGTGAGGGGAGTGTGGATGCCGCACCGATTGTGGCGAAGCTGTTGAAATGGATGGAGATGGGTAAGATAGATAATTAAAAAAGCTTTTTTCGCTCCCCATCCCAAAAATTACTCCGCCGACAAAGGAGCTGTTTGGCCTGTTCTGGGTGTGCCATCAACTTTTCAATTGCGATTTCTAGGAGTAATGTATTCTGAGACCCTTTGACTAAAAGAACATCATCTGGTCGTAAGTACTTATCGAGTTTTTCAGCTGCATCAACCGCGCTACTACAGACAAAAGCTGGTTTATGGGCCTTTTCAAAGAGTGGCAGGACGTGCGCGTGCATGGCTGGACCAACCAGAAAGACTACATCACATACTTCGGCGGCAACTTTGCCAGCTTGCTCGTGTTCGCTCGGACTGGCACTGCCGAGCTCTCGAATATCTCCGAGTAGCGCGAGCTTTCGTTTGCCTGGCATATCACGTAGGAGGTGCAAAAAATCAATGAGTGGCTCGGGCGATGAATTGTACGAACTATCGAGGATAGTGGTGTTGTGTTTGCCTTGGATGAGACTGGCCCTGCCAGGTGGCAGGGAAAAGTTTTTTTCGAGCGCTGCGCAAGCAGCCTCAAGTGTGAGATTGGAGCGCAGCCCAACGCAGAGTGCGGCCGCAAAGCTCATGCCAAAGTGCACTGGTAAGAGGTATTTGGTGAAGTTGACGCTGCCCACTGCTTCGCTGGTTCGAAAAGAAAAGGTGGTGCCGTTGCTGTCATGGATGGTTTCTAGGAGTTGGACAGTCGCGGTTTCACTGGTGCCAAAGGTGAGGGCTGTCGCCTTCGTTTTTTTTGCCAAGTTCATGATTAGTGGCTCGTCTGCATTGAGGATTGCAGTCCCGCTGCTCGGGAGCGTTGTGATCAATTTGCCTTTTTCAGTGGCGATGGCTGCGAGGACGTTTGTTCGATTCGGCACGACGTTATGCATCTGCAACCAGGACTCGAAGTATTGCCCGTGTACCGTATTGACCGCCGTAAAAATACCAATTTCTGGTTGAACGATAGTCAGGAGGTACGACATATTTTTTGGCGGTGTTGGGCCGTCGATGCCGAGTTCTACGACGTAGGTATCGGCGGAACTTGCGGGACGAAAGAGAGCAGGAAGAGCTGTCACGGCAAGTCGTAACCAATCTTTGATCGAGTACGATTTTGGATACAGCCCTAAAATATTGAGCGGAATACCGCTTTCGGAGTTGGCTTTTTCGCTGGTTTTTACTTGGCGAACGTCTGCTAAAACAGCCGCAACCGCTTCCATAGTGCTGGTTTTGCCAGCAGATCCAGTGATGCCGATGATTTGTGGTTGCCAACGAGCAAGCTTGGCACGAGCCAGAAGGCGGAAGTACTGCAGGAGAAGTATTCCGAGGTATTTCTTCATGGCGTTTTCATTGTACTACGCTCCAGGTCATGTTCTGCGCGTATCTTGATCTCAGTATGACAACAGAATCAGTAGCAGAAAATCTCGTTGCACTGAGTGCAGTGCCTGGAATTGGTAGAAGAACGCTCGCGCGCATCTATTATCACCGAAGGAAACACCGTTGGTTTTGGGCAGATTTTTGGGTATTGAAAGTGTCAATTATCGAAAAAATACCACTTGCTGAAAAAGTTGTTTTGGCAATCCAAAATTGGAAAAGAGAGCACGAAATAGGGGATTTTTATGCAGTTTTACAAAAAAAGAATATTCGGGTAATCACTATAGGTTCTAAAGAGTATCCACAATTATTGGCTCAGAGCGAGTATCCGCCGGTGCTATTGTTTGCCAAAGGTGCTGTACTCGACCCGTGTCCCCAGCTTCCCATCGCGGTGGTAGGCACGCGCCAGGTTACGAGCTATGGTCGGGCAGTCACGACGGAGATCACCAAGCAACTTTGTCAAGTCGGTGCAACCATAGTTTCCGGCTGTATGTATGGGGTCGATACGGTGGCACACCAGGCGGCGCTTGCAGAGAAAGCACGGACAATCGCAGTCCTTGGTTTTGGCTTTGACCATGTTTATCCCGCCGAACAGTTGCCGGTATTTGACGCTATTCTCGCCAGTGGTGGCACGATTCTAAGCGAGTATGTGCCAGACACCGGGCCAAAGAAGGGGAATTTTATCGCCCGTAACAGTATTGTGGCGGGGATGAGTAGGGCAGTGGTGGTAACAGAGGCAGCCAAGCGAAGTGGCAGTCACACGACAGCGCAATTTGCGCTCGAGTCGGGTCGATCGGTTTGTGCGGTGCCGGGGCCGATCTATAGTCCGTACTCAGAGGGAACCAAGTGGTTGGTCAACGAAGGCGCAGTTTTGGTGACTTCAGCAGACGATATTTTGAGTGAACTTGGTATTGATAGCACTGGAGCAGGAGTAGGTTCACGGTCGACCAAACCAGAATTGCAGGAGCCACTCGAGCAAGAAATTATTGCTATCCTCCAGACTGGTCCGCAGCGAAGCGAAGCGTTATTTGAGCGACTTTCTTGTTCGTTTGCGGAGTATCAAGCATGTCTTACGAAGCTCGAACTCAGCGGTTACCTCGAGCGAAATGGAGAGCAGATTGCTATCTGTTATTAGTCATGTGTACAGTGGTGTAGTATAGTCACCGGTATAATTTATGCAGTTAATCATTGTTGAATCACCAACTAAAGCGCGCAAACTCTCGGGATACCTCGGGAAAGGATATGAAGTTTTGGCATCAGTTGGCCATGTTCGCGATTTGCCAAAAGCGGAAATGGGTGTCGACACAGAAGCAAATTTTGAGCCAAAATACGTCGTTTCCAAAGATAAGACCAAGGTCTTGTCACAACTGAAAGAACAGGCAGCCAAGGCAGATACTATTATTCTCGCCACTGACCCTGATCGCGAAGGGGAAGCAATTGCTTGGCATGTGCAAGAAATTTTGCTCGAAAGTCTCAAAAAGAAAAAGTTAACTCCCAAGTTTCAACGTGCGAGTTTTTATGAAATCACTAAATCGGCAGTATTAGCCGCAATCAAAGATCCCGTCTCAGTCAACATGGACTTGGTGAACGCGCAGCAGGCGCGCCGAATCGTTGATCGCTTGGTCGGGTATGAGGTTTCGCCAGTGTTGTGGCGCAAAATTCGCCGCGGTCTCTCAGCAGGTCGTGTGCAGTCGGTAGCGTTGCTCTTGATCGTCGAGCGTGAGAAGGAAATCGCTGCCTTCAAACCAGACGAGTATTGGGAAGTTGACGTAGAGTTGGCGCTCGCGAGCGAGAGCCAGCACATTATTGCGCGTGTGACGACTATTAACGGTGAGAAATACGAGCCAAAAACTGCAGCTGACACGACAGCGCTTGTTGCAGCTATCCCAACCGGTGCATACAAGGTGACAGAGCTCGATAAAAAGGCACGAAAAACTTCGAGTTACCCGCCATTTTCTACTTCTACTCTCCAGCAAGGTGCAGCAAATCGACTTGGTTGGAGCAGTAAGCAGACAATGCGGATTGCACAACAACTCTACGAAGAAGGTCTGATCACCTACCATAGAACAGACTCATTTAACTTATCGACCCAAGCGCTAGGAATGGCCAGAGAGTACCTTAGCAAAATTTTTTCGCCAGAGTATTTGCCGGCACAGCCACGCATTTTTCACTCCAAAAGCAAGAACGCCCAAGAGGCGCATGAAGCTATTCGCGTGACCGATGTGTCTAAAACTGCCAAAGATATCCTCGGTGGTCGTATAACCGAGCAACACGTCAAGCTCTACGACCTGATCTGGCGCCGATTCTTGGCTAGTCAAATGAGCGAAGCAATTTATGACCAAACAAGCGTCACTATTTCGCTTACGCCAGAGAAGAAATCTGCTGGTCTGAGTGAAGCAGTGCTCAAAACCTCGGGATCTATTCTCAAGTTTCCTGGTTGGCGTGCACTTTTGCCTGCTGGTGATGATTCGCCGTTGCCAAATATGATCGTGAACGAAGATCTACAATATCAGCAGCACACCGCAGAGCAGAAGTTTACCCAGCCACCTGCGCGTTATAATGACGCTTCGCTCGTCAAGGAACTCGAAAAGCGAGGGATTGGCCGACCGAGTACCTACGCCAGTATTATCTCGGTTATTGTCGATCGTGGCTATGTAGAGCGGGTTACCAAACGTTTCTTCGCGAGTCCCATCGGGATTACCGTTGCAGATTTTCTCCAACTGCATTTTCCAGTTTTCATGGAATATGAATTTACTGCCGAGATGGAAGAAGATCTTGATCGTATTTCCAGAGGAGAAAAAGAGTGGCGTAAGGTAGTCGGTGCGTTTTATACACCATTTCATAAACGGATTGCCGAAGTCACCGATTCCGCCGATCGCGTCCAAGTTCCCGTCGAGAAAACTGGTGAGATTTGCCCAGACTGTGGTGCGACCGAGCACGGCGAGATTGTCATTCGCAGTGGCCGATTTGGCAAGTTCAAGAGTTGCAGTCGATTCCCAGAGTGTAAGTTTACGCAAAATATTGTCGAAAAAGTCGAAGGCGTTATTTGCCCATTGTGCCAGAAGGGCGAGGTTGTTATCAAAAATTCTCGTTGGGGCAAGTCATTTTTCGGTTGCAGCACTTATCCCAAATGTGATTGGGCGAGTTGGAAAAAGCCAGAAGTTGGTGAGATCATGACAAAAGAAGAATGGGCGGTGCAACAAGCGACTAGAGCAGAGCGACGCGCTAAGTTTGCAAAAAATAAACCAGTTGAAAAGAAAAAGCCAGTGAAGAAAAAAGCAGCACCCAAAAAAGCATGAACGTAACGCTCTTTGGTGGCGCGTTTGATCCGCCACATCTTGGGCATCAAGCAATTGCTATCGAGTTGGTAGCACAGCAGTTGGCAGACGAAGTTTGGTTTTTGCCTGTTAAGATGCATGCATTTGAAAAAGATTTGAGCAGCGAGGTGCACCGATTGGCAATGTTGGAGTTGCTGCAAATTCCGCACACTCGCGTCGAACTAGCAGAGCTAGAACAAACAACAACCAACTATACGTACCAAACGTTGACAGCGTTGGCGGCAAAGTATCCCGAGCACACCTTTAATTTTGTCATAGGCTCTGACAATCTTAAAAAGTTTCACCTCTGGGATGAGTACCAGAAATTGATCACAGAATTTCCTTTTTTCGTCTATCCGCGCGCCGGTTATCTGCTCGATCCGTTATATCGAAATATGAAGGTTATTCCAAAAGTGCAACCAGTTCTGGTGTCGTCGACGCAAGTGCGCGAATGCGTCGCCGCTGGTAAATCAATTTCAGACCTAGTGCATCCATTTGTCGAGCGGTATATTCAAAACAACAACCTCTATGTCAAAAGAACTTAAGCAGATAACCGATTTTATTCGCCAGACATTCACTCGTCAAAAAAAAGAAAAAGCAGTCATTGCCGTTTCTGGGGGAATTGACTCTGCAGTGTCACTCACCTTGGCGGTAAAAGCACTTGGTGCAGAGAACGTGTTTCCACTTTTTCTCCCGTACGATAAGCAATTATTCATTGACAGCGAGATCATTTCTGCCTGGAATGACATACCAATCGAGAATACTCAGACAACCAATATCCACTCGATGGTGCAAGCGATTGCAAAGACGTTGGGCGCAGAAGAGCAATTGAGTCTCGGCAATATTATGGCTCGCGTGCGCATGATCGCGGTGTACGAACGAGCACGGCAGCTCGACGCATTAGTGATCGGCACCGAGAATAAGTCGGAAAAATACTTGGGTTACTTTACGCGCTTTGGAGATGAGGCGAGTGACTTGGAGCCATTGCAGCATTTGTACAAAACACAGGTTCGTGAGCTGGCGGAGTTTTTGGAGTTGCCCAAAATATTTTCGCAAAAAGCGCCGACTGCAGGGCTTTGGCAGGGGCAGACTGATGAGGAAGAATTGGGTTTTAGCTACGAGGTAGCAGACAAGGTGCTCATCGAATTAATTGATAAAAAGATTACGGCAAAAAATATTGTAATTCCAGATATTACACCTGAGTTAGTTCAGAAGGTTGCCAAGAGAGTGGCAAGCCAGCGGTTTAAGTTGGAGGTGCCGTATACTATTATTTCTCAAAAATAATATGCACACTCCCGACCTCCAATATCGCGATCGTCTCAAGCTCATCCTCAATGAGGGCACTCGGGTAAAATCCCAGACAGGCACTGATACCATTAGCTACGTTGGTTTGCCGCCGATGCACTTCAAACTGGCCAACGGTTTTCCGATTATTACCGAGCGTAATATGGCGCCCAAGGTAAGTGATCGACTCCCCGTGACGATTTGGCGCCAGGCGATTGGTGAGATTCTTGCCTTTATCAACGGTGCCCGTACACAAGCGGAGCTCGAATCTTTTGGTGTTACTTGGTGGTCATCTTGGGTGACAGAAGCCAAGTGCCACAAACGTGGACTCGAAACTGGCGACTTAGGTCCTGGCTCATATGGGGCTGCTTTCCATGATTTTCCAACCAGTGAAGGTGAGACGTACAACCAGTTCAAAAATATCGTTGAACAGATCCGCGAATTACCGCATTTAAAAACGCATTTTATCTCTCCTTGGATCCCGCAATACACCATTCGGGGCAAAGGTAAGCAGCAAAAGGTAGTAGTTTGTCCTTGTCATGGCTGGGTGCATTTCTTGGTGCACGGCAATAAGCTGATTTTGCATATGTTCCAGCGTTCTGGGGACTTACCAATAGGTGTGCCGAGCAACATGGTACAGTATGCGGCGCTCCTCATGATGGTAGCGCAGGTTACTGGGCTCGAACCCTATGAGTATGTCCACACTATTTCTGACGCGCACATTTATGTCGATCAAGTGCTAGCGGTCAAAACCATGCTGGAGCGCGAGCCAATTGCCTATCCGACCATGAAATTAACGCGAAAAACAGATGATTTGTTTGCTTTTCGTGCTACGGACTTTGAACTAGTAGATTACAATCCACATCCTGGTATTAAGGGTATTCCAGTAGCGATTTAACCATATGTCAAAAGCAAACGACACTACTTTAATTGATATTTCCAACGCGCGCTACGACGATCAACGCGAACATATGGAGCGCATTTTGGCAGCGGGGCATTGTCCGTTTTGTCTAGAAAACTTGCAGCTATATCACAAATCCCCGATAGAACAAAGCTCGAAGTACTGGGTGCTGACGCCAAACGCTTGGCCGTATAAACACACTAAGGTGCATTATTTGGCGATTCTCAAGCGCCATGCCGAAAATTTATACGACCTAACGCCCGAGGAAGGGGCAGACCTGTTTGCGTTATTTGCCAAGGTGCAAAAGGAGCAGAATATTCCTGGTGGGGCCGTGACTATGCGATTTGGTGATACTCGTTACTCGGCGGGCACGGTCAAGCATGTGCACGCACACTTTTTGGTGCCAGATTTGGATGATCTGGAATATGAGCCAGTGCGGTTTAAGATTGGGGCGGATAAAGGTTAAGTGTAGACGTTTTTGCGGTGGCGGACACGAAGAACAATAGCTATATTTTCAACGTCATCCAAATCAAAAATTACTCGGTAATTACCAACTCGCCAACGATATGTTCCAATCCGGTGATTGACCAATTTTTTTGCGTACTCAAGGGGGTTTTGTGCAAACGTTTTAAATTTATTCAAGAGTCTTTTTTTGGTTACGCTATCGAGTTTTTCTATATCTTTTCGTGCAGATTTTGTGAAGATTAGCTTGTACACCTTTATAGCTCTGAGAAAACCTCATCCATACTGAAAATTTCACCATTCTCGTATTCCTGACGAGCCGTTTTGATGCTGTCAACGTAAGACTTATCTGCAAGCTCAAGCAACTCTTCAAACAGATCAATGTTAACGAGAGCAGACGTAAGTTTGCCACGCTTGCTCACGAGTAAAAAGTCTCGGATATTTTCAACCAGATCTAAATTGGATGAAAGATTGTTTCGTAGTGTTGTAGCGGTAGCGTATTTCATACATTTGAATTGTACATTTCAAATGTATAAAGAACAAGGCTAAATTCAAGATTTGGCCGGATAAAAAGTAATAGCTCCGAGTTTTTCGAGTGCCTCAGGAAATAATTGTATTTCAGTCGCATGTCTTGCAAACTTAATCGATGTGGAATTGCTATGGATGCCATCGAGTCTAAGTGCTTTTGCATAAGTTACAGGATCAGAACCAATTTGTTGAGCAGCCCGAGTTATTGCTTTGAGATGAATCAAGTTTCCCAGAATCAAGAAGTTGCTGCGGTGCCATAGAGTGATGATACAGAAAACTACCAGGTACCAATGTGTGCTCAGGAATATTCAAACCAGTTTCAGATTCTGCAGGTTGTGGATATTCATTGTTTGGAGAAAGAGACAATGGGTTATTAGGTTAGATTAATAATTTCCACCCCCGCACTTTTGAGCACCCGCTCGCCATCGAGCACGGTGTAGCCATGTTGGAAGTACACTTTTGAAAAACCGGCCGCAGCAATCAATTTTGCACAAGTTGGACAAGGAAAGTCGGTCACATACAGCTCACAACCAGCCAATGAAGTTCCGGTATTTGCAGCTTCTCCAATTACCTTTGCTTCGGCGTGAATTGCGGTAGTCAATTCAATTTCTTCGCCCTTATGAAAGTGTGCTCGCGGATCTCCCTCTGCATACGATTGCTGTTCATCGGGCAAGTGCGTGTTATGCGCTTTTGCCAAAATTTTGCCTGCTCGAACAGCAACTGCGCCAACTTGTCGCCACCAGTCGCTGCTTTTCAAGCCTTCAAGCCGCGCGACGTCCATCAGCTTGTCAGGGTGTGGTTTGTTGCGTTCTAAGATTTTCTCCTTGTCCCAGCGCAGAAAAATATTCGAAGTTTTGACTTGATTTTTTGGCAAGTATTTTGCTACAAACTGAGTAGTGACGAGCTCATCGGGAATGGCGAGGGGAGTCAGTTCGGCCGCAAGTTCAGCAACAACTTTTTCATCAAGAATTTTAACCGTTTTGAAAATATTCCAACTGGTGATGGCCGCAACTATTTTTTCTTCTGGTAATGCGCGAATTTCTTTGTGTGAAGGGGTGAATTCTTTTGCACTATCACCAGGCAAAAGAACGAGCGTATCAGCGTTTGGAAATGAATTGAAAAACTCTAGATAGCCGCGGTGCAAAACGGGAATGTAGGCGAGTAGTGTCATAGGAGTTACTCCGTTTTGAGTTCGCTGAGCACTTCTTCGATTGCTTTGATCAGTTTGGTCGAAAGCGTTTTTTCAATTTTTTTGGCGGCGCCGACTTGGACGAGACGCAACTTTGCACTAGTGGAAGTAGTGGCCATTGGTTCGAGCACAACTACTTTTTTGCAGTACTGCTTGAGTTCGGCTAACTCTGCATCGTTGTATGTTTTGGTAGTTGCGATTAAGACGTCGGGACAGACAAGCTTGATGAGTTCCCAGCGCCCTGCGCATTCTGGTTTAAGTACGACATGATCGACTGACCGCAGGTGACTGAGCATTTCTTGCCGTTCATCCTCGGGAACAATTGGCCGATCTGGGCCTTTGCGGGCGCGAACCTTGGCATCGCTATCAACGCCGACGATCAAGACATCACCTTGCGATTTAGCTTCTTCGAGATAGCGTGCATGGCCGATGTGGAGCATGTCAAACGTGCCTTGCGTCAAAACAATTCTTTTATTTTGCTTGCGGTATTGTGCAGTGAGTTCAGGCAAATTTTCGTAGGTGAGTGTGGAAGCGACTGTCATATATTGGAGAATAGCTGCTCGAGGGGTTCTAGCTCCGACTCTATAGTAAAAGTAAGGCGGCACGGTGTAATCGTGGCCTTGCTTTTGTTATTAAATTTAGTATCGCAATCTGGCAAAGATTCTGTCGCTTTGTGACTGAGTACATATTCGAACGAACCATCTGTAATGATTTGATGATTTTTCCAGTAGTCACCAGGACCAGTTGGAACAACGTAGAGTTGATTGACTGGCTCTGTTGGAAAGTTGACGTTCCAGAAACTGCCGGGCTGAAAGGTATAGGCGAGTGCTTTTTCGATGATATTTCGGATCAACACACCGGGATATTCGAGTAACTGCAAGTTGAATGCAGCATTCTGTTCGTGGTTTTTGAACAGTACAGAATCTGGACTATTCAGCGAAAATGCGATGCCGGGAGTTGCGCGAGACTGAGCGGCGGTGACGACGGCAGCAATAGTTCCAGAACGATGTATTGCGTTGCTATTGTTGAATCCGAGGTTAACACCAGAAAGAATGAGGTCTGGCTTACGCTCGAGGCGCTCAAAAGCAAGATAGATGGCATCGGACGGTGTGCCGTCAACCCAGATTGCTTCACAGCCATCGACAATTTCCGTTCCCCAGGTACTTCCTGCAACGCTGAGGCCAGAACCTTGAGCCGATTTCTGATCTTTGGTAGCGATTATGGCAAAGTCTGCGAAGGACTCGACAATGCGTTTTAGCAGAATGATGCCAGGTGCACGAATGGAGTCGTCGCCAGTAATGAGAAAAAACGGACGTTTTGTCATACGGGCTATCTTGCCACACTCTACATAAAAAACAAAGAGGAGCGAATTTTATAAACCAGCTGCAGCTTTGGCGGCGTCAAACTCTGCCTGTGATTTGGCTGAGTTTTCTACAAACCAAGCGGGCGGTGAGTAGCTTGGTTCACTCAGCTGATAGTTGTACTCAACTTTAGCAGCTGGCGCGCTAGTTTTGGCATAGGTTTTGGTTGTAGTGGTTGTTTTTGTTTCACCGTTGACCGTAGTTGTCACCGAAGTAGCACTGCCACCAGTGACGGTGACATTAACATTTTTCTCTCTGCCTTGTGGTTCATCTGCTTCTGCCCAGCGCTCGAGTTTGGAAACGCCGTACTCTGCCAACACCTGGCTGGGGATAAGCACGCGCTCCTTGAGTTCGCCCGTTTGCCAACCGACCGCGAGTGCGCCATCAACCGACAGAAACAAGGCTACTAATAAACCAGTAATGATGCGACTGGCTCGTTCAACGCTCAAGTCAGCATTATGGAAAGGTGACTGCATAGGATTATTTCTTTTCTACTGGATCTGCTTGGAATAGTTGCTGTGTTTCAAAAGCAAATAGACTGGCAACTAAGAGGTTGGGGAAGGTTTGAATTGTGTTGTTGAATCGCTCGACAGTTTTGTTGTATTCCTCGCGATATCGCGCAACCATATTTTCTGTAGACAGTAGGTCGCGATGCAATTCCTGGAAATTTTTGTCTGCTTTTAATTCTGGATAGCTTTCGGTCACAACCATAAGCGAGCGCAAAGTTTGAGTCAACATATTGTCTGCCTGGGCTTTTTCTCCTGCAGTGGCAGATGTATCAAGCGCCGCGCGGGCTTTGGCGACATCGGTAAAGGTATCTTTTTCGTGTTTGGCATAATTTTTGACGAGTTCAACTAGGCTCTGGATGATGGCTGAGCGGCGGTGCAGTTGAATATCAACATCCGAAAAATCAGTTTTGACGCGATTGCGCAGGCGAATAAGTGCGTTAAAAGTGGTCAAAAGATATAAAAGAATTACACCTACAGTGGCAGCAGCGATACTGAGGATTTGAAAGATTGTCATAGGTGTAAATTATAGCACGCCTGCAGGAGGTAGATTTATCTTCTTTGTATGAGTCCAGATAAAATCAGATTTGTTTCCGTAATAAAAAACTTTTTGACATCTTCCCAAACACTATCCACTATTTTGGCTCGCTCTGGTCTAGTTTCGGCGTCATCAAAGTAGACAAGTGATTTGAGTAAGTGTGGCACATCTGTCGTTTGTCGCTGATATTTTTGAATAGTGAAATCTAATACTTTTCGTAACGACCAGTTTTCTAGTTGGCAGATGGTATATAGATCAAAGAAATCGCGTTTCAAGCCTCTGCTGCCAATAGCTTCGAGTTTCATACAGGCAAGGTCACTAATTGATGCAATCTGAAGTGAATTAAATACACTTGTAGGTTCAAGCAAAGTGTAGCCATAGTGAAAGAGGCTAATTTCTGTATCCAGACTACCTCCTTCGGTGATCCAGATGGAGCGCCAAAGCAGTGCCACCAGCTAAGTATGAGTTTGGAGGCAAGAGCGGGCTTAGTATGCCCATGAGCTCTTGAGTCCAGAGCGGAATGTGGGTTGTAAACATGCTAGTTCACTTTTTGGTACTTTATAAAATATTGACCAGATTTCAGTATCCTTTTTTTTCAGGTTGGTTGCAGACTTCAGTACTGAAGTGATATCGTTTTTCGAATAGGTTTTGGTCATCCATTGCCATGCTTCGAGTGAAGCATTTTTTAGTAATGTCTCAATAATGTAGGTTTTGTCTCGCTGTACATCTAACTCAGTTGTCGAGGAGGAGGGAAACAGGTATTGATAGGATTTTGGCAACTGCATACAGATGTATGATAGCAAATTGTGCTAGTATTTACCTATGGCAAACCCCGACCAACTTCCTGGTACGCACAAAACTATCTACGAAGCTAGCTTTGGCGAAATCTTTGTTCGCAATTTTGTGGCAGGCATGGCGCGTACCCTAGGAGGACTATTTTTGTACATCGTGGTTTTATTTTTCCTAGGCAATTTATTTTTGCAGCAGGTCTGGCCGGTACTGCAGCCACAGCTTGAAAGTTTGCGAGCATCAACACAGATGTTGCAAGAGTTGGGCGAACTTACCCAGCCTAGGTAGGGGGAGGAAGTAGGGTTAAGTATTTTGTGCTGCTACTTCTTGGTCAAAAGTACGCAATTGTTGGTCTATAAATGAAGCATCCTCAGGTTTTAACTCTTTGATTATCCCTTGAAGTTTTCTGAGTAAATACTTCCACTCGATAAATCCAATTTTGTCTGTTTGAAGTTTTTTCATTGCCTCTTCACAATAATGAGAAATTTCATCAGACGAAAGTGTTCCTTGTTCTGCTTTTAGCAGTTGAGCTTCGTGCCAATTGTTGAAATTATTGACTTCATCATTTATGACCAGTACGCTGTCCTGAGCGAGATCTACTAGCGGTGCAAGCACGGGGTCAACCTGTGTAACCGGTGTAGTATCGAATCCTTGATGAACGCCATTTACTTGTAGGAATTTCTGCATAATTGGAGTAATTCTTTCAGCAAATGCAATTGCGTCTTGTTCGGTTGCGAGACTATCGTGCTCTGATGCAGCCATAGAACCTGATAAATTTTGTTTATCAACTCTTGTTTGCCATGTATGACGTAGTTCATGAAGAATAGTATTCAGAAGTACATCGTTTCGAAAAGCCATGTTGCTCCAGTTATTTTTTTGCAATGTTTCACCCGGAGTTGCAATCGCGTGATGTGGAATGCTTGAATATACAACTATGTCACCGTTTGAATTGGTAATTCCTCCCACAACATTTCCATAGAAATCCAGATCAGAAATTTGTCCAGATGTTACTAAAATAGAAAATTGAGCTGCTTTGTCTTGCAATCCCAATTCCTCAAATAGCATCGCAAATGCATCTATATCAAGTTGAATGTCAAAGAATCCCATGTCACGAAAAGCTGGAAGCGTAGGGAATCGACCCATTATTTCTCTAACAGAATGATTCTGTGAAGGTTGTGCGGCATTTTCTGCTCTGGCTTGAAGTCGAGTAGCTAGATTATTTGCCACAATGTCAATGTTGTTTCCTATCGCTTCTTGATCGACAATTGGTTCATTTTGAATTGCTGGTTCTTGCATATACTAACTCTATCATAGTATGTAGGGTCTCTCATGTTACACTTACCCCATGCACGTTTTTCTCATTGCCGCCTTGACTGCTGACGGTTTCATTGCCAAAAGCATTGATCAGATCTCAACTCGTTGGACGAGTAGAGAAGATGCTGATTTTTTTGCGGCAAAAACTAAAGAGGCGAGAGTTGTAGTGATGGGTCGCACTACTTTTGAGACAATTGGTAGGCCACTACCAGATAGAAAAACAATAGTCTACACCTCCCATGAACTGACTGGATTTCCCCCAGAGCAAGTAGAAGCAACCCAATTGCCACCAGCCGAATTATTAGCGAAGATAGAAGCCGAAGGATACACGAATGTTGCTATCTGTGGCGGGTCCAAAGTGTATACGAAATGGATGCAATCAGGCCTAATTAACACGCTGTACCTTACTATAGAACCAGTACTTTTTGGCACCGGAATTAGGCTTTTTTCCGAAGAAATCACGACACAGATTCGTCTTACAGAGCGTCATTTGTTATCTGATCAAACCACTGTTTTCGAATACGAGGTTGTCAAATGAAACCAGTGACTGTCGGAATCAAGCGTTTTGATACCAGTTTGCCACTGCCAGAATACAAAACATCGGGTGCGGCGGCTATGGATTTGGTTTCTCGCCTCGAAGTAAAAATTGCTCCACACTCGGTCGGGTACGCACCGCTCAACATTGCACTTGAGCTGCCCGAAGGCTACTGGGCACTGATCGCTGCTCGAAGCAGTTTGCACAAACGGGGATTGCTCTTGGCCAATGGCATTGGCGTGGGAGACCACGATTATCGAGGTGATAACGATGAATACTTGGCTGCTTTGCTCAACTTTACTGACACGCTGGTAGTTGTCGAGCGTGGGGAACGTATCGCACAGTTGATGATCCAACCAGCAATCCGGATTGATTTAGCCGAAAAAGTTTCGTTCAAAAGCGCAGATCGTGGTGGACTCGGGAGTACTGAGCGCTAACTTTATCCATACCTTATCTAGCTTTTCAAGTATTGCTTTGGCACAAGATGTTGTGGTTTAGTTGTTTTTTGGCATATGTCAAATTTTGAACGTCAAAACAGTAACCCAGTCAATCGAGCAAGTTTGTCTAAGGAAGAAGCTGAAAGACATTGGCCACAGGGTCGACCAGAGGCAATTGTTTTTGCTTCAGCAAGTTTACGCAAGGGTTTATTGTTGCATTTATGGTTGCAACTGCTCGGTGGGACAAGCCCAGGAAAAAGTATAACTCCAGATTTTGTTGGAGAGGTACAACTTGATTTTTCAAGTCCTCTTGCTTTTCAGCAGTCTGTTGAGGCTCAAATCCGAAATGGTGATGGCACTGCAATACAATCAGTATTAATTGGCTATTTGTATGGTGTGCCAATTATCCTTGATCCGCAGAATGGAGAAACTAGAAGCAATAACGCCCTAGGAGAGTCAGAAAATAAAATTGCGTCAGTGAGTGAAAGATACGCAGGAAAAGATGTAATTATTTTTGCTTGCGACACCGTTGGGGAAGTCGAAAAAACAAACAACAGTTGGATACGTTTTGGAAAGCCAAGAAATGAACCTGAGTTTGCAGAGAACGTAAAGAGTCTTGGCTCTGAGGTATGGAAGCTTTTTTATCTTTGGGATCATTACTGGAGAAGTGACGGGGCCCCAGTTCCTTTAAAACACACCAATGCATTACTTGTAAAATATGCAGAAAAGAAGGTATCTTCCAACACAACTCTTAGTTTGGAAGTTCCCCATGACTTTGATCGTGTATTTACATTTTTTACTGTATTCTTGGAATCTGGCGGAGGTGGGATATTTCAGCAGCTTATTGATTGGACCAACAATACTCTTGATAAAATTTCAGACTTAGAAATGAAGCGAGCTTTGGCGCAACTACCTGAGGAGCAGCAACCTTGGTATTTGATGTTCGACATTATGGGAGTGCAGGCATGGCAACTTTTGGAGGTGTTGAGCGAAGTAGCAGGCTTGCAGTATACTGATCTAGAAACAGAAAGTGTACATACATGACAAATCAGAAAACTCTCGGCCTCCTCATCACCCTCGAAGGTGGCGAAGGTGGTGGCAAAACCACTCAAATCGTTCGCTTGCGCGACAAACTAACTGCTCTTGGCAAGGATGTAATTGCACTCCGTGAGCCTGGTGGCACAACGGTGAGCGAACAGATTCGTGAGGTAGTCCTCTCGGCCAAAAATGCAGGTATGGCGTATACAACGGAAGTACTGTTATTTCAGGCAGCGCGTGCCCAGATTTATCGTGAAATTGTGTTGCCTTCGCTTGCCGCGGGCAAAGTCGTGCTGATGGATCGTTCACGCGACAGTAGTGTGGTGTACCAAGGTATCGTTCGGGGATTTGGTCGTGAGCTAATCGATCAACTCAATGATATTTCGACCAAAAATACGTTGCCAGCACTAACTATTTTACTGGATGTACCAGTGCCAACAGGACTTGCTCGGGTAGCAGAGGCGGGCAACAATAATCGTATGGAGATGCAGGGGACAGAGTTTCATGAAAAAGTCCGTCAGGCATATTTAGATTTGGCCAAAGCAGATACGACTGGTCGCTGGAAAATTATCGACGCGAGTCAATCACTCGAAGCAGTCGAGGCAGCCATTTGGCAGGCTACTCAAAATATCTTCCCTTGAGCACAAAGAGTAACAATATCGACGCAAGAGCGATTGGTATGAGGTACGCTGCCTGGTTGAGGGAGACTGCCTGACCGGTGAGATAAAAAAGTGGCGCGGTTGTAATCAAGTGTGCTAGATGATAGCCAAGCATAAATTTCCAACGTGGCAGTCTGAGTAGTGGTGCGCCCCAGATGAGGGCGTCTGATAGCATGCCAGTACCAGCTAGTCGTAGCATGAATGACGTTTCGACTTCACGCGTCGGCTTAATTTTGATACTTGCCAATTTTGTCAGAATTTTTTGGCCAAAAATACGTCCGATGATTTTTGTCCCATAGCGCGCGCTGATACTATAAGCAATGTTCGCCGCGACGAAACTACCAGATATATCAATTAAATATGCGGGTAACCAACCGATGACAGGAATGGCGGTGAGGGTAAAGAGGCCACCGGGAACGAGGGGAATGATCAGCCCGAGCATCTTGGCCACAAAAATGGCAGGCAAATAGACGAAGAGGTTGGATTGCAGAAAGGCAATGAGTTCGAGCAACATGTCTGGCATAGTTCTACTTTGTATTCTATAGTATGGCGGTATGTTCAAACTTCCCCGCGCTGTTCGCGAACTCACCGAGACTTTTGAGCGCCTGCCAGGTATCGGGCCGAAGTCTGCCCAGCGTCTGGTTTTTTACCTGTTACACAACCCAGAGCAGAAGTTACAAGAGTTTGCCGATCGACTGACGGCCCTCAAGCGCGAGACGGTCTTGTGCAGTCAGTGTCACACGGTCAGCGAGCACGATCCTTGTAGCATTTGCGACGATCCCAACCGAGACAGAAGTATTTTGTGCGTGGTGGAGCAGCCGTTGGATTTGGTAGCACTCGAACGCTCGGAGTCGTTTAATGGGATTTATCATGTTCTGCATGGCTCGATTGCGCCACTCAATAATATTGGGCCGGACCAGCTTTTTTTACACGACATCGTCAATCGTATGGAGGGAGTTGAGGAGCTGATTTTTGCGACCAACCCGACTATGGAAGGTGAAGCGACAGCGCTGTATATTAAAGAGTTTCTGGAACAGTCAACCAAAGTAGATACGACGACAATTACAATCACGCGCATTGGCCACGGCTTGCCGATTGGGGCTGATATCGAGTATGCCGACGGCGTGACGCTCAAGCGGGCGTTGGAGGGTAGGAGGGGGTTATGACCTTTTTTCTTTGTCTAACTTTTTGTCAAACGTGAGTAGTTCATGGGCGTTTAGTTTTGAATAGGCAAGAAGATAGCTATCTACAAAGTGCAAGCCTTTTTTGTACCATTGCCATAAGTTTGTTATCACTGAGCGTTCCTCAACGACAAGCCATTTTTGTGCAGCAACAGATTCTAGCGCTACAGCCACTTCTTCGGTACTTTTTTTATACACTGATTGCAACACAAAACTTGTTTCTGCCAATACTATTGGTTTGAGAATGAGCTTTATTTTTCCAGACTGAGCTTGTTTGAACCACTCCTTCGCTAGCTCTTGTTGGCTTTTGTTATCTCCTACCAAAAAACGCACTAAAATATTGGTGTCTACCAAGTAGCTTTTCACTCTTGTGCCCATGTAGTTTCAAACTTTTTTCTTGCTTCTTTGAGCTGCTTGTCAGTTAATTTTATATCAGACGCAAGCGATCCCTCAAGCGACCAAAAATCTTTTTTTGGTTTGACTATAATTGTGTCGTCTACCACTTGAATAGTGGCTTTTGCACTCCCAAGTATGCCAAATAGCTCTCGAATAGCTTTTGGAATAGTTAATTGTCCCTGACTAGTAATAGAAACAGTGTTTTGCATTACATTACTTTAACTTAAAAATAATGCAAAGTCAATTAATAGTTTAAAAACTTTGTGCTACCATAGCACCAAGCCTATGATTCTTGTTCAAATTTTGTAGTTCAACCACCCAAACGTAGGGGTGGTTTTTTGTAAAAGGAGGACGCTATGCAGCTCCAGGTTTCATCCAAACATATGGACGTGACGCCGGCTATCCGCGAGTTTGCGCGCAAACAGGCGGGGAAGCTCGTCCGGTTGAGCAAAAAAATCACTGGAGCGCGGCTTTTTCTTGAAACAGTACCAAAAAAACACAACGACCCGCAAGCAAATACAGTCACTTATGAAGTTGAGGTACCGGGTAAAAATGTGGTGGTCACAGCTCATGCGAGAGATCTGTATCAGGCGATTGTGGTGGCGACCAACTCTGCGGCCAGACAGGTACGCAAAGTATTTGAAAAAAGACGAACCATGCGTCGCTAGACGTTTGCTTGCACTCGACTAGCAAATTCAGGTACCATGGTGGTATATGACAGATGACCAACAACAAGATCCACTCAAGGCCCTCGAAGATTTGATTGCCCAGCGTAAAGCGGGAGTAGCGCCACCTCCAGCCGACGCGCCACCTGCAGAACCATCACCGCCACAAATAGATACCGAAGCGATGCGGGCAGAGGCCAAAGCCAAAGATGAGGTTGATATCGCGGCCAAGCGCCAAGAATTTGCAGACCTCAAACAAACCTCGCCACAGGTCCAGGCAGCGACAGAGCAAAAACAGGCGGCAGATGAAGCGCAAACAGAAGCGGACGCATTTACTGATGACTTCCAAATTCGCCAAATTGATCACACGACAATTCCAGATGAGGCTGGGACATGAGCGCACTTGGCCAAAAGCCACCGGCTACTCGCTCGCGCCCAGGTGGCGGATTTAATCAAGGACTCGGGCAATTTAGTGACGAGCACCTCGAAGAAAACGCGAGCCAGGCTAGTGTTCAGCAAAAGCAACTTGCCCAGCAACAAACACAAATAGCTGGCACACCCAATCCGGCACAGAAAAGTACCGGCCAGCAGCCGATACAAGATCGACAGCCACGAGAAGTAGGCACAATTCTCGATGAAACAGTCTTTCGTCCAGTGCAAGATGTGGCCATGGAGCTGATTCGTTTTTTTGATATTGGGACAATTTTGCAAATCAATCCGCAAACAGATACTCCAGAAGAGCAGGCAAAGAAAAAACAGCTCCATGCGCGTTACGAGCAATTGACTCAAGAGCAGCAGCAGGTAGCCCAGCGCAATTTTCAGGAAGCGCAGCAGCGCAAACAGCAACAAGCGGAAGAGGATCTACAGAAAAAACAGCTGGAGGAGCAGCAAAATCAGTCATTTGTTGTGCCGACCTCACCGCAAAAAGGACCAGTTGGTCCTGCCAGTGGCAAGTCGAACAAACAAAATATGATCGCTAAGCTCAATCAGGATCGACAACAGATGAGTCAGGCTCAGGGAGCTGGGTAAGTTTTTTAATGGCGATTAGTAGGAAACGTTAGCATCTTTTGCACTGCTGCATTGTTGTCTACTTCTCCAAAAAGCACAGGCAAGAGTATGCAGAGTATCTGATCCAAAGTGTGGTGAGATTTAAGACTAGCTTCAACCGGAGTTGGAACCTGCTTGCCCGTCTTCACATTGATAATTTCTGTTGGATATTCTGTTTCGGCGATAATCATAACAACTTCTTTTTTCTCGAAGCTGTGGAGATTATACTCCTATCTGGCGCAGGAGCAATTATAGTAGAATAGCCTCATGCGTCTTTTCAATACCCTTTCTCGCAGTGTCGAAGATTTTGTCCCGTTACATGCGCCAAATGTTTCTCTCTATGCCTGCGGCCTGACGGTTTATGATTACACCCACTTGGGGCATTTACGCAAATATACGCTCGATGATGTGCTGGTGCGCACACTCAGACACGCAGGTTTCAAGGTCGAATTTGTCCAAAACATTACTGATGTTGGGCACCTGGTTTCTGACGCTGATACTGGCGAAGACAAGCTCGAGAAGGGTGCCAAAAAATACCACAAGTCTGTCTGGGATATCGCCAAAGAGTTTGAAGCCTATTTTTTCAAAAGCATGGACGGCATGGGCAATCTACGGCCAGATGTTAGTTGCAGAGCGACGGAGCATATTGAGGCCCAGATTGCGCTGGTGCAGAAACTAGAACAAAAAGGGTTTACCTATAAAATTGAGGATGACGGTATGTATTTTGACACCAGCAAATTGCCCGATTATGGCAAGTTGAATCCTCAGGAGCTTTCACAACTTCGCGAAGGGGAACGTATTGGTGTGGTTGTAGGTAAAAAAAACCCGACTGATTTTGCACTGTGGAAATTTGAAAAGCCAGGTGAAGATCGCCAAATGAGTTGGCCGAGCCCCTGGAGTGAGCGAGGTTTTCCCGGCTGGCATATCGAGTGTAGCGCCATGAGCATGCAGTATTTGGGCGAACAAATTGATATCCACACGGGTGGTATTGACCATATTCCTGTACACCATAGCAACGAGATAGCGCAGTCCGAAGCGGCGACTGGCAAGGTGCCATTTGTGCGCTTTTGGGTGCATCACAATCACTTGCAAGTAGATGGGCAGAAGATGAGTAAGTCTTTGGGTAACTTTTTTACGATCGACGATGTTATAGAGCGCAAGTTTAATCCGCGAGCACTTCGTTTGCTATTTTTGCAGGGACAGTATCGAGATCAAATGAATTTTACCTGGGAATCGTTGGTGGCGGTACAGACTGCGTATGATCGGCTGGCGCGGCAGGTGCAAAGTTGGGGGAGCGAAGTGGCACAGTTGAGTCCACAAGCAGAAAAACTGCGTCAGGCATTTTTTGCAGCACTTGCAGATGATTTAAAAACCGCGCAAGCGATTGCGACGCTGTGGGAGATGACAAAGAGTGAATTGCCAGTTGGCGAAAAGTTGCAGTTGTTTCGTGAGTTTGATGCAGTTTTACAGCTGGGCTTCGAGAACATACAGTCAGTTGAGCTATCCGCTGAAATCCAGCAACTGCTGCAAGAGCGAGACAAAGCTCGAGCAGAGAAAAATTGGCAGAAGGCTGATGAACTGCGAGAAAAATTGTCTGATCTTGGGCATATGGTTGCCGACATAAAACTTTAGGAGGTATACTTTTTATATGACAAAACTAACAACAAAACGAAAATTAGTGCTGCCGCGGGAAGGTAAAAAAATCGCTGGTGTTTGCATGGCTTTTGCCAACTATTTTAATATCGACGTGACGCTTGTGCGGATTATCTGGGTGTTTTTGTTGCTGCCTGGTGGTTTACCAGGAATTATTCCCTATTTAATTTGCTGGGCTGTAATACCGAGTGAAAAATAGCATATTTATTGTCCTGTTTGCGATTGCACTGCGCTTGGTACCGATTTGGGGTGGTGCGTTTCCGTTTATGTACGACCACGCGCGCGACAGTTTGGCTATCTGGGAAATGTGGGAGTTACACAAGCCAGCTCTGTTGGGAGCACAGACGAGTATTCCCGGTTTGTACTATGGTCCAGACTGGTATTATCTAGCGCTGCCGTTGAACGTACTTTTGGGCTTTCATCCAATTGCTGGTGTTTTGACCACAATAGTATTGGCAGCGCTCGCGCTCTATTTTGTTGCTCGTACGTTTGATAAAACAACTACTTTGTTATTGGCGACAAGTGTGGGGCTGATCGGCGCACAGCAATCGAGTTGGTCGCCGTATCTGACGAGTATCACCAGTGTAGTTATTCTTGCACTGACACAGCAGTTGAGTCACTCAAAAGGCAACCGGCATTTTTGGTTGGCAGCTGCACTTGTTGGCACGCTCTCACTCAGTTTTCATTTTCAACCGGCCTTCGCTGTTGTACAGTTGCCGCTCGTTTTGTTTGCCTTGAGAGCAGAATTTAAAAAATACACTTGGAAACAATTATTAGTATTGGTAGGAGTATTTGCTGCACCATTTTTGCCACAGGTTTTGTTTGAAGTTCGACATAATTTTCACCAGTCAACGCAATTGTGGCTATTTATTTCTCAGTATGGAGCAGAGTCGGCACGGGTAGGACAGAACACAACTGGTATTGCTCGAGTATTTGAAGTAGGTCGCTATGTGTTTGATAGCGCCACCAGCGCATTTCCATTGCAAGTTCCTTTGGCAGGCTTTGCTTTACTTGGCGTATTTGGTTGGCAACGAAGAAAAAATCGAGCTGCAAAGGAGATTGATGTGGTTCTTGCACTTTCGTTGCTGATGATCATCGGCACATTTTTTCTCTATTTGTTTTTGCCTGCTAAATCGTACTACTTTGTTGGTCTGACTCCGTACTGGGTGTATGTTTTGGCAGTCGTTATTGGCAAATTTCGAGTAAATCAAAAGGTTGTTGTAACTACCATTGGAGTATTGGCGTTATTGCAACTTGGTCTGAGCCAGTCATCGAGACAAAACCTACTGCAAACCTCTAATGCATATGCATCAAAACAAGCGGTGATAGAAAAAATTGCTGAGCTCTCGAGTGGAGAGCCATTTACTGTGTACCACTACATTCCAGAATTATACGATTACACCTATCAGGTTTTGCACTACCGCCAACAACTGGCAAACGCTCAGTACCAACCAGTCGAAATTTCATACGAACCTGGAAAATATTTGTATTTAGATGAGTACTCAACTGCGCAGTGGGTACCGGCGAAAAGTACTGAGCAAAGTAAACACACCTTTTTGGTGGTTGAAGCAGATGACCGAATAGAGCTAGTGATGGCTTGGTGGGAGCGGGTGTCTGTTGGGCAGGAAATAGCGAAGTCATATACAATTAATCCCAACATCACACTTTATGAATACATTTTTCACTGATTGCAGAAATTTTTTCCAGCAACTTTCGGTTAGCCAACGAGTTTTTGTAGTTGGCATTTTTTTGTTTGCCATTGCGGTCAGATTCTATTCAGGTCAAGACAATTATCTCTGGACGTATGACCAGGCTCGTGATGCTTATACGATTCGTTCCATAATCGAAGATCACAACCTTGTGTTGGTTGGGCCACAAACAGAATTTTTTGGTTTGCGACACGGCGTATTGTTTTACTATTTACTTGCTCCTGCGTATTTTTTCTCTCAAGGGGATCCCAACTTGCCAGCGCTGACACTTATTTTTTGGAATCTGACGGCACTGATTCCGTTGACACTTTTGGCATATTCTTGGCGAAAAAGCACAAGAGATGCGCTACTTGTTTTGCTGCTTGCAGCCGCCTCATATCAACTTATTGAGTATTCACGATGGATTAGCAACTTGTCATTTGCGGTGGCTCCGTTGGCGTGGTTTTATTACTTTTTCTGGCGGGTGATCGAACAGCGGAAGCTAGCTGTCGTTGCTGGCTTGTGCCTAGGTCTTGCGATTCAAGGTGAATTTTTTCTTATTTATCTCATTCCGCTGAGCTTGCTGTATCTCTATTTTGTGAAGACACCAGCGCGCACAGCAGCGAGGTTTGGATTTGGTTTACTACTTGGTACCACCACATTTCTTTTGGCAGAACTGAAATTTCAATTTTTGGGAACGAAGACGTTTATTGTCGAATTTCTTGGAGATCATGCGGATAATTTTGTTGCACCAAGTTTTGGTATTACCAAGTATTTAGACCATATAGGTACGACCACGCAACAACTTGTCGGCGGTTTGACTCCAACAATGGGTTTGTACTTCTTTATATTCCTGTTGGTAAGCCTATTGGTCTTTTACAAAAAAGAGCGAAAACAATCGTGGTTGTTATATCTGCTAGCCATCACATTTAGTCATAGTTTGTTGTTTAGCTTTCGCTTTGTAGATGCGGTGTTTGTCAATATTCCTGTCTTATTTCCAATTATTTTATTAGCAGGTATGGCGTTGAGTGCGTGGTTTGATCGCTATCGTTTGCTCACGGTTGGTTTGATCGTGGCGATGTTTGTTACACTTGGCTCACAATTACAATTTGCAAAAATTACGCGCAAGCCGTTTGCAGGCATGCAGCTTGTTCAGTCTGGAATTACTTTTTCTGAGAAGCTTGATCTGGTGCAAACTGCATACCAACTAGCGGGCGATGAGGAGCCATTTAGTTTGAGTGTTTTGGGCAGTCCATATGGGGTCAGTACGGTTTGGGCATCGCTGTTTGAGCAATATCATGCCCGCACTGGTGCCCCGTTGCCTGTTTTGACGGGGTTTTGGGCGAATGGCTATGTTGGGGGAGATATATTGTCCAAAAGTGATCAGCGAACAAGGCGACACATCACAATTATTGAATCGAATTATGACGTTTTAATCGACGAACATACGATTGCCGCATTTTTGGAGAACGAAGAAAAGACATCAGTTTTGTTGGAAGAGCGAGAAATAGCGGGGTTTAAATTGCAGCTGAGAGAACTGCGACCTGGTAGGTGATACAATCACCCCATGGCACTGCAAGTCGGAATCGTCGGATTACCCAACGTCGGAAAATCAACATTATTTAATGCGCTGCTCAAAGAGCAGCTGGCTTTGGCTGCCAATTACCCGTTTGCCACGATAGAACCAAATATTGGAGTCGTGCCTGTACCAGATGCGCGTCTTGAAGTGTTAGCAAAGATTGCCAAAACGACAGTGATTAAACCTGCCACTGTTGAGTTTGTTGATATCGCAGGCTTGGTCAAAGGTGCGTCGCAGGGAGAAGGTCTCGGCAACAAGTTTCTTTCACACATCCGTGAAGCGGCGGTGATTTGTCATGTGTTGCGCGATTTTGATGACGAAAATGTGATTCGCGAGGGTGCCGTTTCGCCAAAAGAAGATTTGCACACTGTGCGACTCGAATTACAGCTGGCAGATTTGGCTACCCTCGAAAAACAGGTAGAGCCAAAAGGTAACGTCGATCGGGCTGCAAAAGAGCGTTGGCAAATTATTACTTGCTTCAAAAACATACTTTCAGATGCTCTTAGTATCAATCAAATTCTACATTCCGAACAAAAAATGGGGGAGTATGGACTCAACCAATTCACACCCGAAACAATCACGATGGTCGCACGCGAGCTTTCGCTCCTGACGGCAAAAGAAGAATTGTATGTTGTCAACGTCAGTGAGTCTGCGCTTGGTGGCGTGGTGAGCGAGGCAACAGCGCAATTTGCCACGGAGCTCGGGGTCAAACCAGAGCGTGTGGTCGTCATGTGCAACCAGATTGAGAGTGAGCTCGCAGTACTCTCAGATGAAGACAGAACGGCCTATTTGGCAGATCTTGGTCTGGAACAAGCTGGTCTCGATAGGTTAATTGCCACAGCCTACAAAGTCCTCAAGTTACAAAGTTTTCTCACTGCTGGCGAAATGGAAGTGCGTGCCTGGACTATTACTCAAGGAACGGCAGCTCGCCAGGCTGCGGGGGTAATTCACACCGATTTTGAGCGCCAGATGATTTCCGCCCGCATTACTGCATACGAAGATTTTGTTGCTTGTGGTGGCTGGAAGGGTGTCAAGGAACTCGGCAAACTGCGCACCGAAGGCCGCGAGTACATCATGCAAGAGGGTGATGTGGTGGAGTTTTTGATTGGGAAGTAGTTCTTACCAGGGGTGTGCTATACTACCACCCATACAAATGCCGTCCTCGTCTTTTGTTTAAGCAACAAGAGAACCAGTAGCTCACGAGGCAGGCCAGACACAGGAGCATACATGTCACTAAAAATCTTACCAAAAAAAGAAATTCGTTCTTACGAGTTGACCTTGTTGTTGCCAGCTGATTTAGCTAGTGACGAGATGGAGGTTGTTCGTGGTGAACTACGTGAGTTGCTCAAGAAAAATAAGGTATCCATCGTCGAAGAAGCAGAGTGGGGACGAAAATATTTGGCTTACACAATTAAATACTTAGGTGTTCGTCACACCGAGGCAAATTATTTGCACTGGACCTTGTCCGCAGCGCCAAAACAAATTTTGAAATTAGAGTTCGAATTGCACAACTATCCTCGAGTGATTCGTCATCTTATGGTAGTCGCAGAAGCAAAAAAGGAAGCAGTTAAGGCGGCGGAGTAGGACGCTACAGTTTATGTCATACTACGAGATATAGTGGATGACAGTAACCGTTTGACGAAAGGAAGATATGGCCACCAGATCACTCAATAAAGTACAGCTAATCGGTAATCTCACTCGAGATCCAAATTTGCGTTATACGCCAAACAGTACGGCAGTGTGTTCTTTTAGCATCGCGACCAATCGTACTTGGGTGCCAGCTGACGGTGGTGAGAAGCAAGAACGAGTCGAGTACCACAACATTGTTGCTTGGTCGAAATTAGCAGATATCTGCGGACAATTACTGCATAAAGGCGACAAAGTTTACGCCGAAGGCAGAATGCAAACACGAGATTGGAAGGGCGAAGACGGCGTCGAGCGCAAGACCACCGAGATTGTTTTAGAGAACATGTTACTCCTGCAGTCACGATCTGGCGGTGCACAACAAAGTAGCTCTGCTGAGAGTTATGGTGAAGAAGAATCAGAATTCGCTGCTGAGCCAGCGCCAGCTGCAAAGAAAACGAGTGCTAAAAAAGTAAAAGAAGAAGCACCAATCGAAACAATGAGTGCTGAAGACATCGCAGACGATGTCCCATTTTAGTAGGTTAGTAGAGTAAAAAGGAAAATAATATGCAACCAAAACGCAAACCAAGAAAGATAATCCGCAAGCGAACATCGCCAATTGCAGATTCTTTCTCATACAAAGAGGTTGATGTATTGCGACAATGTTTGTCTGAGCAGGGTGCTATTTTGACACGACCAGAGACTGGTTTGTCACAAAAAATGCAACGCAGAATGACAATCGCAGTCAAACGAGCACGTCATTTGGCCATGTTGCCATTTACGCAGACTCTGTAATTCTCCTAGTTCTCAAGCAAGTACTTCCAAGTACAATAGTGAGACTTATGATGGTTTCACTGAAATTTATTGCTCGACTTCTTACCACGCTAGTATTAGTGGTACTGGGAGCGGCTTTGCAGTTTCAATGGAATGTTGTTGGTCGGTTTGTGAGCAATGAACGTGTGCGTCAAACGATTTCTACCACCAAGCTTGGTTCATTGGTTAATACCGATTTACCCGCAAATGTGGGAAAGGTGGACTTTTCTCCCTTTTGGGAAGCGTGGAATTTACTCGAAGCAGATTATCTTGAAACAGATAAAATTGATCCAAAAGTAATGACTGATGGTGCGATTGCAGGCATGACTGCTTCGCTCGGTGATCCTTACACAATGTACCTCAATCCAAAAGATGCCGTGCGCTCAACCGAAGATTTGGCTGGAGCATTTTTTGGCGTTGGTATAGAACTTGGCTATGTTGATGGCACACTTGCCGTTATGTCACCACTTTCGGGGAGTCCTGCAGAAACCGCTGGTGTCAAAGCCGGTGATCTGATCCTGCGCATTAAAGACGACTCAAAGGCAGTTGATGAGACAACGAGCAACATTTCGATTATGGACGCAGTCGATAAAATTCGTGGTCCAGAAGGTACGCCTGTTACTTTGACATTATTTCGCGATAACAATGGCAACGAACCATTTGATGTGACGATCACGCGTGGTGAAATTGTAGTGAAGTCGGTCGAGTTGGACATGGTAGAACAGGGTGGTAAGCGCGTTGTGCACATCAAGCTGTCCCGTTTTGGCGGTAGAACAGATGGAGAGTGGGATGCGATCGTGACAAAAATTCTTGCGGAACGCACGAAAATTGATGGCATTGTGCTCGATGTGCGCAATAATCCTGGCGGCTTCTTTGACGGTGCGATCGCAGTGGCAAGTGACTTCATCAAATCTGGTGTCGTGGTGTCACAACAAGGTCGCTCGAGCAATCAAGACTTCAAAACCCTGGGTACCGCACGTTTAGTTGGCATTCCAATGGTGGTATTGGTAAACCGCGGTAGTGCTTCTGCTTCAGAAATCGTCGCGGGCGCACTCAAAGATCAACTGCAAGTGAAGCTAGTTGGCGAGAAAACCTTTGGTAAAGGAACCGTACAAGATGTTCGCAATCTCAAAAACTCAGGTGTGATGCATATCACGATTGCTCGGTGGGTGATGCCAAATGGTGACTGGATTCATCACGAAGGCATCCCGGTTGATGTCGAAGTGCAAGACGACCAGAAGACGCCAGAAGACGAACAGCTGATGAAGGCTATCGACTCTCTTTAAAAACATTTTTAAACCGTGTATAACTAGTCTGCCCATGCGGTCCACAGAATCTACTCGTTCCTTTTTACTCGGTCTTGCTGTTTCAGTTGTCGTACTTGTTTCGTTTTTTGCCGGCGGTTTGGCAGATAGAGTTTTTGTGATTCGACCACTTGATTGGCTGTCACCTCGTTCTGGCGTGAGCAAGAATGTAGCTGAAAATACAAGCTCTGACCTTGGTCAATTGATTCAAATGGGCAACCAATTGTCTGTTTCAGATGTGGTCGCAGCCGCATCGCAATCCGTTGTCACTGTCTCGATCAAAAAACAACAGCGTGTGTTGACGCCATCAGCCAACTCTATTTTTGGATTGAATTTTGGACAAACGGAGTTGCAAGAAATTCAACAAGATATTGGTACCGGCTTTATTGTTGGGACCAATTTGATCGTAACAAACAAGCATGTAGTCGGTGACGGCAACGCTACCTATAAAGTGATCGATAGCGACGACGTAGAGTACGATGTCACAAAAATGTATCGTGATCCGATCAATGATCTTGCAATTCTTGAAGTGAAGGGCTTGCCAAATGTGGCATTGCCGCTGGGAGATTCAGAACAAATCCGCGTGGGAGAGAGCGTTATTGCAATTGGTACTGCTCTGGGTGAGTTTCGCCACACCGTGACCACTGGTGTTATCTCAGGACTTGGTCGTGGTATCGAGGCGGGTGATGGCTTTTCGAGTCTTGAAACTCTCGAGGGAGTGATCCAAACAGACGCTGCTATTAACCCGGGCAACTCTGGTGGTCCGCTGCTCAATTCCAAAGGTGAAGTGATTGGTGTCAATGTTGCGGTTACGGCGGGGGCGCAGAATATTGGTTTCGCCATTCCTATTAATGTCGTCAAATCTTCGGTACAAAATTTCAACGAAACTGGTCAATTTGACCGTCCATTCCTCGGTGTTTCATATCGTCCAATTAGCGAGCAAGCTGCATTGTTCAACGATGTGCCACAGGGTGCCTATTTGATAGAGGTCACTCCAGGTGATTCGGCAGCAGCAGCTGGTTTACAACCGGGCGATATTATCACGGCAATCGATGGCGAGCTCGTTAAAGACCAGCAACTTGCTGTCGTGCTCAATGATAAACGAGTGGGTGACGTTGTGACAGTTCGTTATTGGCGTGAGAACAATTTTAACGAAGTGCAGATTACACTACAGGCTCCGCAAGTGGTTCCCCAGTAGTGAGTGCGGGGTAGAGTTCCTCGAAGACTGGCAGCAGGTTTCCTTCAAGAATTCCTGAAAGGTTATACCAAGACTGTTTACTGCGATGGTCGGTAATACGATTTTGTGGGTAATTATAGGTGCGAATTTTTTCGGCTCTTTTGGCTCGACCAATGGCGCTACGCGCTGCACCGAGTGTTTCTTGGCGTTTTTCTTCTTCAATCTCCCAGAGTTGGGAGCGCAATAATTCAAGAGCAATTTTGCGATTCTGTTCCTGTTTTTTTTCCTGTCTAGCAGTCGCTACCAGACCGCTGGGTTTGTGGGTAAGGCGAACCGCACTGCTAGTTTTGTTGACCGATTGACCACCGGCACCGCTGGAGCGCATGAATTGCCACTCAAGATCTTCGTCACGAATTTCGATAATGCTGGGTGCCACTTCTGGTAATACAGCAACGGAAGCAGTTGACGTATGGATTCTGCCTTGAGATTCTGTTTCTGGCACGCGCTGCACGCGGTGGACGCCAGACTCAAATTGAAAGGTTTCGAAGGCAGAGAGTGTTTCGCCATTTACCATCACCGAACCACGGATTTTGATAATCAGTTCGTCGATAAAAACGACTGCGAGTTTTTGTGTCTCGCAAAAACGCAGATACATGCGCAAGATATCATTTGCCCAGATTTTTGCTTCGTCGCCACCAGTGCCAGGGCGAATTTCAATAGTGCAAGGACCCTTGGTTGGTTCAGTTGCAATGGAGTCAGAGCTATTATCGCCAAATTGTGCCGCAGCATCTTCGAGCATCTTTTTTTCTGCCGTCAAACGCTCTATTTCTTGGCGGGCCATCTCAGCAAACTCGGGATCGGTTCCCAATGTTTCAGCTTCGGTTATTTTTGTGGTGAGTTCATCTAACTGCGCTTGAAAAGGAGAATCTGACATAACGCTAGTGTAACAGAAGAAAGCTATTGGGCTTTTTGTTGTTTGGCAGCAGAGCGGATAGCAGTCTGCTGATTGCGCAGAATCTCTTGGTAAGATTGCGAAGGACCGTCGTCAACTTTTTTGGTTTTCTTTGCTTTTGGATCAGTTTTAGCCGCTGCCATTTTCTTCAAAAATTTATCGACACGACCCTGACGATCAACGAAGCGAAGTTCGCCGGTAAAAAAGGGATGACATTTATTGCAAATATCGACGGTGAGCTCGGCACTAGTAGAACCAATGACAAACGAGTTGCCACAACTACAGGTTACTTTGCAATCATCGTGCCAGTCGGCGTGAACGTGTTTCATAACGAAAGGAGATTATAACACAAGGGGTGGGAAAGGAAAGCTATTTACAGTTTGTACAATAAGTTGTACAATTTGTACCATGAGTACCATTCAAGCCCTCCCAATATCTCAAGTTCGATCGCAACTTCCTAGTCTTGTCGACGATGTTGCCGTGCTATCTCGCAAAGTGCTCATCACCGTACAAGGCACTGTCCGCGCAGCGCTCGTGAATCCAGATGAGCTTGCGTATCTCGAAGAAACAGTGAGTGTTCTAGCAGATCCTACAACGATGAAAGCGATTGAACAGAGTAAAGAGGACGTGGCGGCAGGCAATGTTACAGACTGGCAGGACATTAAATCAGAGCTTGGTTTGTAGCCATGTACGGTATTCAATTTACCCGTTCGGCTAAGAAGTCATTTTCAAAGATCGCGAAACAAGAACAAGTTCGCATTGCAAAAGCAATAGAAAAATTGGCGGTTGATCCAACTATTGGCAAACCCCTACAGGGAGTGTTGAAAAATCACTGGAGCCTGCGTATTGGAAGCTACCGGGTGATCTATGTAATTTTCAAAGAAAGATTGCTGGTTATAGTTTTTGATGTGGGGCACAGGCGTGAGGTTTACAAAGAGCGTTAGCTAGTTATTTGCTCACCAGTCTCTAAGTTTTTGACCACATAGGTAGCATTTTTCACCTCTTCTTCGCCAACAATCACCGCAAACTTAGCCCCAATTTGACTGGCATACTTGAGTTGTTTGCCAATGCTGGTAGTGCCTGGATACAGCTGGGTGATTTTGCCCTCAGCGCGTAGTTTCTTGGCAATTCCAGCGGAAGCTGTTCGTAGTTCTGGCGAAAATACGGTGACTAGATACTCCAGAGAATTCGTACTGCTTGGAATAAGATCCAGTGTTTTAGCAGCTTCGACGATCCGATCAAAGCCAAGACCAACGCCGACAGCGGGGATGTCAGACCCGCTCAAATTTTCAATCAAATTGTCATAGCGACCGCCACCGCCGCAAGATCCCGCGCCAGATTCTGGCACGATGATTTCAAAAATCATGCCGGTGTAGTAGTCGAGTCCACGCGCGAGGGTGGGGGAAAAGACGAGGGCAGACTTTGGAACACCCAAAGCTACCGTCAGCTCCATGATTGTTTGCAGTTGTGTAGATACTTCGACAGATTGCAGCGCTGTTAGCACAGCTTTGGCATCGCTTGCGCCTAGACCTTTGGCCACTAGCTCTGTTTCGACTTCTGCCGGGGTTTGTTTATCGAGTTTGTCGATAGATTGAATGAGCGAAAAGACGTCGACAGCGTTGTTTGCAAACGGCGAGAGCGAGTTTATGAGCGTTTGTCGATCATTGACGCGAACCTCAATTTTTTTGAAGCCAATCGCTGCCAGGCTCTGATAGCTGCAGGCGAGGATTTCGGCGTCACTGATGGGATCTTTGCTACCAAAAATATCAAAGTCACACTGGGTAAATTCGCGGTAGCGACCCTTTTGTGGTTTGTCAGCCCGGAAAACATTCTGCACTTGGTAGCGGCGAAAGTACTTGGGCAGATCATTTTGATATTGGCTGAGTAAACGGGCGGTAGGTACTGTTTGGTCATACCGCAAGGCCACCTCGCGCTCACCACGATCGGTAAACGAGTAGACCAGTTTGTCGGCTTCATCGCCATACTTACCGAGTAGCAGCGATGCATACTCGAGCGTTGGCGTCTCGACTGGTTCAAAGCCGAAGCGTTCGAACGCTTCGGTCATCTTGCTTTGGACGAAGTCGCGCGCGCGCTTTTCGGCGGGCAGAAAGTCGCGGAAGCCTTTGAGGGTTTGAACTTGTTGGTTTTTCATATATTTTTCTTTCTTATTATAACCTAGATTTATCCCAGCCTAGCTTCGCCTGCCTCAATTTGACGTTTCCATTCGGCAAGTATCTCTGGATCTTCACCTGTTTCTTCCAACTCTTTTATCCACCACGCCATAATTTCACCACGTACCGGTGCGTTTTGGATTCGAAAGCAGTCGTTGGCCATACGAGTTGTGCGATCAGTAATACCACGTTCCTCATCGCTTAAAAATAGTTCCTTACTTTCTTTATTCATATTTTCTTTCATTGACCAAACCAGAGAAGGGGGTCGAAAGCCCAAAAAAAGCTCCCGATTTTGGGAGCGCGTTCTTCTCTGATTTGGTTTGAAATAAGTACTATTTATTTACGAGAAAACACTCCCACTGTATGCAGAGAGTGATGATGGATAGCTAGAATTTTTCGATACGATTGTGTCATCGTCTGGCCATTCTAACAGCCTATAGTGAGAGAGTCAACTTACTGGAGTTTTCCTGCCACTCCGTGTACACTAGCTTTCTATGCCAGAAACAACCATCTGTCCAAAATGTAATTCTCCACTCAGCGAAGCAACTGAGACACCAAATGGTCGTAAGCTCCAACGCTGCAGCAAGGGATCTTGGAATGCAGAAACGCGCCAAACAGAGGGTTGTGATTATGTGCTTTGGCTCGCCGTAGAACCAGAAACACTCGACGAAAAATGTCCTAAGTGCGACGCACCTTTGGTATTACAAGTCACTCGATTTGGCAAAAAGATGAAAAAGTGCAGCACTAATACCTGGGATCCGACGACCAAGACTGCTTCTGGTTGCGACTTTGTAGAGTGGATTAATGGCACCACAGAAGAAACTGATGAAAAATGTCCTGAGTGTGATGAGCCACTGGTGATTTTTACTACCGCCAAAGGCAAGCGCATGAAAAAATGTTCGACCGCAGGTTGGGATCGAGAAACTCGTCAAGCAACTGGTTGTACACACATTGAGTGGCTGAACGCAAGTAAATAAGTTACTTTTTTTCTGCAACGATAGTTAGAAAAAGCGGAAATTCACTTCTGGCTCTATTTTCCATTTTTGCGGCTTTGCCAACACTTTCCTTTGGTGAGGTCCATTCCTCGAGTGCGGTGATGCAAAAATCCAGCTTGGACAAGCATGGAGCTATAGTCATGTAGAGAATGGTGAAATGACCAAGTGACTGCAGAAGATCGTTGCCCAGGATGCATCTCAATGGGAATTTTGAAACTACTTGCATAGCGATTGATCCAGCGATGTTGCAGTTTGGTTTTTTCGTCGATACCCCAGCCAGATTGACGGGGAATGCGAAAACAAGGGTGATTGAGTACGATCACTAGTTTGCCACCTGTTTGGAGTTGTTTGGCTGCGTTTTGTATAGTTCCCTCAGGTTGCTCCATGTTTTGTAGTGCCAAGATGATTGTGGCATGACTGAATTTTTCTTCTGGTTCTTCTAATGGTTTTGTAACATCGCGCACCATAAATGAATAGTTGGGTTTTTTTACTGTGGCCGCCGCCGCTCTAACTAGGCCGGCCGCTGCATCCAAACCGAGATAACGAGCGATAGCGGGAATTTTTTTAGCTAAAATACCCTGACCACAACCGAGGTCGAGTAGGCTGCTGCTTGATTCCAAACTAAGCAGGCGCAACACGCCAGGAATCACGACATGTTCATGAAAGTAGTGTCCATCTGAGCCAACCAGTTTGTTGTACCAAGGAGATACTTGTTGCCAGGAGGTTTGTGTTTTTTGTTTTGGCTGTGGCATATGTGTAGTTATTTTCCCAAAACCTATTATAGTTGATCAAAAAGAATAAAAACTAGCTCTTTCGGATACTTTGATCTAGTGATATGCTTTTTGATATGCCAAAAAACGAAATGCTTAGATTTGTTAGATTATCAATGGAAAATAATCAGGAAAACGATGTCAGAAGAGCTGTAGCTGTTGCGTCTAAGAAGAAGAGAGATGAAGCGAAGCGAGAATCGGAAGTAGAAAAAGAGTCAGAATTTGTCAAATTTTTAGAAACTTTTCTTCAAGTGCTTTCAGATCCTGAGGCAAACATAACTGTAGAAATTTTTCCAGGCGAATCTACTACAAGAGTAGCAATCATTGGATTAAACAAATATCCAGCTGTTGTTCAAGAGTTGGTGGATGAATTTGTTTCGACAATTGGCCAAATAGATCGAACTTTGAGTGTTTCTCAAAATTTCTTTTTACAAATGATGGCATATTTTAGAAAGTCATCTGGGGATGAATCCGAAGCATCCCCCTCTGCAGAAATTGTTGATGGTGTTTATACAGTTAATCTGAGGCAAAACGTGCGCGTGAGTGAAAAACATCCAAGCGAGCTGGCATTTTATCTTAGGGTTGAACAGCGAAAAAATAGCTAGGAAATTGTGATTATTGTATAGCTGACAGCTCCGCGAGGAGTAGTTGCTGTAACAGTTTCGCCAACCGATTTTCCCAAAATAGCAGCCCCGATAGGACTGGTCATGGCGAGCTTGTGTTCTTTTGGATCAGATTCATGTTCGCTGACGATAAGGACAGTTTGCGTGCCCTTGGGTCCGGCGAGTGTGACGATCGAACCAAATTGGACTGTTGAACTTTGTTGTTTTTGTACCACCACGCCTTCATCAAGTAAATGATTGATACGACGTAGTTGTCGGCCAATCGATCCGAGCTCAAACTTGGCATATTTGTACGCGCCATTTTCAGATAAATCTCCCATTTCACGGGCAGTTTTAAGCCGCTTCATCACTTCCACACGTTCTGTTTTAAGCCGAAAGCGATCTTGCTGCAGTTGTTTGTAGGCTTGTGGGGTGAAGGGGATGGGAGGCATTATAGTCCAAGCACTTTTCTGCCATTAATGGTTGCAATTTTGACAAGTTCATCAATGTTAGTAAAACGGGTTCCAGCTGCCAGTACTGAAAGTTCCTGCCACATGTCACCATCACAAAACGGTACCATAAAATCACAGATGTTGTCTGTACCAATGGCGACAGTTATACCTGCCGAAACAAGCTCATCCACGGGAGTGAGAGAATTATGAATTGGCGCAACGTCTTCACGACGAGGGCTATCAATCCAAGCCATTGGGCAAGCAATCATCATAATACCTGCAGCTTTCAATTTTTTATATATTTTTAGGCGATAGGATTTTTTGTGCGCGGCCAGAGAAATGGCATGAATTGCAACGACTTTGTTTTGCATCCCATGCTCAACAGTTTTATTACAAAGAAGCTCTGTCTCTACATCCATTGGCGTATTAAATTGGTCAACATGAACATGAACAAGTTTATTTTGTCGTTTGGCAGTCTGTAATAAGATATCCATGTGTTTGGCGCCAAATCCCGGACCAAAATCTCGCTCATCTCGTTTGGGTAGTCCTCCTATGATATCGACCAGTTCGGCTCCACGATCAAACCAATAACGTGCTTCTTTATTTATCACGCCTTTGAGTGTTTGTGTTGCAAATCGAATTGACAATTCGTTTTTAAACTTTTCCCTTGCACGTAAGCCACCTTTAATTGCTCTGTCCTTGCAAACAGGGTCAACGTCAACAAATGAACCTATGGCATTTACTCCATTGCTGATCATTACCTCAAAAGCTCGACAGAAACGATCATAGTATTCAGTTTCAGATGCATCTTTCTTTACTGCATCTACCAAATCCCACTTTTCTTCGAGAGTGTGGTTGCTGTACATGCCCAGTGAGTCAGGGTTGATAGTAAATGCTCTGTCAACATGAGCGTGTGCGTTGACCCAGCCACCATTTTTTTGAATGGCGGCGAGAATCAATGGTTTGAAAGTAAAGTGGTTGGCTGGCACACTATCCTTTTTTTCTTACTATTAGTCTTTTTTCTAGTTTGTGTATGAGACGTTCAGCAGTTGAGAACTCTGTGACGAGAGGTATATTATTCTTGATTGACCACTCTTGTATTATTGCTTGATCACGTTCGCTATCGGTTGATTGCTTGTTGTAGGGTACGTTGATGATAAGGTCAAAAAGATTTTGGCGCAAAACATCTTCGAGTGAAGGATGCGCACCCTCATACATTTTGTGAAGCAAAATAGATTTTACTTTTTGTTTAGCTAAATATGCGTGCGTATGTTGTGTGGCGTAGAAGTGAAAGCCAAGCTCTCTGAGACTTTTGATAAGTGGTAAAAACTTTTTCTTGTTTTTTTCTTCACCAATTGTTAGGAGTGCAAATCGCTCTTTTGCTTGTGCTAAGCGCATCTGCAATGTGTATATTTCGATAAAGCCCGCTGACGCATTTTGGTTGAACGCTGATGACTTCATAAAGGTAGCGAGTTTTTCGTCAAAGATACTATTAGCAGTCTCGACTGCCACTACTTCTGCCATGCCTTTGAATAATTTAATCGTGACTAGACCCGAAACTTTTTCGTTTATTTTATCGATAAAGGCATTGAGATCATCCATGAGCGGTTCGTACCAAAGTGCTCCATAGCAAAGATATGCCCATTTGGTATCTATTTCTTGCTTAAATTGATTTTCTTCTCTGGTGGAAACATATTTTTCTAGATTAAAATGGGCGTTGATAATAATCTCTGCTGCAGGAGCCTCATAGAGGCCGCGCACCTTCAAGCCTACCAATCTATCTTCGATATGGTGTGCAATACCAATCGCATGTTGAGCTCCAATCTTATTGAGTTGATTAATGATCTCAACAAGATCTAACTGTTTGTTATTGAGTTCAACAGGTAGACCTTTCACAAATTTTAGTTTTACATATTCTGGTTTGTTAAGTGCTTTTTCTGGTGTACGACACACTTGTAAAATTTTTTCAAGCGGAGGGATGAGTGCCGGGTTTTCAATCTCACCACTTTCGCCAGTCACTCCCCACATATTATCGTCATACGAATAGGGGCTATCAATTGTCTGTTTGACTGGAATCTTGTGTTTTTTTGCATACGCGATTTCTTCGTCTCGGCCAAGAGACCACTCACGAACTGGTGCAATTATTTTCATTTCTGGGGCAAGTGTCAAAATTGAACCTTCAATCCGTACTTGATCATTTCCTTTACCCGTAGAGCCGTGCGCAATGCAGTCTGCTCCTTCGGCTCGAGCTATATCTACTGCAAGTTTTGCTAGCAGGGGCCGACCCATTGGAGTCGATAGATAGTAGCGACCTTGATAGTGACTATTGGCTTTAATTCCTTTTGCTAGGTAGTGATAGGCAAACTCTTTTTTAGCATCAATCACAATTGCTTTAACAGCTCCCAACTTTTCCGCTTTGCGTCGAATCGCCTCCAGATCATCTGCCTGTTGCCCAATGTCTATCGTGAGTGCCACTACCTCTGCCTTATATTCGTCTTGGATCCATTTGAGCATGACGCTTGTGTCAAGTCCGCCAGAGTAGAGGAGGACAACTTTTTTAACTTCGCCTTTGTGGCCTTCGTAACTTGAAATTTTTTGGTAAACAGTTTGTTGCATCGTTTCCTTAGTAGCTATTGTTAATACTAGAACGAGAACCACAGAAAAAGACTAAAAAAAATCCCGCCATAAGCGGGATAAAAACCCAATTAATTTCGATATTTTCTCGAAAAAAAGAGGCTTGTAGTAAAAAAAAACTAGTGGCTTGCACTAGGTTCATGAGTGTAATGAAAAGTTGCCAATGATACAAGGGGTGTTTTTAGATTTTAAAAATTCTATTTTCCAAAACAATTTCATCATCTACCCACACCGTCGGCTCACTCACCAAACCATCGATATGAATCGGCACATTATTTTCTCCACCAATTGCGCTGCTATTGCCAAAGGCGACATGTACCGTCCCGAAAGCTTTTTCGGCTTCCAGTAGGTTTTGCGAGATCTTTGCTGCCTTATTTGTGCCAATGCCAATTTCTGCTACAGTCAATCCTTTTTTTCCATATTGAGACAATTTTTGCTGCAAATTTTGTGCCGCCATACCACCCGAAAACTTGGTAGCGATACCGTCGTGAATTTCAATAGTAATCGGTTCATCAAGCACGTCATCGGCAATTGAGCCATCGATGACAAGGGTGCCATTGGTAGTTCCCAACACGGGGGCAAAGAAAACTTCGCCGCTGGGTAAGTTGCCAATTTTGCCCGCTTGCAAAAAGCCAGTTTCGGCTTCCACGCCCGATTGCCGAATAGAGGCAGCTAGATCAGTTCCTTGTGTACTTGTGATGTGCATTTTTTTGCCTGTTTGCAATTTCTTTTTGATCGCGCGACCCAGTGTTTGCAAAGCTTTGTAGTCGGTTTGCAACGCCATTGTGATGTGATCAAACCAAAATCTGCACCTGGCAAACTGAGCGCTCGACCACCACCAAGTAGCGCCTGCTTGTGGTTTGCATGATCGTGATTTGCGCATTTCTAGAACTGTCACGATAACTATGATTTCATTTGGTTTGCAAGCGAGATTAGAATCCAAAAAAGTTTTTGCCAGGCTGGTGAGGTCACTTTGCGTTTTCGTGAGTAGCTGTTTGGAAATATTTGGTTGTGTAAGGTACATAGCTTCTCGGCATTGTAACAAACTTTGTTACAATACAACTTGAGAAACGGGCCGGTAGCTCAGTTGGTAGAGCGCTGCATTCGCATTGCAGAGGTAGAGAGTTCGATCCTCTTCCGGTCCACATGACAAATATTCCTGGCATCGACTACATCGGCATTACGTTTACCTTTTTTTGCCATGACGGCAATGGTAGATTTGTGATGGCGCTGCGCGGCAAAAATGCGCGTGACGAGCAAGGTCGTTGGGATTTGGGAGGAGGCCAGCTAGAGTTTGGCGAAGATGCAATTGCTTCTCTTAAGCGTGAGATAAAAGAAGAATACTGCGCCGATGTATTAGAGCACGAATTTCTTGGGTATCGCAGTGTGTTGCGAGAGCAAAAGGGCAAGCAAACACACTGGTTATCGCTCGATTATTTAGTTCGCATTGATCCAACACAGGTGGCCAATGGGGAGCCCCACAAGCTCGATGCGGTGGAGTGGTTTACTTTGGATACTTTGCCAAGTCCGACCCATTCGCAGTGTCCGAATTTTTTGAAAGCGTACAAAGAAAAGTTGACAAAATGTATATGATGATAATATACTTAAGAATATGAAGTTGCCCACCCCGATTACTTTTGAGTGGGATGAGAACAATAAAGATAAAAATTGGAAGAAGCATAAAGTACAACATAAGGAAATTGAGGAGGTATTTTTTAATCGACCAATCAAGTTTTTTGCAGACGCAAAGCACTCTACAGTTGAAAAAAGATACTTAGCCTTGGGAAAAACTAATGATGATTGTTTGTTGAGCATAGTTTTTACTATTCGAAGTAATAAAGTTAGAGTTATTTCTGCACACAAACAAAGTAGAAAGGAAAAGACAATATATGAAAAATAAAAATCTAAAAGTAGCACCAAAATTTAAGAGCGAAGACGAGGAGCGAGCATTCTGGGCCACTGCTAATACGACCGAGTATTTTGACACAGAGAATCCTGTCATGCTTGATTTGTCTAAATTAAAGCCCTCTACAGAGTCAATTTCTTTGAGACTCCCAAGCTACATGTTGGGAAGAATCAAGGAAATGGCGAACTTTCGTGATGTGCCGTATCAGTCTTTAATGAAAATGTTTCTTTCGGAACGAATTGATCGAGAATTGCGTAGACAACAAACATAGATGAAAAACGTTCTCATAACCGGCGCCAGCACCGGCATTGGCCGCGCAACCGCAATCGCTTTGGCCAAACATGGTTTTTCACTTTTTATTACTATTACTGCGCGGTCTGAAGCAGGATTGAACAAGACCAAACAGCTCGTAGAGGAAGTGGGTGGGGAAGCAAAAGTCATTTTGGCAGACCTGAGTGATATTGGCTCAGTTAATCAGCTCATTAAGACAGTCAAAAGTGAAACAAAGTCACTGCAAGCAATCGTAAATATTGCCGGCATTTGGCACGATGCAGACACGGTTTTTGCTGATACCGATTTTGCCGATTTTTCGCAACAAACGATTCTTGATACCTTCGCGGTTGGTTTTACTGCACCAACTATTCTCGTGCACGGATTACTGCCACTTATGTCCAAAGGATCGCAGATAGTTAATCTTTCTGGCACATTTGAAAATGGCGCCAAGGGATGGCTGCCGTATTATGCCTCCAAGCGCGCGCTGGAGGATTTGACGGTTGGTTTGTCGCAGGAATTGGCGGAACAGGGTATTGGTGTCAATGCAGTTTCGCCGTCCGACACCGCCACAGAAAGTTATGCCAAATTTTTCCCGCAGTATCTAGATGAGTCGGTTGAGCCAGAATTAGTAGCGCAAGAAATTACAAGATTTTGTCAGCCAGAAAATAAGATTACAGGGCAGGTGTTGGTGGTTAAAAAAGATCAGGAGCCAGATGTTTACTTCCATTGCTAGTTACTTGGGTCTTGGAATTACGCTTGGTCTATCTGCCGGTCTTATACCTGGACCGTTTCAGTCTGTAGTGATATCGCAGACGCTCAAACATGGTTTTTGGGAAGGGGTAAAGGTTGCGTTGTCGGTACTATTTATTGATATTTTCTTTATCCTCTTCACGCTCGTACTTCTCACAAAATTTATTGTTTCTGAGCGAGCGATGGGGGTTTTGTATTTGGTTGGCTCAGCGTATTTATTTAAGCTGGCGTACGAAAATTTTCAAACAAAGCAAGGTGATTTTGGGGTAGCTGAAGACAAACCGCCAAATTCAATTCGGAAGGGAATGCTCACGTTATTTTTGAGACCTGGTTCATACTTGTTTTGGTTTACGATCGGAGGACCGGCAATTATTGATTCTTACAAAAGTACCGCGCTAGCGACTCTCGCATTTTTTGTAGGCTTGTACGTCTGTTTTATCGGACCGAATATTGGAGTGGCGTACCTTTCGTATAAAGCAAAAACTTTTCTCCAAAGCAAAACACATAGCATGCTGCTTCGTTTTCTTGGAGTAGTGTTGGGTATTTTTGCGCTGATGTTTGCGTATAATGGGATGCGGGTTTTGGGGTTACTGTAAGTTACTGATCTGTGTCTCCTCAAACCTAACCCCAAACTTCCCAGTTAGATAAATCCCCGGCTCAATCGTAATCACCATGCTAGCTTTAATGAGCTGTTCGTTTCGGGCACTGAGTGATGGCGGTTCATGAATTGATAACCCCAAACCATGTCCGGTCGTATGGATAAATTGCTGTCCGTAGCCTGCCTCTGAAATTATCTGACGAGCTGCCGTATCAATGCTTTTTGCCGTTGGCTTTTCTTGCTTGAGCGCAACTTGCGCGGCACCAAAAGCTTGGTGGACGATCGCATCAATCTTCACAAATTCTGGATCGGGCGTGTCACCAAACCAGACAGTTCTCGTCATATCCGCACAGTAACCAGCTACTTGCGCACCACAATCGATTAATACTGCCATTTCTTTTTCCAGTTTTTTATCTGTCGGTTGGTGATGGGGCAGGGCAGAATTTTCTCCAAAAGCCACAATAGTAGGAAAAGCCGTGCCATCTGCGCCAGCCAAGAGCAACTGCGCGTCTAGGTTGCGACGGACGTCATGTTCGGTCATACCTACGGCCAGAGTGGCCAAGATTTGCTCCAAGACGTTTTTAGTAATTTCTACCGCGTGAGAAATAAGCGCTAGTTCTTGTTTATCCTTGCGCATACGTTGTTGCCAGAGCGCCTCAGAATTCCACGAAGAGAGCGTCAATGACGACTTTTTGAGTGCTTGATATTCAGTAGCGGTGAGTGCTTGGAGATCAGCGGCAAGGCTGGTTATTGGTGGGATTTTTTCGAGCACTGCGGCAACACTACATTTTGGTACGTATTCAATAATTGATTGCTTTTCAACAGGCGAAAAACTGGCATACAAAAGTGTCGCGCTGTCATTGGTCATGACCAAAAACGCTTCGCGCTCGCCTGGTGCAAGACTCTCAAAGCCGGTCAAGTATCGGATGTGTTGGGGGTCGGCCAAGAGTACTGCAGAGCCAGGAGTAATAGTTTTTTGGAGGGTTGTAATTCTATTGTTGAAAGAAAACGAGGTCATGATTTTTTGGGATCAGACAGCGGAGCGAGCGAGCGAATAGTGGTGGCGGTTAAGCCATCTTCATCGTCTGTGGCAATCACGAGGATGGTCAAATCTTCTCCGAGCATCTTGAGCGAGATCTCGCTGCCATCGGAGTTTTGGTACTCGGTCGATTTATTGACAGTGACTTCTTTTGTTTCGTTTGTACCACGTGTTTTCAGGGTTAGTGTCGACTTTTCAATCCCAGTCAGTGTTCCCAATAACACCATACGAACCTTTGGTTTTTCCGAAGTACCAGAGGAGAGAATGTATTTTGGCATGAATGTACCATCAATTTCTGTCCCGATAGCAACGACTAAGTTGTCGACCGAGAGGTCTGTGATCGAGATCTCTTTGTTGCTCTTGAGCACTTTGACAGTCTCATCGAGCGGCAAAACTAGTGGTCCTTTGTGGGTAGCGATAGTCAGTGAGGTTGCAGACACACGTTCGATTGGCCCGACAAAGCCGCGTTTTTTTATGCTAATTTCTGCCAATGCACCAGCAACTTCTGGTTGTTTTTCTTTGAGGATTCGATCGATACGCTTTGGCAAGGCTTCTTTTGTCGCGCTACTATCCGTCGCATCTTGAGCAGCGACTGTTCTAAATGACGTGACAAAAAGACAAAAAAATATGATTGTAAAAATAATTTTTGAATACTTCATATATTATTTTGTTTCGGCTGCTGGTGAGGCGGATTCTGCAGGTTGTGACAAGAGCGAGCTCACAACTATTGTCCGTGTAGCGGCGAATGTTTCGCCATTTTCATTCAAAGCGTGTACGGTGAGTATAGTACCTCCAGACTTTAGGTCAACGGTGAAGCTAAAGTTGCCACTCCCATCGGCCGTAGTAATGAATTCTTCGTCGTTGGCAAACAAGACCAGAACTGCGTTGGGTTGCGATATACCTGTTACTGTGGTGCTCGGTTCTTCTTGCACCGTATTATCTTCTGGATTCAGAATGGTAAGGAGAGCAGAGCTTGGATCATTGCCTGGCGACGCCGTAGGCGCTGTTGTACTGACTGGTTGGGTCTTGGCAGATTGGGTTGCTTTGCGTACGCGGTACAGACCATAGGTGATAAATAACCCAAAGGCGAGACCAATAATAATAGCAAGTAGGATTTCTTTTTTCATCTGTCGCGACCTGCATTATAAACCACAGCCTCATGTTATAGTACAAGCTATGCTACTAACCTATCATGGCCACTCAACTTTCAAATTAAAAGGCAAACTTGGCACAGTTGTCACCGATCCGTATCATGCGGGTATCGGTATGCAGTTGCCGTCACTCAGTGCCGATATTATTACGGTATCTCACGATCATGCAGACCATAACACAGTGGGGCAGGTGAGTACGACAAGTAGGCGCAAGCATCCGTTCATTATTGAAAAACCAGGGGAATACGAAGTTGGCGGCATTTCTGTTTTTGGCGTGCCGACATTTCATGATGCCAGTGGTGGGAGTGAGCGCGGACCAAACACAGTGTTTACGATTTTGCTTGACGAATTGCGCATTTGTCATTTGGGAGATCTTGGACATGAACTGACAACTACGCAACTTGAAGCTATTGGTAGTGTCGATGTCTTGCTGTGTCCAGTTGGTGGGGTGTTCACTATCGATCCAAAGCAGGCGGTCAAAGTGATTCGCTCGCTCGAGCCAAGTATTGTGGTGCCGATGCATTTCCGTACTCCTGGTCATGACCAAGCAGTTTATGGTGAATTGGCAACGAGAGAAGAGTTTATGGCAGAATTTGGCACCGAGACCACTCCAGTTGAGAAACTTGAGATTACGCGTGCAACCTTGCCCGAAGAAACAGAGCTTCAGCTGCTTTTGCAGATGTAATTATGGCAACACAATCGGTTCGTATTCCGCCGCACAATTTGGATGCAGAGCGATCATTGCTTGGCTCAATTTTGATTGATCCAGAGGCGATTATCAAAGTTGCCGACCAACTTACCTCAGACAGTTTTTATTCGCCGGCAAACCAATCACTGTTTGCTGCCATGTTGGCACTGTATGAACTGCGTCAGCCGATTGATGCGGTGACACTTACTTCACAACTAAAAAAACAAAAGGAATTGACTCAAGCTGGCGGAGCAGCGGCTGTGGCCGAGTTATCCAATGCAGTTGCGAGCGCGGCGAATGTCGAACATTATGCCAAACTGGTTAGTGAGGCAGCCACCAAACGGCGACTTATCTCTGTGGCGAGTCAGATTACGACGTTGGCATTTGACGACGGCAAAGACATTCAAGACATCATGGATACAACCGAGCAGGAAGTGTTTGCGGTGTCTCAGAAGCAGTCGATTAAGTCTTTTCTACCGGTTAAAGATACTCTGGTAGAGAGTTTTGAGCGCCTCGACGAACTGCAGCGCTCGGGAGGAGAACTGCGCGGGGTGCCGACTGGTTTTGCTGATCTCGACAATATGCTGGCTGGATTGCAGCGGTCCAATCTTGTTATTTTGGCTGCGCGGCCTGGTATGGGTAAAACTGCGCTCGCGCTGAACATCGCACATCACGTGGGTGTGACGGCGAAGCGTCGAGTAGGCATTTTTTCGCTCGAAATGAGTCGAGAAGAGCTTGTCGATCGCTTACTTGTTTCTCAGGCAGATATCGATGCTTGGCGGCTCAAAACAGGACGACTTAATCAACAAGACTTTTTGAAACTCTCAGACGCGATGGGTGTTTTGGCAGAAACAGCACTTTTTATCGATGACACGCCTGGTCTTTCTGTTTTTGAGATGCGAACGCGCGCTCGACGCCTCATGTCCGAACATCATATTGATATGTTGATTGTCGATTACTTGCAGCTGTCACATGGCCGCACTAGAGATAACCGTGTGACTGAGGTTGGAGAAATTTCCCAAGGTCTCAAAAATATTGCGCGTGAGCTCAAAATCCCAGTGCTGGCACTTTCGCAGTTATCGCGTGCGATTGAGAGCAGAGGCGAGAAAACACCACAATTGTCCGATCTGCGCGAGTCTGGCTCAATTGAGCAAGACGCCGACGTGGTCATGTTTTTGTACCGCAAAGATGATGATATTCCTGAATCTATGTCGATTAAACTCGCCAAACACCGCAATGGCGCGTTGGGTGAGATCGATCTGTTTTTCCGCGGTGACCGTATCAGATTTTATGGTATGGAAACGAAGCGCTAATTATTTGCCATGACCGGTGTCATGCCAAACAACAGATAAAACAATCCTCCGGAGAGAATCAAAAACATAAGCAGTGTGCCGACATTTCGCTTGATGGCGAGCGATGCTTTGTCTGGGTTGGAACTGTCAGTGCTGATAATAATAACGGTGGCAATCACGAGCCAAATACCTGCACGAACGAGTAATGACTGTATCGTAGTGATATCAAATATTGCATGAAGTATGGCAGTCAATTGCATAGAAGAATACTATGCAGGAGTAGGGGGAAAATTGCAAGTGAGCTGCCGAGTCGCTTGGTATATAATATCTTTCTCACAGGCCGAGGTGGCGGAATGGTAGACGCGTGGGTCTCAAAAACCCATGAGGCTCAAACCTCGTGAGGGTTCGAGTCCCTCTCTCGGCACAAAGCATTTTATTTTGCATCCAGCACCGCTTTTGCCACAATATCGGCTAGTCCCGGATGAAATGGTGTCGGGATAATATTTTCAACAGTTGGATTTTTAACACAATCTGCCAGCGCATGAGCAGCTGCTTGCTTCATGTGTTGGGTAATTTTTGGCAATCTCCCTTGTATTACTGCGCGGAAAATCCCGGGGAAGGCGAGAACATTATTTATCTGGTTTGGCATGTTACTTCTACCAGTGGCGATCACGGCCGCACCTGCCCGTTTGGCAATGGCTGGATCAATTTCGGGAACAGGATTGGCGAGGGCGAAGACAATCGGTTTTTCAGCCATGTTTTCGATAATTTCTGGAGCAATCAGGTTTGGACCAGACACACCGATGATCACATCAGCATTTTTAGCGACAGTGGCGAGAGAGCCTTTGAGCATTCGTTTGTTGGAACTATCAGCCAGCGACTGCTTGTACATATTCTGGCTTTCTCTGCCAGAGACGAGCGCACCAATGCGATCAACAACTATGACGTCTGCAACACGGTCTACTTTTGGCAAAAGCGAGCATGTTTTGCCGAGACACTCTAAGCCAAGCAACATACGAGCAACTGATAGACCAGCCGCACCTGCGCCGACGATGACGACTTTGAGACTGTCAAACGGCTTACCAACAACTTTGGCGGCATTCAGTAGCGCTGCTTTGACCACAATGGCAGTGCCGTGCTGATCATCATGAAAGACGGGGATACCAATATCTTGCAATGCTTCCTCAACTTGGAAACAGCCAGGAGCTTTGATATCTTCGAGATTGATGCCGGCAAAGGTTGGCGCGACTTGTTTTACAAAAGTAATAATTTCCTCTGGAATTTGCGTATTTAACACAAGCGGAAATGAATCAACGCCACCAAATTCTTTGAGTAACAGAGATTTGCCTTCCATGACAGGCAGACCTGCCAGCGGGCCAATATTGCCCAGACCCAAGACAGCAGAGCCGTCCGAGATGACTGCTACAGTGCGTCCCTTGAGCGTATGCGTGTAGGCCAGCTCTGGGTTTTCGGCAATTGCAAGACAAACATCGGCCACGCCTGGTGTGTAGACGAGTGGGAGCAGCTCTTTGTGCAGTTTACCCATTTTGGCAACGGTTTCGAGTTTGCCAGTGTATTTTTTGTGGAGGTCGAGAGCTTGTTGGTTCATATGTTTGTAGTGTAGCGCATTTTAATTTTTAGCGGCAACGTGCTACGGAACCTGTAATCTTTGTGGTTTAGCTTTGAGAGATGGGGCTGTGTAAGTGCACAATAATACTGTTACTTGTAAAACATCTAAATAGATGTATATTTATATGTAATATGAAAAAATTAATAAAGTACGCAAGTAATCCGGAGCTGCCCAATCTAGACCAGTTAGTTCAGGTTCCAGACTTTCTTCCACCGCCAGAGACTCTCGCAAAAGCGCAAGCTGTGGAGAGGGTCACTATTGGTTTGAGCCAACATGTTGTTAGCTTTTTTCGCAAAGAGGCTAGAGCACATAAGGTTTCGTATCAGCGGATGATTCGCGAATTGTTGGATGTGTATGTAAGTCGGATAGAACAGGGTTGATTAATAACTTTCGTCTACTTTAAAAACCCTATAGCCAATAGAGTAATTATCTGCGGCACCAAGCCATAAAACATATGGGGGATCGAGTGATGAAATTTACCATGAAAGTTATTGATCGGTTTGAGAAACGCCGGTTCCCAGCCGAGAAAGTTGCGCGGTGCCTCGAGAAAATCGGGCAGTAAGCCAAAAAATGCTCCAAGCCAAATATGATAATTCAGCGGCTGGCCCTGTTGCCAGAGCAAATAAATGAGACCAGCGCTCAGCGCGAGATCAACAAATTCGAGTTTAAAGGCAGTTTTTTTCTTGCGCGTGCCGTTGGACAATCCAGTGCCGACGTCCCAATGCGGAACCCAGTCCTCGAGGTAATGCAACCCGATCGCAACAGGGATGTAGAGCAGGGGATGGCCAAGTTTGGCAGCCACAAAAGCGCCGGTAGTAGCATGAGCGAGTGACAACATGAGGTAGTAGTATACCGCACAACTGTCGCTGGATGGTACAATCGATTGGTATGTTTCCCACGTTGTTCTCCCTTGGTCCATTCGAACTGCGAACCGCAACAGTTTGCACAGTACTCGCGGTGTTGAGCACGTTGTATGTTTTTTGGCGCAAAGGCAGGGAAGAGCATTACGAAGAACGAGACTTGTTTGACACTTTTTTCTTGGCTGGATTGGTTGGATTACTGGTTGCTCGGGCAAGTTTTATCTTGCTTCATGCTGCCGATTTTGGCTTTACAGTGAGCAAGTGGCTCGACGTAGGTTTGTATCCGGGCATGATTGGCAAAATCGGTTTATTTGCCGCCACAATCGTATTACTCCGTCAGGCAAAGCGACACAAGTGGGATTTGTTTGAAGTGTTAGATTTCTGGATTTTGGCGCTCTCGACGGGTTTTGTCTTTTTATTCTTGGGCTTTTTCTTTGATGGTACTGGCATGGGCGTACCAACTTCACTGCCTGTTGGCATCATTTTTCCATCGGTAGTTGAGCCGCATCACCCGGTGCAGTTGTATGCAGCTATTTTCTTTTTTGGTCTTAGTTGGTATCTCTGGAGGGTAGAGAAAAACTACCGAATGTATCGTTGGTATCGTGCAAGTAAAACAGGCGCAGAGACGGGATTTTTGGTCGGTATGTTTGCAGTTGCGACAGGATTTTTCTTTACCTTGCTCTCCGTTATTACCCCTGCAGAGTTGGTGTTCGTCGGTGTTGGTTGGGATTGGCTGGCATTTGTATTTGTTTTGTTCTTTGGATTTGGCGTATTGTTTGTGCGATCTGGGCGAACATTCGGCAAGCGAAAGCAGGTTTCGTATGGTTCTCAAGAGTAAATCTGTTGTATTGCGTGCCAGTCTGATCGCGAGCGGGATTGTCGTGCTGGACCAGATTAGTAAATTACAGGCGAGCAATGTGACAAGTAATCCTGGCGTTGGTCTTGGCTTGGCGGCGCAGTACATTTCACAGCCAATGGTGGTCGTCCTCACTTTGTTTATTTTGTTCGCGTTGTGGTTTTTTGCCAGAGATTGGTGGCAGCGCTTCCCCTACGCCGCTGGCTTATTTTGCGGTGGGGCACTCAGTAATATGTTGGATCGAGTCTTTTTCGGCGGCGTGCGCGACTGGCTGGAAGTACCAGTATTTGGGCTGCGCAACAACTTTGCTGACTGGGCGATTTTCCTCAGCTTGATCTGGATTTTGCGTACGACACTTGTGCGAGCAGCACAGAAAGAAACAACATGAGTTTTGACGATCAGATAGTATATGAAGACGACGATATGTTGGTGCTCAACAAGCAAGCGGGAGTGGTGGTGAATCGCGCGCAATCGGTCAGAGACGAGACGATTCAAGATTGGATAGAGGAGTATTTGCAGGGAGTGGATCACTCGCCTGCGCTGTGGAGTTCGCTTATTCCCGATGATTTTACTGGCGAGTACGGCTCGCCCGAGGAAGTCTTTGCAGAACGTTCTGGCATCGCTCATCGACTCGATAAAGACACGAGCGGTGCACTTATTATTGCCAAAAATCCGGGCAGTCTCATTGCGCTGCTGAGACAGTTTCATGATCGACAGATTAAAAAAACGTATACGGCGCTGGCGCACGGCGTATTGCCGCTCACAGAAGAATTATTTTCGGCGCCAATTGCGCGTCTGCCGGGCAAAACGGGAAAGTTTGGAATTGTTGCAACCGGTCGTCCATCCGAGACTGTGTTTCGGGCGATCAAGCATTTTTCTATTTCTCGGCCTGAGTGGCCTGAGTTTTATGGAGAATTTAGTTTGGTCGAAGCGAAGCCAAGAACTGGCCGCACGCATCAGATTCGCATACATTTGGCGTATTTAAGCCATCCGATCGTAAGCGACATGCTGTACGTGGGACGCAAGCATTTGCGGATAGATAAACAATGGTGCCCACGACAATTTTTGCACGCCAGTGAGATTGCGTTTATTCACCCAAGGACCAGGAAAGAGGTGGTGGTGCGGACGGATTTGGCGGGGGACTTGAAACAAGTACTTCAAACTTTGGCTTGATTTAATGGATTTAATCGGCTAGCGAAAACTGAATTTGTGGAAACGGCAAAGCTTCTTTGCCAACTTTTTGTGTGTTTCTAATTGCAAAGTTTATAACCTTTTTTGTTGTAAGCTGCTCAACTAGTTGTGTTGGGTCCAGGTTGTTTGCTCCAGAAAAGTTTTGATCAAATTCTGCCTGTGTGAGAATAGGCTGAGCCCCCGCAGATATTGTTTGTGCTCTGGCAATCACAGTGTCCTTTGTTGAAACTTCTCTTGGCAGCATCCAGTAGAAGCTTACCTCCTCTGTCTGCGAATTTTTTTTGATAACGCCTAGGTATGTCTGAGCTTTTTCAAGTATTAAGTTTGTTTCTAAACTAAATGGTTGTTTTTTTCCCTCAGGTGAATTTGGCATTTGTGATTTTCCTATCTTTTCGTTCTCATCCTATAACTACTAACTATATTATACTATATCACTTTCTTCTCAAGACCGTCTGTTGCAATACACACCTAGTACGCTATACTAACGCTACTTCTTTTTAAAGAAAGAAGCGAGGCGGAGACACCATCCAAGTGTTTTCGCTCCCAAGTAACAATCCCTGACTCTGCAGTGAGTAGGGGGGAAACCAAGAGAGCGAAAGTGCTCAAGGAGGTGTTTTTTTGTTAGCTACTGCAGGTGCTGAAATTCCCAATGACTACGATCTCCTCAGGCAAGGTGCTGAATGGCTTGCTGATTTTTTGGATAAACTTATCCAAGATGCGGCTGAGTTTGCGCATCCTATTCTTGAAATAATTTTGTTGGCAATTGCAAATCTTAAAACAGAATTAGTGCAGCTATGTGCTCTGTGTGAGCAAGGTACAACTTTGATTGCAGAACAATCAGTAACGAAACCACTTGCAGAGGAAGTATTAGAATTTGTTGTTGAATTGGCGACTAGTGAGTCAGAACACCAGAAGCTTTCTACAATTTTGTCTGCAATTACTGACGATTTTTTTGCTGATAATTCTGATTTATCAAGTTATCCCGATGAATATGCGGCTGTGCTTGAAGATGCACTCAACGAAATGACTGTTTTTCGTCTCATGTCTGGTATGGTAGCTGCACCCGGATCTCGCCATGCAGGGACCAATCCAACTTTTCATACTGCGCAAGTTGCGTGTGAGTGGCTGAAGACTGCAGCTACGAGGTTTGGTCAGGCGAGTTCTCCAGAACAAAAGAATCAATTTAGAGCAGAATTATTGGCAGTGATTGACCATGACGCTGGGAAGTTGCTTAACCCAAAATTCGACGCACATCACAAACTTTCACTACAATTAGCTGGTCCTGGTATTAAATATGTGGCAACTGACAAAGGATTTGCCGAAAAAATTTCGCTCACTAATTTCTTGGTACACAATCATGATATTTGTGGACATATAGCGGCAAAGCGACGAAATTATCAAGATATACTGGCAGCGTTTAAAAAGGAACCAAACATAGCCGACTACATGCGCTCACTCTACTATATACAATTTGCAGACATGCAGGCTATTACCACGATGCCCCAAGAACACAAAAGCGAAAATATTTCTATTTGGACAAAGCTTTGTGTAGATTTGCAGTTAGATGAGCTCGTGACTGAAATTGTGATAAACTCTCCTAGAATATCGTGAAAGGAAGCAGCGTGCCAGATAAAATTTTTTCTCTCGTCGCCAAAGAACTAAAACGCCAAAAAGAAATGATCGGTTTAATTCCATCTGAGAATACCGTTTCGCCGGCAGTTTCCAAGGTTTTAAGTTCTTGTTTGTCCAATAAATATTCCGAAGGGTATGCGCTACGCAGATACTACGAGGGCAATCAGATTATTGATGAAATTGAGTTACTAGCTATTGAGCGAATTAAAAAGCTATTTGGCGTCCCGTACGTCAATGTCCAGCCATATTCTGGTAGTCCCGCCAACTGGGCAATTTACTTTTCGCTGATGCAACCGGGCGATACCTTGATGGGGTTGAAATTGTCGATGGGCGGGCATTTGACACACGGTCATCCAGACGTAACTGCTTCGGGGCGGTTTTATAACTCCGTGCAGTATGGCGTAAAAAAAGACGCGCGGATTGATTTTGCCGAAGTAGAACAACTGGCCAAAAAACACAAACCAAAGGTGATTGTTGCTGGCAATACAGCCTATCCGTTTGAACTTGATTTCAAAAAATTTCGCGCAATAGCAGACAAAGTAGGCGCTTGGTTAGTTGCTGATATATCGCACATTACGGGTTTGGTTATTGCTGGTGAGCACATGTCTCCCGTACCGTATGCCGATGTGATTATGACCACTACCCACAAGACATTTCGTGGGCCAAGAGGGGCGATGATTTTGGTGACGCAGCGTGGGCTTGATAGAGATCCAGATTTGGGTAAACGGATGAACGCGGCGATTATTCCTGGTACGCAGGGCGGACCGCATAATGCGACGACAGCTGGCATAGCCATCGCTGCTGCCGAAGCGAGCACAGCCAAATTTCGCGCCTACGGCAAACAAATTCGTAAAAATGCGACAGCCTTGGCGACAGAACTTTTGCAGCAAGATATTGATCTGGTCGGAGGTGGCACAGAAACACATCTCATGGTTATCGATCTGACCAAATTTGGTATCGGGCTGGGTACGCAGGTGGCGTTTGCACTTGATGTGGCTGGTATTTATGCCAATCGCAACACGATCCCGACAGAGCAGGGCTCGCCGTTTTATCCCTCTGGCTTGCGTCTGGGTACGCCGCTGGTGACTTCGCGCGGTATGAAAGAAAAAGAAATGAAGCAAATCGCAAAGTGGATTGCGCTGGTTGCCAAACACGTGAGCGAGCAGCAGCTGCCGACAGATAGGAAAGAACGTGCTGTCTTTTTGAAGAAATTTCGCAAAAATGCCCTCAAAGATCCGGTCCTCAAGAACATTCGCAAAGAAGTAAAAATGATGACGGCAAAATTCCCGCTGTTTCAGTTATAGAGAACTATGAAAATTCAAAAGTTTGATTTACTTGTTTCACTCTACGTATTTTGTATTATGGTGGCTGAGCTAATGGGTGGCAAAACGATTCCGCTCCTTAAAGTCGGCTCGATAAATTTGAGCGCAAGCGTGGCAATTTTTGTTATACCGCTGTTGTTTACTATCAACGACGTCATTACCGAAGTGTATGGTCCCGAGCGAACGCGTAGCGTGATTCGCTCTGGTTTGTTGATGATTTTCTTGGTGCTGTTGGCGAGTTTGTTTTTCACCTGGTTGCCTCCCTCTGGGCGCTTTGCAGCTTCTGAGTCTGCATACGATACAATCTTTGGTCTGTCAGCCCGGATCACTGCCGCAAGTTTGACAGCCTTCGCTTTGGCTGAATTTCTAGATGTAGCAGTGTTTGTTCGACTCAAAAAGAAAATGGGCAAAAAAGCTTTGTGGTTTCGCAATAACGTCTCGAACTTTGCCGCCCAATTCGTTGATACCGTCGTGTTCATGACGCTCGCTTTTTATGCCTTTGGTACGCCAGTCGGGGAGAACGTATCATTTTTGGTAGGACTGATTTTGCCGTATTGGCTGTTAAAGTGTGCGTTATCTGTAATTGAAACGCCGCTTGTGTATCTGGGTATTCGTTGGCTCAAAAAGTGAACATAACGCTTGCGATGGTGTTATCTGCAGATGGCAGGACGACCAAGGGTGACGACCCGAATATTTACACTTGGACATCTCAAGAAGATCAGGATCATTTTTTTTCTTTTATCGCTCAAAATAATTTGATTATCATGGGCCGGAAAACCTATTTTGCTGCAGCTGACAAGATTCGATTGTCTCCAGAGAGAAAGCGAGTCGTCTTGACGAAAAACCCAGAGTTGTACATAGATCTTGCGGTAGAAGGGCAACTCGACTTCAGTAGTGAGCAGCCAGCGGAATTGGTCCGTCGCCTAACAGCGGAAGGCTACACCACTGCATTACTCGTTGGTGGTGGGACGGTAAATTGGCATTTTTTACAGTCCGGTCTGATCAACGAGTTACTCCTGACTATTGAACCGCAGATTTTTGGTGCAGGGCAGAGTCTCTTTGCTGGTCCGATTAATTCTCTAAAGCTCGAGCTTTTGGAACAAAAACAACTCAATGATCAAGGCACGATGCTGATGCGATATAAGGTACACTAAACGTAAATTATTGTGAGAAAGTTTGTATGACCAGAAACTTAGGCGCCCACGTTTCAGCTGCTGGCGGCATAGACAAAGCGGTAGAGCGCGTAGCAGCGATAGGTGGTAATTGCTTACAACTTTTTTCGGGTAGTCCGCGGGTTTGGGCAAAACCAGGATTGGACAAATACCCCTTGGTCAAATTCTTCTCAAATTTGGAAAAATACGCTATAGCACCAGTCTTTACGCACGCTCTCTATTTGGTCAATTTGGCCTCCGATAAACCAGACAACCTTCGGAAATCTTTCGACTGTCTGAAATACGAACTGGAGTTTGATAGCTTGGTTAAAGGTTCGGGTGTGATTGTACATTTGGGTAGCCACCAGGGACGCGGTTGGGCGGCAAGTAGCGAGCAGATCGCAGAGCAGATCAACTTGCTTTTGGCTGCTACGCCGGATGATTCAACTTTTCTGATTGAAAATTCTGCAGGGCAGAAGGGAAAAATCGCAAGCGATTTACATGAAGTTCGTTGGTTACTTGACCAGGCAGAAATTGCTGGCAAGTGGGTGAGTAAAGGTCGATTGGGTTGGTGTTTCGACACCTGCCATGCACATGCTGCAGGCAACAAACTGGGAGATCCGACAAAGATTGGGAGCGGAGAAAAATCTGCACTGGCTACACTCGATGAACTAGATTTATGGTCTACGCTCCGCCTGGTGCACGTCAACGACAGCAAAGATCCATTTGCCAGTGGGCGAGACCGTCATGCCAACATCGGTGATGGCACTATTCCGCCAGCAGATTTGCAGTTTTTTCTCGATACGAAGCAGGTGCAGAAATTGTCACTGATTCTTGAGGTACCAGGGATTGATGGCAAGGGGCCGGATGCGGAAAATATTGAGCGGGCTAAGAAGTTGCTTGATGCTTGCTAGATTCTTCTAGTTGAGCAAAAATTTGAGCAATTTGTTCTGCTGAAGCATTAAAAAAAATTATTTTTGAAAAACCAGGGAAAGGGTTGAGCACCAGCATTGTGCAGTCTGAAAATAAATCTGGCTCTTTTCGTTGTAAGCCTTTTAATTGAACAGCAGCTTCGTTGGTTACAAGTCTTTCACTATTTAGTCCCATAATGTATTTTACCACGACTAAGCAACCTGCACTTGCTTTTCCTTATTACTTTTGCATATAGTGTCTTTGCTGTGGAACACGGTGAGAATCCGTGACTGTGCCGCAACGGTGTTTGGGTTTACCCAAAAGTCCGATCTTCAGCACACTACAATCTGACGCGCATCGGGAATTTTCAATAAAGTAGTGTGAGCCTCCACAGCGGTATAAAGTACGTAGCTGTCTGTAACATCAGGTGGTAAGGAGGTGTATGGTAGAAATAATTTCAAGTAAAGTGAGATATGAGGGCTGGTATGGCGATTTGCCTGAAATTGCTGCAGCTCAGAGTCTAAGTGAGTTGGGCTTATTTGCTCGACAACTTGGTGCAGAGTTGTATGGCTTTACTGGAGAGGCCTCTCAGCAAATGAGAACGTTATTTGTGGGATTGCCGCATGGAGTTTTGGAGGTTTGGGGACAATTGTTAGAAACACAAGCTGCAGGAGCGCTGCGGCAAAAATTTGGCAAGCCAAAAGAGGAACTGGTAGGTGCACAATTTGTAGCAGCAGAGTTGACAGATCGGGCAGAGGGAGCGGCTGGCAAACTTACTGAGCTTCGGAGTGATCTATTGGCAAAGTATGAGCAATTTCAACAAATTTTGATGCAACAGCTCGCAGTAAAATTGGCGGAGCTTGCCGCAGTGCAAGAACGGATACAAGCCAATAAAACTGCGTTACACACTACTGAAGAGCCAAGGCATATTTTGGCAAAAGTAGAGTATAAAGCAGCAAAAGATACCGGCACAGAAGTTGTCAGTCGGGATCAGGTACATTTACTACAAATACAAAAAGAAATTACCGTACTGCAGGAAGCATTAGGGTCATTTTTTGCCCCTTTGGGAGTTGTATTGCAAGAAGTCAGGCAAATGATGACAGTGGCTCCACTAGATGCAAACAAAGCGGTGCCCGTGTAGTTGCCTGCTACAATAGACCTTCCTATGAAACAAAAGCTTCCTATATATCTTGCACTCGCTATCGGTCTGATTGGTGCAGTAGTGTTTTTTAACAAAAATGCTCGCCTACAGCAAATTCCCGAGAAGGTGATGGAAACAACTATTTCACTTTCCTTTGCAGCTATGACAGACGGCCAAACTGCTCTTGATCTGCTCAAGGAATCTGCCCAAGTGGAGTACCAAGAATTTGATTTTGGCGTGATGGTAACCAGCATCAATGGTGTCGCAGCAGACGAAAAGCACTACTGGGGGTTGTATGTGAATGATGAGTACGCGACCGCAGGCGCGAGTGAGACGGTGCTCAAAACGGGTGATACGATGAAGTGGATTTATGAAGAAATTTCTGATTCACCAGTTCAATAAAAACGCCATTCCTGCAATGACCGCCATGGTGGTTTTTGCTACACGTGGTGGGATCTTGCCACCAAATGTCAGTCCACTCGGTGCCTCTGGATTTACGACCAAAAAGTTCATCTGGTTTTTTCTCGGAATTGTAGCTTTTGATTTTTTGCGTGGGGGTTTTTACCCAGGAGTTCTATTAACGTATCTCGGCTTTGCCGCCTATCCGCTTTCGGGTTGCCTGGCGGGCAACTCACTGCGTAGACAAGCGGTATTCTTGCCACTGGCCTCACTCTTATTTTTCCTGTTATCAAATCTCGGCGTCTGGTGGTTTTGGTATCCCCAGACCTGGGCAGGGCTAGTTTTGTGTTACACCATGGCGCTGCCGTTTTATCGCAACACGTTTTTGTCTGACCTTGGTTTTTTTGCGGTTATCGCGGGCATTCGCCACGTTAGTATTGCAGTGCAAAAATGTAGGACAAAGGAATTGGCTATTGTATGACAATTATTTTTGACGGTTTCAAAACAGCGCGGGCGAGAGAAGTGAAGCTCGAACAGGATATTATTGCAGCCAACCTTTTGCAGCCGATTACTATTCAAGCAATTGTGTTCACCGAAGACGAAGGTAGTATGTTGTACACCAGGCTCAAGGCGGAAGCAGCTGAGCGGGTAGGGATTGTGTACCAAGCAACGCAATTTTCTTTGGCAGACCCAAGAGAAGTAGTTTTGGAGGCAGTTCGTGCGGCTAATCTAGATCAAGCGATTACTGGTTTGATTATTCAAAAACCGAGTCGAGCGGTGTACGAAGCTGTTGGCAAACTGCCGTATTCGCAGTGGTGGCTAGAGCTGGTATCTGCGATTGCGCAGAATAAAGATGTCGATGGCTTGCATCCAGAGACGCTTAAGGCTGGCAACATTTTGCCAGCAACTTGTCGAGCAGTGTTGGCTATTTTAGTCGAGGCGTTGGGTGGTTCGCCAGAAAATGTACAGCATCAGGGCAAAAAAATTAGCATCATTGGCCGATCAGATTTGTTGGGTAAACCATTAGCACAGGAGCTACTTCGCCAGGGGGCGAATGTCGAATTGCTCGGCAAAAAAGATTTGGCAGAGCGCCAAGTTTCAGGTGAATATTTACTTAACTCGGACGTGGTAATTTCTGCAACCGGTGTGGCAAATTTGATTACTCCAGATATGGTTAGCGAAGGAGTGATTACAATCGACGTGGGCGAGCCGCAACCAGATATTTCCAGAGCGGTAGCAATGAAGGCGAGTTTTTTTACGCCGGTTCCTGGTGGAGTGGGGCCGATGACGGTAGTATCACTTTTGGAAAACGGGTTTCGACTGACTCATTGACGCTTATCTCTCATTATGATAATCTTATCATTATGTTGCAAACGACAATTACTCCCAATTTTCAAGTTCATATTCCCGTTACGATCCGAAAGCAGTCTGGCATAACACAACACGGAACTGCCATTATTAGTGCTCAGAAGGGGAAAATTATTATTGAAGCAAAGCCTAGCGGTTTTCTTGCTCTGGGCAGTTCATTCCAAGTCAAGAAGCCGATTAAAGTAGAACAGATTCGAGATCATATAGAGTATTCGAGATGACCACTAAGGCGTTCATCGACACGAGTGTATTTATTCGTTTTTTGACAAACGACGATTCAGAAAAGTTTCAAGAATGTCTTGAGTTTTTTGAAGTAGTTGAGTCAGGAAAAATTCGTCCATATACTTCTCAAGTGGTCATTTTAGAGATTGTTTTTGTTCTCAACAGATTGTATTCATTCCCAAAGAAAAAAGTTCTACTGGCAATTAGTCAGATATATAACATCAGAAATATTACAGTAATTGAGACAACAAAAACCACTCAAGCCCTGGCTTTATACTCCAAGCACCCAATTAAGTATCCAGATTGTCTTATAGCAACGCAGCTGCCACCAAGATGTACTTTGCTCACATACGATAATGAGTTTAAAAAGATTACAAAAATAGCAGCTCAAACTCCAGGCGAGTTACTACTCCGTTGAGTTTATGGTGGTATATACTACCCCTGTCCATGACCGAGTCCACAGCGCTCCTGGCGCTTTCACCACTCGACGGTCGGTACTACCTACAAACTCGGGAACTCTCGGGGTACTTTTCAGAATTTTCGCTCATCCGCTACCGTGTGCGGGTTGAGGTTGCATATCTTATTGCTTTGCTTGAAACCACCAAAGCGTTCGTTTTGTCGCCAAAGCAAATTTCAGAGTTGCAACAAATGGCCGATTCGTTTTCCATCGCAGATGCAGAAGCAGTCAAAGTCCACGAAGCAAAATGTCACCATGACGTCAAAGCAGTCGAGTATTTTTTGCGCGACAAATGCAGCAAGCTTGCTCTGGCTAAGGTATTTCCCTACATTCATTTTGGCTTGACTAGTGAGGATGCAAACTCTGTTGCATACGGTTTAGCTCTCAAGGAGAGTAGGAACAAAGTCATTTTGCCAGCCCTGTTACAGATTGTAGATTCACTGGCACATTTTGTGCAGGCAAACGCGGAAGTTCCGATGCTCGCACGCACCCACGGCCAGCCAGCTGTACCAACAACTTTGGGCAAAGAGTACGCAGTTTTTTTGTCCCGGCTTGTACCTGAGATTGATGCTGTGCGCACGGCGCAATTTGTTGCTAAAGTATCGGGCGCAGTGGGTACATATAGTGCGCAAAGTTTGGTATTTCCAGAGGTAAATTGGATAACATTCTCAAACGAATTTTTAGCGAAGCTTGGCTTAACTGCGGATCCACTCAGTACGCAAGTAGTTTCTGCAGAAAGTTACACGCGCTATTTCCAATCGCTCTCACGGATCAACAGTATCTTGCTCGATTGCGCGCGCGACTCTTGGCAATATATTGCTGATGGTTGGTTGGTGCAAATTTCAAAATCATCCGATGTTGGATCATCGACCATGCCACAGAAGGTCAATCCAATCGATTTTGAGAATGCAGAGGGGAATTTTGGGTTGGCAAATGCTTTACTTTCACACTTGAGCGAAAAATTACCCATTTCCCGTCTGCAACGCGACCTGTCAGATAGCACGCTTAAGCGTTCATTTGGAACCGCACTTGGCCACACGATACTTGGGATTAAGTCGCTGACCCGTGGTTTGAGCAAAGTTTCGCCAAATCCTGACACCATGAGCCAAGCGCTGTCTGCCCACCCAGAAATACTTTCTGAAGGCTTACAAACACTTTTGCGCGCTGATGGAGTAGGGGACGCATATGAAATTTTCAAAGAAGCAACTCGAGGAAAAAATAATCTTTCGCTCGATCAACTGAAAGTAATTGCAACAAAACACGCCAAAACGAAGACCACTAAGCAGAAGATTGCCTCGCTCACACTAGAGTCCTATACTGGGCTGGCCGCCCAACTTGCACAACAGAAAGGATTTTATGCCACCACGACCGCGTAGTTTTGCATTTTGCGGAGGAGCTTACGGAGATGAGGGCAAGGGTCGCCTGGTTGATCAGTACGTCAGCGACTACGCCAAGCAAGGTCCAGTTGTCGTGTATAGAGACAACGGCGGTTCCAACGCGGGTCACACTGTTGCATTCGACAATACGAAAGTTGCCTTGCACCAACTACTTTCTGGCACTTTTATAAAAGGCGTAACGACGATTCTTGGTAAAGGCATGGTCTTACATCCCGGCGACTTACTCGAGGAAATTGCAACAGTTAAAGCAGCCACGGGCGGAACAGTTCCTGCCAAAATCCTGATTGACGAGATGGCGGTAGTTTTGCTCGACACGCACCGGGCCTATGAGGCGGTGCTGCAAGATTTTCAAACGGGTAACCGCGGTACCACTGGGCGGGGAATTTCACCAGCTTACGTAGATGTATTGTTGCGACACCCGATCCGTATGCGCGATCTAAAACCGTTTAACAAAGAAAAAATTACCAAACATTATCGTCTATACCAGGCTATGTGCGCGGGGTTAGGGCAGAAGTTGGCAGAAAAGGAAGTGCTGACGCTGGCTGGTCCCAAGCAAGTTATCGGTAGTGAGGCTGCATTTCTCAAACGCGTGCAAGCGCAAGCAGCCGAGTTGGAGCAATTTATCTCAGGTGTTTTTGATGTGTTGCAGCGTGCTTGGACAGACAAAAAAACAGCTTGTGTGTTTGAAAAAGGCCAAGGAATCGGACTCGATGTGCGTTGGGGCGTGTACCCTGATTTCACTGCGTCCGAGACGACCTTTTCAGGTATTTTTTCCTCAACTGAAGGGATAGTTAATCCCAGAGATATCGAGATCCGAGCAGGTGTGATTAAAGCAACTTACATGTCGAGCGTCGGTATTCGCAAGTTGCCAAGCGCCATGGACGAAGCATTGGCACACCAAATCCGCGAAGATGCTGACGAGTACGGTGCAACCACCAAGCGGCCGCGTGACGTCGTACACATCGATATTCCCTCGCTGTCTTTTTTCGCCAAAGTGGGCGACGTTACCCATTTAGTCGCTACACATATGGATATCGTTTACAAAGATACACCAATTAAAGTTTGTGTTTCATATACAAAAAATGGTAAAACCGTGCCGTATCGACCAGATCAAAAATATCTCAACACAGTTAAGCCAGTGTTCAAGCAGTTCGCTCCTTGGGATGTGGTTGCACTGCGCAAAGCCAAGACTCGCGCGGAGTTGCCAGTAGCGGCGCGAAAGTACATAGCATTTTTAGAAAAAGCCATCGGTGTGCCAATGCTGATGATCACAACGGGACCAAAGCGGGAAGAGGGGATTTTGCTGTAGTCGTGCATTCTTGTGCTATACTACCCACCTCTGTAATAAACAGGTGCCCGAGTAGCTTGAAGTCCTGATTTTTCGCTACCGACACCATTTGCCTCAAACCGAGGCAGAAAAACAAGGACAATGTATATGATGAAATCTTTTTTCGCTGAATTGCCAGATGTCGCTCCAGACTATAGTCTTGAGGAAATGCTTGAGGCAGGTTGCCACTTTGGCCACCAAAAAGTCAAATGGAACCCACGCATGGCAGAGTGGATTCACTCCGAAAAAGATGGCGTGCATATTTTTGACCTCATCAAGACCAAGGAACAGCTCCGAATTGCCCATAATGCCGCGTACAAACTCGGCCAAGAGGGTAAGAACCTCGTTATCGTCGGTACCAAACGCCAAGCAAGAGAAATAGTTGTCAAAGTCGCTCAAGAAAGTGGCGCACTCTATATCTTCTCGCGTTGGCTCGGTGGTCTTTTGACCAACTGGGAGCAAGTGAAGTTGTCGCTCAAGCGCATGCAAAAAATTGCAGCCGGTTTGGCCGATGGTTCGTACAAAAGTTACACTAAGTTTGAGCAAGTTCAACTCGAGAAAGAGCTCAATCGTCTGCGCCGATTTTTCTCTGGTATTGAGACACTCAAAGAGCAACCAGATTGTTTGTTTGTAGTTGACACTGTTCGCGAGAAAATTGCAGTCCGTGAGGCAAGTCTCACTGGTGTTCCAGTTATCGGTATTTGTGATAGTAATGCAAATCCAGATCTGGTTGACATCTGTATTCCTGCCAATGACGACGCACAAAAAAGTCTTGAGCTTATCATAAATGCAGTTGCTGCTGGGTACGCAGCTGGCAAAGCAGCGCAAAAAAAGGTTAAAGCAAAGCCAAAAGCAGCCCCCGATTCGGTCAAAGCGGTAGAAACAAAGTAAGGAGTCCAATGTCATATTCAGCAGCAGATGTAAAAAAATTACGTGAAGAAACTGGCGCAGGAATCATGGATTGCAAAAAAGCACTCGAAGAGGCAAAGGGTGATTTCAAAAAAGCCATCGAGTTGGTCAAGGTCCGTGGTTTAGAGCGAGCAGAGAAGAAACAGGATAGGGAAACAACCGAAGGTTATGTGGCAAGTTATGTCCACAGCAATGGCAAGTTGGCTTCTCTGGTAGAACTCGTTTGTGAGACAGATTTTGTTGCCCGCAATGATGAATTCCGTTCGCTCGGTCAAAATATTGCCATGCAAGTTGTTTCGATGCAGCCAGAAACAGTCGAAGAGTTACTCGAGCAAGAGTTTATCAAAGACGGTAGTGTAACTATTGGTCTTTTGATCAAAGCACTTACCGGCAAAGTTGGCGAGAAGATCGCGGTTAAACGTTTTGTTCGGTATCAGGTTGGGGAGTAGGCTGTTCATCAGTTTTAATCTCAAAACTACTCTTATCCTTTAGTTTGCTAGGTAGAGTCCCAAATCTTCGCCCAACAAGAGCTTGTTCTGAGCTTACGGTTATCTCTAGCCAGTAAACTTTTCCACTGTGAATAATCTTTGCTTTGGTGCCAGCAGGCACATCTAATCTTTCGAAATCTATGCGATTTTGTACAGCGGATTTGGAAAATGTTCTGGTTAGCTCAGTGACAAAAACCACTTCTGTACCAACTGGAATTGTATCTTTAATTATGGGAGAGAGAGATTCTGTGTTAGGCATATTTTAGTCCCATCATTTTTTGCTATTTGTTACTATATCAAAGTATAGTATATCACTCGAAATAAACGTTTTGATAGAGAGTGAAGTGCTAGAATTGACAAGATTTGATATACTCTCAGAATGAGACAAGCAGAGCAGCCACCAGCTTATTGTTGGGTTAAGGACGCAATAAAGGCAGGTGACAGACCTCAACTATTCTGGCCACTGAGTTTAAAAGACGGGACTGAACTCAGAAATATCACCCCGTATGCAATTATTCAGCCGAGAAGCACCAAGCCTGAAGAAGATTTCGGTGAGCTTCGCCTATTCTATTTAGATGAAAACGATAAATATGGAGACGTCAGAGTATGTGATGTTGATGGTATGAATGTTGTACAAGGAACTGGTAGATATGAAGGTAAGTTATTAGTTGAATTTACCTATTTTGCAGCAACGGACGACAAAGACATATTTGTAGCAGAGGAATATCCTCGCCAAATATTTGTGACATATTTATATCAACACAAGCATCCAGATCCCGATGGTATTTCACACTTTTCTTTAGTTGGAAATGATGCAAATGGTGATGCTGATCAGCACTTTCCGCTCTGGCAAATCGATGGCTTGTATGCCGCAAGAGGTGAGAGTTGGACACAAGTAAATTTAGATAAAGACGTCGAGGAGTAATAGGGTAGAATCAACGCTACCGTATGTCCTCTGATTTCTCCTTCAAACTACAATCTACCCTTGGTTCGGCTCGCGCAGGCCAGATAACCACTCCGCATGGCGTGGTCAGTACGCCCATGTTTATGCCAGTCGGCACCGTAGCGAGTGTGAAGGCGCTCGACATGCAGGATGTTAAAGACACTGGTGCTGAGATCATTTTGGCCAATACCTATCATCTCGGTATTCGTGAACAGTCTCTTGCTGCAATTGAAGCAAGTGGGGGCATTCACAACTTTATGAACTGGCAGCTGCCAGTTCTAACAGACTCAGGTGGATTTCAGGTTTTTTCACTTGGCGCACAATTACCGCATAATTCCGGCACTATTCCCGCAAAGGTTGATGATTCGGGTGTTTTATTTCGCTCACACCTGGACGGGAGCAAACAATTTTTCACTGCAGAGCGTTCAGTCGAGCTCCAGCGGACGATCGGCGCTGATATTATTATGGCGTTTGATGATGTGCAGCCCGATGCTTTTACTTTACCCCAGGCGAGAGCGTCACTTGATCGCACCCATGCTTGGGCGGAACGCTGTCTTGTGCACTGGAACCGGCACGAACGTCGCAGTCGCTACGGTAAGTACCAAGCCTTGTTTGGCATTGCTCAGGGTGGACTCCACAAAGAACTTCGACAAGAATCGGTCCAGTTTATGGTTGACCATGAGTTTGATGGTATTGCGATTGGTGGTGAAACGATTGGCTATAACAGCAATGGTACGAAAGAGATAATGGATTGGGTACGCGAGCTGTTGCCAAAAGACAAACCACGCTATGCGATGGGAATGGGGCGAGACTTGTCTGACGTCGCGCTGGCTGCCAATATCGGTTTTGATATGTTCGACTGTGTCGGTCCGACACGCCTCGCCCGCAATGGCGCACTCTTGGTTGGCAACATCGTTTATGAGGATGAAGAATTTCGTGTAGTATCGCCATTTGCTCGAGGAAGATTGGCAATTGGGCGACAAGAGTTCAACAAAGATTTTTCGGCCATAGATGCAGGCTGCGATTGCTACACCTGCAGAGCAGGGTACTCCAGAGCATATTTACGACACTTATATCGCAGTAAGGAACTGAGTTACTATCGTTTAGCCAGTATTCACAACGTGCGCGCCATGTTGCGAGCGGTACAAAGCGTTCGTCGAATAATTTTGCAAGAAGGAGCAGGGGAGTGAAATTTTTTTTGGCCCGATTCGCATTTATCATAGCAACAGTCGCCGTGGTAGGTTGGTTGTGCTGGACAATTGGCTTCAAATTTCTCCAAACGCACACACCATTCAAAGACGAAATAATAATACTCACTTCAACCGTTATTGACGACAATAAGGGTATTTTTATCATCGCACATGTTGGTTCTCAAGTCCCAAAACCTAGTCTTCATACATTGTCGGGCAAGACGATTGTCACCCTACCCGAAGCGTATGGCGAGTATGAGTTGGGAGCTGTGTTGCCATTGCTGGATTTGGAAGGAAAAACAACAGCATACAAGCAAGCAGTGTTTTCCAGAATTTTAACTGTACCGGTGAGTAGCTTTTTGGCGGTGCAAGAACCGGTGACAGTTGCGGCAGATTTTTCTCAGTTGTGCCGGGTGCTCCAACGTACTGCATTTGAGAAATTGCGACGGTTTGAGCTGCCTTGGCAAGAAGTCGCGCTGCTGCCACTTTTAAAAAACCAACAAGTAGAAACACTTTCTACTTCACTCGAGGAAATGCAAGCCCAATTGCAAACAGCAATGATCCGGTCAGTCTCTCGTTCTGAGTTAGCTTGTACGTTGGCAATTGTGAATACGACGGAAGAAAGTGGTTTGGCACGGCAACTCGCCACAGTCTTGGAACAAGGTGGTGTACGCGTGGTGCGAATTACTGATACTTCGCAACTGCAAGAGCACTCAAAGTTGCTCATGGATACCAACCGAACAGAGTGTGCCTGGATCGTGCCGCTCGTGCGTTCGTGGTTTTTTACTGATATAGCCGTGGAACAAGATAGTGAAGCCGAACAAATCTATCGTGCTTGGGGCGTGGTATTTATTGGTTCAGACGCGCATTAAAGCGCAGTTTCGGTGGTGAATTTTTCTTCGTCGGAAATATCATCAAAAGCTTTTGGTTCGACATCCGCATCATGATTGGTGATCTCAACCGGAATTTCTTCGTTTAGGAGTACATATTCATCGTTTTCTTGTGTGACGACAGTGCTGATGCGCGAGATTGGAAATGAGTGCTTATCTTTGTTGCGCACCGAGCGGTGTGTTTCTTTCAGATAGACGTCTACATGATTTGGGGCTACGGAATGAATAGAACAATGGTAGGTGTTACCAGTTTGTAGCAACTTTGAAAGTCGAAATGAGATATCTTCAGGCAGAGAGCCAATATATTTGTCTGCCACTTCAATTGAGATATATCGTTGTTTGAGCTTGAACTCGCAAGTTTGACCAACTGAAAGTGACTCGAGAGCTGGTTTGCCAGCAAGGCGATGTAGCTCAACGATTCTGGTTTTGCCTGGTTCTTCAATAAATTCTTGTGTAAAAAAGGCTGGTGCTTGGAGTGGTTTTTTGTTTTTGATCGCGGTAAGGTGTTTTTTTGCAATGAGGTTGGTCCGGTCGTGTCCGAGCGCTTGTTCAAATGCAGCCTTGGCCTTATTTATCTGTTTCAGCTGTAGATACGCTACACCCAAGCGGTTAAGCGCAAGAGTGTTTTTTGGTTCTTGCTCGAGAAGCTCCTTATTGGAAGAAACCACTTGGTTCCAATCGCCCTGTTTGGCGGCAGTAATGGCTTGTTGTTTCAATGAGAGAGAAGTTTGCATAGCAAAAGCGCTGTACGCTCGCGGAAGAATAGCGTTATCACTTGCAATTGTCAACCATAACTTGGGGTTTGTTGGCGGTATATAATAGAAAGCAATATGTCAGGTCATAGCAAATGGAATAACATCAAAAACAGAAAAGGTGCGGCAGATGCCAAAAAGGGCAAAGTTTTTGGTGAAATAGGCAAGTTGATTCGTATTGCGGTGAAGGAAGGGGGAAGTGTTGACCCTGCAAGTAATCCTGGACTTCGTTTGGCGCTCGAGAAAGCCCGGACTACGAATATGCCACGGGTGAACATCGATCGCGCACTGAATAAAGGTATGGGGAAGAGTTCCACAGGGGGAGCAATTCAAGAGGTGCTGTACGAGGCATTTGGCCCAGGTGGTGTTGCGCTCCTGATTGAAGCAGTCACCGACAATGCCAACAGAACAAGTTCGGAAGTCAAATTTGCCTTAACACGCAATCAAGGCACTCTCTCAGGACCAGGCTCTGCACAGTTTTTGTTTCAAAAGGTGACCGAAGCAGGGACGCTGCGATACGTGCCAGTTCAACCACAACCAATTGACGAACAACAGCAAGAAACATTTGAATCACTCCTTGATGCGCTCAAGGATCTCGAGGATGTCGAAGAAATTTATACTACGGCACAATATGAGACGGCGTGAAAAATTTGTTCTCAGCGCAATCATTCTTAGTTTTGGGCTTTTGGGATTGCAGTATGTCAGTCTAGAGCTGCGGTACTTTGCAGTTGCAGCACTTGGTTTGGTCTCGTACGGAGTTTGCAGTTGGGCGTTATCTGAAGACCTCCAGAGAATAGAGTTACTGCTTCTAGTGCCAGTTCCTGCCTTGTTCACGACGGCCGTCGGCTTATTTTACTTTTTGCTGCCGAGCGACATTCTCTCTAAGATCGTTTTACTCTCAATATTTGGTATTGGTGTATACGCAAATCTTCTCACCGCGAACATTTACTCGGTTGCCAAAGGTAGAACGATTCAACTACTACATGCTGCGCACGCGATTGGCCTCTTTTTGACGCTTATTACCTCCTTGCTGATAACCAACACAATTTTTTCACTTAACCTGCCATTTTATGTTGTGGGAGGCTTGGTTGCAGTGAGTCATTTTCCGCTGGTTTTATCGGCCTTATGGGTAGTGCAGTTAACCAAAAAAATAGAAAGAAACATTGTTCAATCAAGCTTTTTACTTGTTTTCTTGTTAGTACAATTTGCAATTGTCCTTTCGTTCTTGCCATATAGCGTCTGGTACACTTCGCTGTTCTTGATGTCAGCCTTATATCTCGGCATCAGTGTCTTACGAAACTATCTTATCGAACGGCTGTTTTCGCGTGCTTTAGTCGAGTACACACTCGTTTTTATCTTCGTTGCAGGTCTTTTTATAGCAAACTTTCCCCTCAAGTAGGGGAGAACAAGAGGGAATCAGCCTGGTTTTTTAGGGGTATTGCTTTAGTACCTGCTGAGGATTGGCTAGAGTCCCAAAAGCAGCATTTTTACCGAGTTTGTGTGGGCGTTTATTGGTAGTTTTATATTTTGTAATCGAAGAAAATGGGGTAGAGTGACAAAAAAGAGAACCAGGCGAAAAAAGGGAAGAGTGATATAGTTTGATATACTTGTGATTGTGTGGATAACTTTAATAATTATAGGACTTTACCAGGTTAGAATGCAGGAATTATGCAATTATTATGATGTATGTGATCGTGAAACGCAGAATACCCGAAGCCTTATTTGCAGAATCCTCGGAGGAGTGCTGTTCCTGGCAGAGCCACTATTTCTAAGTAATTCATTAGTATGCACAAAGCAGACATGGAATGTGACATACGTTTCCAATTAGTAGCTTGTTCCTCACTCTCCCCACGCAAAAGGAGCGATTTTGTCTTCAGAGCGTTACTGGTGTTTGTTCTATGTCGCACAATATTACTTTTGCGACATAATGTCTGATTGTGACGAGAGTGCTGTTTTGTTGCAAATATTCTGCTGCGTTGTTCTTTAGTTAATCTACATTTCTTGTAACACTAGAAACTCCCTCTATCTCAACGTATATTTGCCCGTCTTTTAAATAAAAAGCCGTTTTTGGGCTATTTCGGAGGTCAGAATATTACTCGAGTGATTCATAAGGTTGATACATCAATTAATAAATGATATTGATAGTTGTATTTTTTTTGAGAAATTAGTAATTTGAGGAAATTCGTTGTTTTTGTTTAGCGTCTGCTTGTTAGCTTTTATTTTTTGTTGAGCCCCAAGCTTGTCCAAGGACTGAAGCTGGTAGTCGCCAGGCAATGTCGTTGGGTAGCTTTGGTGTGTATTAGATAGTAATCAAACAGTATCAAATAATAACAAACTATTTCAAATTTATTGTTATTATAAACATTGATACACCAGTCTTTTCTTGACTTACTCTAGATTATCAGTCAATTCTCTTCTCTGCTAGTTTTGGCTTGAGGTTTATAATGGGCGAATGGCTATAGTATCTACAGATCCCAGTGTTGCACTCACCTTGTTTCTTGAGCACCTTGAAGTGGAGCGAAACGTCAGTCGCTTAACCATCCGCAACTACAGACACTATTTGCAGCGCTTTTGTGACTGGTTTAACCAGGCAGGACATGAAGATCTGCGCAAATTAGATCTCGAGGTAGTACGGCAGTACAGAGTATACCTCTCGAGGTACAGTGATGAACAGGGTAGAACCCTCTCAAAACGTACACAAAGCTATTATACTATTGCTTTACGCAGCTGGCTCAAGTTTTTGATAAAACGAGACGCTCCAGTCTTGCACCCAGAGAAAATCGATCTGCCTCGCGGTGAGTCTCTTCCAATGAAGTTTCTCTCAATTGATAAGGTAGAAAATTTATTGTCACAGCCGTCTATTTCTACTATATCGGGCTTGCGTGATAAGGCAATATTGGAGGTCCTCTTCTCTACCGGACTCCGGGTAAGTGAGCTCGTAAACCTCAATCGAGAGCAAATCAATCTAGAAAGCCAAGAATTTGGAGTTATTGGCAAAGGACGTCGTCCTCGAGTAGTCTTCTTGAGTGATAGAGCTGTCTCTTGGTTGGATCGCTGGCTTCGTCAGAGGCAAGATCATTGGCGTCCTGTTTTTATTCGTTTTTCTGGAAAAATAGCGACCCCGGATGAGGACGGAGAAAACATGCGTTTAACAACTCGAAGCATACAAAGAATTGTTGATATCTATGCCAAGAAGGCGCATCTGCCACTTAAGATAAGTCCACACGGCCTCAGGCACAGTTTTGCAACTGACCTTTTGGCCAACGGCGCTGGCCTTCGAGACGTTCAAGAAATGCTTGGACATAAAAGTATTGCCACGACGCAAATTTACACGCATGTGACTCGTCCACAGCTAAAAAAGATTCACCAGCGATTTCACTCGAAGGAACCTCAAGGCCAAAATTAGCAGTCTTGATATAATACTGCTAATTGCTTAATTTTAGATATTCTTGCGGTATATCAATGTTTTTTTGTGTCAATTCTACCACTATCGATCAAACTCATTACTATAATATATAGATATACTTGGATACCATTATTAATATTAAAATATCTTTTGATGTACAAATTTAAATAATAAACATATCAAAAAATATCAATATATAAATTAATAACTCAATAAATTTTTCTGCAGGGGAATATTAGATCCTTACCTTTTTTTTGCTTGCAGTTATAATCACAGGTATTGATCCGTATTTGTTACGGAACAAATGCACGATGGATATATACGCATGAACATCCACCTCATGGGCTCTCTCTTTGATAATCAGGCTGGCTATGCCGAAATTGCCGCTATTCTAGAATCAGAAGGTCATCACTTTGTTACTCGGTATTATTTGGAAAGAACACCAAAAAAATTAGAGGCTGAAAAACCAGAAGAGATGGAGTTGTTTTACAAAAAAGTCTTAAGTTGGATAAAAAAGGCAGATTTTGTCATTTTTGAGGTCTCTAACCCTTGTGTAGAGGTTGGTTATGATCTTTCTATTGTGCTTAGTATGTCAAAACCAGTGCTCGTACTGTATAACGCGGAAAAAGGCGCTGTTCCCTACGGACTGAGAGGTCTACACCTCGAAAAACTACAAGTTTCCTCTTATACGGACAAGAATCTCAAAGAAGTTCTGCTCCAGGCGCTTGATTGGGCAAGCGAACTTGCAAATATTCGCTTTGATTTTCCCCTAGATGCTGAAGCAGCTGAATTTCTTGATGCAGCTGCAACAAAGAAACAAGTTTCTAGAGTGGCCTTTTTGCAGCAGTTGCTGGAAAAAGAGAAGATCCGGGGACGTGGATAGTTGCTACTGATTATTTTTTTGATGATCTCGGACCAATTTTCTGAAAAACTCCGATTTACTCTGATGTTCCGCCTTAGCTACCTGCGTGATGTACCTATTGAGTTCTGCCGAAATCAGGCAGTTGAACCGAATGGCATTTGGCAACTCGAGTGCATCTCTAATGGAAAGTCGCAGCACTTGTTCCAGGTCAATATTGCTGTATTCGCAATGCATTGGTCCCACTACGCCGGTCTCTTCCAAGAGAAACGGCGAGGTATTTTCTTGATAGAGGATGATAGTTGGCCTGTCTTGGTCAAGTGAGTGTTTGATAAAATGCGCCAACGTAAGACTTGGGTGAGTTGTTTCAAAAACACAAATGTCTGATGCGGCAATAGCCGCCAAACTAGTTTTATAAAAAGAATCTTTTTCTGCGCTGTTCCAGTCTGCAATAATTGCATTTTTGGTTTTTTCTAGATAACGCTCTGTAAGTTCAACTGGAAGCTTATGGAGAACTTGGTAGATGCGCGCAAATGCAGCGGGAAACATCGAACGTGTTTTGGGGCTGGTAGAAAAGAATATTTTTTTGTTCTCACCCATGGTGATTGAATCTATAGTCTCTTGTGCGCTATCATACAACAGATGAGAAAAAATGAGTCCGGCTTTGTTGTCATTGTTACGATGCTTATTATGGTTGGCTTGATTAGTCTGGGTCTCTCAGTGGCCAACCAAAGTACTGAGGATACAGCCGAGTCTGGCGATGAATCTCAGGCAGTTCGTGTGTTTAATGCCGCCGAGGCTGGTGTTGAAGAATTGTTGTCTGCTCCTTTAGTAGATTCAGGTGCTATTTTGGATCGAGCAGATCAGTTCGATGGTTCAGACATTCGCTACAGAGTAATGGAGCAATATACTCTCGAAACTCACTTGCTCGAGGGTGGCACCGCTACGATTGATTTGCCAGGTGGATATGCTGGAAATATTATTATAAATTGGGATAGTGCTGCCGCACTGTTGATTGCAATTTATACTGATGATGCCAGCGTACAAACAGTTCAATACGTAGGTGCTAATCCGTATACAGCTGTACGCATTGCTGGGTTCGATTCAGCAGCCAACGTTTCGAGTAAGAGTCGGTATCAATTCACTGCTCCAGCAAATACCAAAATGGTTCGTATTAAGTCATTGCTTGCTGCCACCAATCTCATCGTTGAATCAAGTTTCCCTGATCCGCAATATCACACTGTCCGCTCTGAGGCTACCGGCGCAGACGGTGTGACCAGAACTATCGAGGTAAATAAAACCATAGAAGTACCTCCTGCAATCCTCGACTACGCCGTGTATAGTGGAGGAAGTATTACTAAATAAGAATTACTATGTCTGCTGCCCTAGCCATAGATATCGGTACATATAGCATCAAAGCCATCGCTGGTGAGCCTGGTGATGTTGTGCAAATTAAGCGCGTTGCCGAGGTTTTCAATACTACAGGCATGGCAGTGCCAACTGATGACGCTTCAGCATCAAAATTAGCCCAGATTATCGAAGCATTATTTACAGATTATAGTTTTCCCCGAGATAATGTACATCTCTCTTTACCAGAGACAGTTGTTTCTTCCAAGGTCATTAGTATTCCTCGTCTAAACGATTCGGAGTTAGCGTCTGCAATTGGCTGGCAAGCAGAACAGCATATTCCGATCCCACCAGACGAACTCTCTCTCGAGTACCAGGTGCTCTATCGACCAAAAAAGAATGAGCAAGCGCTGATGCGTGTCTTAATTGTTGGTGTACGCAAGCAAATTGTCGCCCAGTACCTCTCTGTTTTTGGCCAAATTGGGATTGAACCAGTCCATGTCGAGACACAAATGCTTTCGGTGTTGCGCTCGTTGCACTTTGTGCCAGAAGATCCCACCACGCTAGTGGTGCACTTTGGTGCTTCTAGTATGAATTTGCTGATGATGCATCAGGGTGAGCTACAGTTTGTATTGTCACAACTCAACGGTGGTCAATTATTGACCAAAACTCTTGAACAACGGGTTGGACTAGATTCCGTGCAGGCCGAACAATACAAGCGTACCTATGGATTACGAACAGATCAATTTGAAGGTAAAGTCGGACAGGCGTTACTCCCTGCTTTGCAAGTGCTGTTTGCAGAGGTAAAGAAAGCCATTCAGTTTTTTGTCAGTCAGCATCCACAAGCTGCGGTTGAGCGCGTGGTTCTCTCTGGTGGTTCATCATTATTGCCCGATCTGGTGCAGTACGTTGCCACTGAACTTGGGACAGAGGTACTTATAGCTGCCCCTTTTGCAAATGCCTCTGGAGAAATTCCCGAAAAAATCAATCAACCAGGGATGATTGTCTGCATGGGCTTGCTCTCGCAGACAAAGTAGCATCATGCCAAGGAATATCAACTTTGTTCGTGACCGCCAACAAAAAGTAGCTCAGACTGAGCTTACTGATCAAAAAACTCTCATAGTTACGGTTAGTATATTTGCCGCTCTACTTGTTATCTCACTGGGTGCTACAGGTGTGGGTTGGTGGTTTGGAAATCAAGTGAAAACAGTTATTGCACAACAAAAATCTCAAGAATCTGCGATTGTGCAACAACAACCTATCGAGGAATCGTATACTATTTTTGCACACAAACTGCGAGTGCTCCGTGATTTATTTGGTAACCGCAAGAACAAACAGACGAGTATCAAATTTTTCAGCGAGTACTTTGGTTCTGAGGTGATCGTGAGTCAACTGTCGTATGACAGCGAGGAAGAAGTTTTGACCTTTGTCTTGGACTCTAAAGATATTTTTGTGCTCAACAGTGTTTTTGAAAAATTGCAAAGTACTGAGCTGCGCACACTCTACCCTACTCTGCAGTATGGTGGTTTAAATCGTAGTGAGTCTGGGCGTTATGGATTGAAACTCACAGTGACACTGCCGAAGTATGTCCTACAGAAAGCATCATGAAAGAAAAGAAGCCAAGTTTTAACCTCCACCTTTTCCTCCATATGCGCCAAAAACTCGTGATTGCAATTGGAGTTGGTTTTGCTGCAGCCCTAGTTGTATTTTTCCTTGGTGTGCCACAATTCCAAAAGATTTTCGAAACACAAGCCAAGCTCCAAAAGGAGACCACGCGTCTCAACAAGCTAAAGCAGAAATTAAGTGAGCTTGACAGTATCACGTATGAACCAGCATTTGGACAAGTTGCATTTATTTCAGAAACGCTTCCATCCAAAAAACCACTCCTAGAATTGCTTACTAGTCTCTACGCGGTCACTCAAAAATCAGGTGTAGTAGTCGATGATTTTTCGATTAGTCCAGGTTTAGTGGCGACCACTGCAGCTGAGCTGAGCCAAGCGTCAAAGACGCAAACTGCTGGATATGACACCCTCGAGTTGAAGTTGTCTGTAACAGGTTCGTTTGAACAATTGCAAGACTTTATTTTATTGACCGAAACAGTGACTCCATTTACGACCATCACTTCGTTTGGCCTCAATGCCTCATTTGGTGAGACCACTGTAGATGAAAAAGACAAGTTTACTGCTACGCTCGTTACCAATACGTTCTTTTTTACGAAGCCAATCTCTGTCTCGCTCGAGCAGGCACTGCCAAAACTTGCCGAGGAAGACTACATTGTATTATCTGAACTTTCTGGTTATGAACGTATTGAGTTGCCAGAACAATCCACCATTCTTGGCGGTGGTTCAATAGATTTCTTTCAAGTAGAGGGATTTACATTCCCAAGCAATTAAGCTTCGGTTGATTCAGTTTCTGCAGGATCTTCAACAACAACGTGAGCGCGTATGCCCTCTTTGACTGCGCGAATACGACTAATATTTCGAATTGCTTGAATAACTGAGCCGCCTTTGCCAATGACGCGACCCATATCTTCTGGGTGAACGTGGATGACGAATTGTATAGTATCGCCCGCTTCGCGCTCTGTAATAGAAACATCTTCTGGATGTTCAACTAGGTGGATAAGGATAAATTCGATGAGGTTTTTCATTCGCTTGCTGGAGTGACGGCAACTTCTTTTTCCGCTTTTTGTTTTGCGACAGATTTTTTGGATAGTCGAGGTTTTTTGGGTGGAAATGGTGTTTTACTTGCGGCTCTCTTGGCGAGCGCAGCGACAGTTTCGGTTGGTTGCGCACCTTTGGCAAGCCACAGCTCATATGCCTTGAGATCAAGCTCCAAAATTTTTGGAGTTTGTGTTGGTGCGTATTGGCCGAGCAATGCAGTGTACTGACCATCGCGCTTGGTGCGGGCTTCGTTTACAACGATACGAAAATGCGGTTGATTGCGTTTGCCAAATCGAGCTAATTTTATTTTTAACATAGTGTTCTTTTTCCCACGAGGTCAGGATTATACGCTAGGGCTTTTATATTCTCAAGTCTTATACGCCTTCAGCGCTTTTTCTGCTGCATCTTGCTGTGCCTGTTGTTTGCTTTTGCCGATGCCAGTTGCGGTAGCTTTGCCATCAATGCGAACAGCGACAGTAAATTCTTTATCGTGATCTGGTCCTCGCTCCTCTACTACCCGGTAGGTTGGTGCGGCGAGATCATTTGCTTGCACCATCTCTTGTAGTTCACTTTTTGCATCCTTATAGGTACCTTTTTTGAGAATCGTATCGAACTCTACAAACAAGTGTTCATGCAAAAATGACTCGACCGCCGCAAAACCTGCATTGAGATACAGTGCGCCGACGAGTGCTTCAAAAGTATCGGCGAGTAAGCCATCATTGTCTCTGCCCCCAGATTCGGCTTCACCTTTACTCATGATGATCGCTTCACCAATTTCGAGTTTGCGGGCGACACGTGCCAAAGTTGTTGTTTTTACCAGGGCGCTGCGGTATGAGGTCAATGTTCCCTCGAGTTCTTGCGTAAATTTTTGATAGAGAAAATTGGTCGTCGCGAGTTCGAGTACTGCATCACCGAGAAACTCCAAACGTTCGTTGGAATCGAGTCGCTGGTAGATGTCGTTTGCCGCCAGCGCGCTCCGATGTCGTAGGGCCTGTTCAAGTAATTCTGGAGAAATATCGAGTTTGATCATGAAATTTAGCCGAGTTCGCTTTCCTCTGCAATCATTTGGGTAAATTCGCCCACAGTTTCAATCTCTTCTTCGAGTACTGTTTTGAGGCGTAAGTGAATGCCAAGTTTTTTGTTTAACTTGAGAATAACAAGTTCAATCTCATGTTCGCTCATCCCAAGATCGTCTTCAAACAACGCATCAGCTACCACCTCTTCGAGATCGTTGCCAGTTGTGTCGGCAATTACTCGAGAAACGAGTGCCAGTAATTCGGCTGCTGCAGTCATAAAAATCTTTCTAACTCTAACTAAGTAATAATTTTGCCAACACTCCATTCATAAATTTTGCTGAGCTGTCACCACCATAGGCTTTCGCGAGCTCAATCGCTTCGTCAACCAAAACTTTCTTTGGAGTCTCCTTGTGCTTTGATTCAAACATAATTAACCGCATGATTGCAAGGTCAAGTTTGGCTATCTGGGAGAGAGGTCGCTCTGGAGCAGCAGATTGGATCTCTATATCAAGCTCTGGCAATTCTTCCAGAATAGCTTGTAGTTCAGCTGTGTGCTCGGGAAACTCGATACGATCGAGAGAGACGCCGGAAAAAGTGCACGCAAACAAATCCTGCAGGAGCGCCCTGCGTGCTTTATGACGTCCATCCATACATTATCCCTTGTGCTGTGTTTGGCGACGCGCTTTTGTTCTCACGGCCCCAACTGGTTTTGCAGCTTTGTTTGTTACAGCTGCTGCGGTCTGAGCAACACTTGTCTTGGTCGGTGCAACTTTTGCAACTACTGGTGTTTTTTCTTGTGATAAACCAACGCTACGCAAAATGCTTGCAACAATGCCGCGTTTGTATGGCGGGATGCTTGCTATATTGGTATCTTTGGTTATCTTTGGTTTATTGCCAGCACGACGTTTGCCGCGTTCGACTCTAGTTATTTTATTTTTTGGTAGTGCGCCCATGATTGCCTTTCCTAAGCACTCGATTGTACCGCCTGGTGCGAAAACTGGCAAGCTCAAACTATATATGTCTAATTTGCAGTAGCAAGCAACGGTTTTTGATCAAGGAAAAGTGAAGAACGCCAGGTTTGTGGCAGTTGTTCTTCGATTACTCTTGCTTGACTGAGGAGTGTCAAATTTGTCCACGAGGCAAAACGTAAAAATGAGAAACCGTGTTGGGCTGTACTGAATAGGTTACCCGCTCCACGATTTGCCAAATCGAACTCAGCGAGTTTGTGTCCATCTGTTGTGGTGAGTAGCTGTTGTAACCGCTTTGTGTTCGCTTGCCCAGCACTGCTGGTAAACAAATAACAGTAGCCCTGTTGTCCCGCTCGCCCAACGCGTCCGCGCAGTTGATGTAGACTGGCCAGACCATACTGCTCTGCCGATTCGATCACCAGCGCACTTGCCTGTGGTAAGTCGATCCCGACCTCAACAATCGGCGTGCTGACGAGCACGTTTATCTCCTGCGCAAATAATTTGGCCAAAATCTCTTGCTGCTCTGCTGGGGATTGTCGGCCGTGGAGGATGCCAACCTTATATTTTGGACCAAACCGTTTTTTAATTTCCTTAAACCGTACATTGGCAGCCGCAATTTGTGCCAGACCGGGTTCTTTGGATTGATCGATAAAAGGACAAACGAGAATTGCAAGATATTGCGGGTTTTCTGCAACTTGTGTCTCGATCCAGTCGTAGAGTTTGGCGCGTTTGGCTGCCGGCAAAATCCAGGTTTTTGTTGGAATACGATCGAGTGGCAACTCGGTGATTTGTGAGTGATCAAGGTGAGCAAACAGACTCAGACTGAGCGAGCGTGGAATTGGCGTGGCTGTCATTGTTAATCGATGCGAAATGAGCTTGCTTTCTGCGAGTCGTTGCTTGACACCAAAACGATGCTGCTCATCGTAGATCAGGAGTACTGGGTTGATTTCTGCTAACAGTGAAAAGAGTGCGTGGGTGCCGACAAAAAATTGTGGTTTATCGAGTATCACTTTTTTGCGCTGGGCGCTCGTGACGAGTGTAACTGGCACATCGGGAAAGAGCTTTTTGAGCGTTTTGGCGTGTTGTTCTGCGAGCACCTTGGTTGGTGCCACCAGACAAGCGCTAAGCCCTTGATTGATGACCTGACGCGCTGCAATGCCAGCAACTACAGTTTTGCCAGAGCCGACGTCGCCCGTAAGCAAACGATTCATCGGTTGTGTGCGTCCGATATCGACCAAAATTTCTCCGATCGTTGTCTGCTGTGAGGCAGTGAGGGTAAACGGAATACTGGGTGGGATGATTGGCTTAGACTCCTTGATCGCCGGGGCACTGTGTAGTTTTGCCCAGAGTGCTTTACTTTTTTTTGCCTGGCGAATCAGAGTGACAAGTTCTTCTGCTGCGAGACGTTCTCTGGCGGTGATGACTAATTCTTCATCAGAGGGAAAGTGCAACTCACTTAGTGCCGTTCGCAAACTTGGCAATTTTTGTCCTGCAAACAGTGACTCATGAGGAGCAGTTTCTTTGTCTAAAAATTCGAGTATATGTTTACACAATCGACGCACTCTCCCCTGCTGGATCCCAAGCGTGCTGGTGTAGATTGGTACCAGTCGATTTGTGTGAATCGTATTGTCGGAAATTTTTTCAAAACTGGGATGGACCATACCACCACGCGAACCAACGCTACCGCTAAAAAAATATTCCTGCCCTTTGATGAGGCTCTGCGTAATATGGTGGGCATTGAACCAGAGAAGATCAAGTTTGCCCGTCGCGTCAGAAATGGTCGCTCGCTGAATAGATCTACCGCCGCGAAAGTAATTACTGGTGTTTACGACAGTGCCGCGAATGGTGAGCGACTCGCCCGGAAGGGCCTCCGCGATGAGGACCTGTTTGGAAAGATCGTTGTAGCGATTTGGCAACTGAAGCAAAAGATCACGAACGAACAACAGGCCATGCTCGCTAAATGTCGCTTGGAGTTGCGGTCCGATGCCTTTGACCGCTGCGAGTGGTGTATCGAGACGATACATGTGTTTTAAAAGAGTGCCAACAAACCACCGCCGACGGTGCTGAGTAACATGCCGATGATGGCAATAATTACAAAGGTGTTAATGATGCGTTGGCGGGCTTTTTTAGTCATGGTTGATCCTGAAATAATTCCGTTTGCCAATACGAATGGCAGATATGTTTGTTGTATCGAGCATTTGCTGTGGATCAGTGATTTTCTGTTCATCTGGAGCGTAGATTGCAGTGCCACCCTGAGTGATTAGTCGGCGTAGATTGTTTTTACTCTCATTTGGGAGACATTCGCTTGCTAAGGATAAAACAGATAACTTGCAACTCGAAACAGTAATAGTAGGGTCAACTTCAGAAGCAGACTTTTGTTGAACAGTTGTGTGAAAATAGTCGGCAGCCATGTTTGCTAAAGCTTGAGTGTGGTACTGCGTCACAATTGTTTTTGCTAGCTGTTGTTTGAATCCCATGGGGTTTTCTCCTGCCTGCATGGCGCGTTCCATTTCCGAGATTTCTTCGGCTGCTACATCAGTCAACAAGGTAAAGTACTGGATGATTTGCTCGTCGGCGATCCGCATAAGTTTGCCGTACATTTCTGTCGGTTCTTCGGTCAGCGCGACAAAATTGCCGTACGATTTGCTCATCTTGCGTCCATCGGTCCCGTTGATAATTGGTGTCGTCAGCACCCATTTTTCTCGATTGTTATAGGATTTTTGCAACGTGCGACCCATCAGCATGTTGAATAATTGGTCTGATCCGCCGAGTTCCAGATCGACATCCATGACGACACTGTCGTAGCCTTGCAGTAATGGGTAAATGATTTCGTGACCAAAAATTGGCAACTCGTTTTTTATCCGTTCTTGGAACATATCGCGTTCTACCATCTGCTGTATTGTGGTTTTTGCCAGTAATTTGACAATATCTTGGTAGGTCAATTTATCGAGCCAGTCGCCGTTGTAACGGATTGAGATTTTGTCAAAATCTAGAATTTTGCTCGCCTGTTGTTTCCAGTTTTTGAAGTTTTCTTGGATGACTTCGTCAGTCAGTTCTGGTCTGGTGCTGTCGCGGCCAGTTGGGTCGCCGATACGAACCGTGCCGTTGCCGATCAAAAGAATAACTTCGTGGCCTGCAGCTGCAAATTGTTGCAACTTGCGCAGCACAACTGAGTGACCGAGTGTGAGTAAATTACCGCTCGGATCGATACCAAGGTAGACGCGGATCTTTTTTTGCTCCATGAGCGCGAAAAGTCCGGTTGCATCGGGGACGATTTGCTCGACACCTCTAGTCAGTAGTTCGGGGAGTTTTGTAGTCACGAAAGTATTGTACCGCACTAATAATGGATTTTTATTCCTGTCTGAAGAGGGAGTCACCAAACCGTTTTGCATGGGTCAGTAGAAAGATGCTGCTGATGAGTGAAAGTACGCCCGTGCCGATCAAAAATACAGTTTGGCCAACAGAACCAGTTGCTGGCAGAGTGCTCGCTCCTTGAGCAGCAGCAATGCTTTCTCCAGTGCAACTACAATTGGTTGTCGTATTGCAGCTTGGGTTGCGGCATTTGCCAGACACACAACTCAGACCTGTGGCACATGAGACTGTCGCAGAACAATCTTGGTTGCATTGTGCAGTCGTTGTTGAGCTTGAACCACTGGTGGTAGTAAAGGTATAGCTGCCAGGTATGTTGGCACTGCATTGTGTGGTGGTGGCTAGTAGGTTAGCACCAACCAAAGTGATCAAATTGGAGTCATCAGAGCTTGTTTCGGAGCAACGAAGCGCGACCGCGACCGTGCCAGTCGCACCAGTGACAGGTTTCACAGTTAGTGTGGCTAGTGTGCCCGTGCCCGTTACTCCGACGGTGTCTCCGATTGTCAATGTACCGGAAATAACGATTTCGCCGGTTTTGGTTGTATCGGTTGTGACTGTCGGGAAGTACGTACCGTTGACACTGGTGACGGTGACTTTTGCCGCATCGTAAGTGACGACTGCGCTGGCCGATTTCAGCTGATTTGAGTCTGCGTCAATAGTAACTGCGACACTGGTACCGGCCGTCTGCAGTGTTCCTGATGCGGGCGAGAGTGCAAAATGGGCAGCGGCCTGCGCAGCAGTGACGCTGTAGTGTCCCGCAAGGAGAAATATGCCGATAAGCAGAAGTGTTCGCTTGAGCAGTGTTGGCATTGGCTATTTAGTTAGTATTGTTAGATTTTTGGTACTTTTGAGTATGTCGTCTCCTTGATTGCCCGCCACAACTGTCCCGTCAGCTGCAAAACTAAACGTGATCTCCCCTGGTTGCTTTGGCGTATAGGTGATTGTTGCCAGTGTTACTTCTGTACCAATTGTCACTGTTTCGTCTGGGAGACGCACTACTGCGAGGTTGATGACGCCTGTTTCTGCAGAAACAGTGTTGCGAACAACAGAGCTGAAGATCTGGCTTGGCTTGAGCGAAACATTAGTCACAAGATTTGGGTCAAAGTGAATGATAAGCTCTACTCCGTCGACGAGTTGCTCTATAGTTTCCGAACTGATCATGATATTGGCTGTGTTCTTTTCTTTTGCTTCGACCACAGCGAGCTCTACGCTTGGAGTGCTCTGCTCTTTGTTGATCATGGGCAGTTTATCGCTCTCATCCATTTGTCTCGCAGGTTGTCGCAAAGTAGATACTGTGTCGCTATTTTTGTAGAGTAAGAAGCTTGTGGCGGCTAAAATAGCGGCGGCGAGCACGCCAATCACAAATCTATTGACAGCGTGTTCTGGTATTGGGTTGGGCATAGGACTTTTTGATTGAGTATTACTGATCATACGCGGTACTGAGTGTCTCGAGCAAGAGATCCATGTCTAGATTGGTTACAGTGCCATCTGCATTGCAGTCTGCACGAGCTACACAGGCGGCATCAGTTCGTTTACTCAGACAGCCAACCATAAAAGAATAATCTGTTACGCGTACGACGCCATCTTGCTGATCTTTATTTGTACCCGAGATAGGCAGATCGCCGCAGGCAAGCGGCTTGTTTACAAAGTTAAACGTGTGCTCCACATCTTTGGTAATATCAATGCCATCGGTGATCTGACAGCGATAGTCTGCGATTTGCTCATTCTTGCAGAAACGAATTTGTTGGTGTTTTGGACCCTTGAGCAAAATATTGTATTTACCCGTGGCGAGCGTTGTGCTCGCAAGTGGATTGCTCAGGGAAAAGTATTGTGACAATCCATCAGTTTGTCCTACCACAAACCTGCTTATAACAGCAGCTGGGACCGTAATCTCGCCTGTGGCCATATTTTGCAGTGTTATTTTTACCGTTTGTGCTCGAGCAGCTTCTGGTAAGAAGTTAGGATTATGTTCTACCGGCAACCCAGCAAATTTGAACGCCAGTTGAATGGTTGTTTTAAGCGTTTCCGAAGCTTCTTCGGCGATGGTTAAATTAATTGGTGTTGTCGGACTCTGATACACATTGTTTGTCAAGCCAGTTGCGGCGATTTTGGCAGATTGAGCGTCGATGCCAACAGCACTGTTGCCGACTGCGTTTTTGGTACGGAAAGTGAAGCTAACGAGATGTTGTGTGCCAGTTGCAGTAGAATCTGGCTGTTTGCCAATCGCTAGGCGAATTCTGCCGTTGGTAGTGTCTACTTCTTTTTTGAGCAAAACGCCAAAATTCGCGGTAAATAGATCGGTCGAAACATATTCAAGTGAAAGCGGGTCATAGGTAAGCACAAAATCCGTTGCTGTTGGTTGCGCATTGGTTGGCAGTATTTCTACAAGCACGCTCATGGTTCTGTTTGGCGTAATTGTGATGGTTGCCGAAGGTTGATTTTGTGTATTGTTTTCGACTGCAGAGAGTCTCAGCTGCACTGCTTCACCGGTTGCACCTTGTCGCAAATCTTGATTGTTCATGGTAAGCATGACGGTTGAAAAGAGACCTACTATGGCAGTAAGTATCAGTGCTATCCCCAGCGCTCGCTTGGTTTTCATTTCCTGGGTAGTGATAAATTGTTTCATCATGCTGTTAGTTACCTATTTGTGTCAAACACCTCTATGAAACTTATAATATCTTGTGAATCAATTGTACATGTTCCAGCTAAATTATAGTCACAAAAATCTGTACCAAATTTGCCGAATAGTAGATTGTAATCAAAAATGTCTACTTTGCCGCTGCGGTCAAAATCTCCAGATATTTGTTGGGTACTAGCACAATTAGTCTCAGATTCCCCAACCGCTGTGCAAGCAATTATTGGTTGTCCCAAACCTTGGCTGTTTGCTCGCTGCCAAGTTACATCGAGTAAATCTGGTCTACTCCCCGCTTGCTGCACATAACTCCAACAAAAACCTTCGTTGCAGATTGTGCTGGTATTGTTAACATCATTTGTCCACCCGACGGTCGGTCCATTATTTGCAGTGATGCTGACACCAGTGTCGCCAGGAGCAATTTTAAAGAGGTCGGTGATATCAAATGGTCTGCCTTTTCCGGCATCATCTTGGTTGTGCCAGCGCATTTCATTGTAATTAAACACCCAGCACCACTTGGTATTGCAAAAATATTCACGACTATTTACCTTGTCTGTCCAGGCAGCAGAAATACCTGCGCCAGAGAAAAGTGTGGTGCCATCACTTGCGGCGACTGTGTCTTTCCAATATTGTTGTGTGCTCAAATCAATTCCTTGGCCATTATTTGCCCAGCCACCAGTACCCCAGAGCCACATAAATTTGTTGTTGGTCAGAGACACCAAATTGTTTTTGTAATCTTCCCAGCCGGCTTTTGGTCCGCCATTTTTCCAGAGTGATTGCGATTCGGTAGTTTGAACATTACTGCCAAATGCAGCTCTTAAATCAATAGGATTGCCGCTATTTTCTATGAGGCCCGTTGCAAAATTGCTTCTCCAACACCAGGCGCCATTACAGATTGTTGCAATGTGTGAAGTGGGATCGGTCCATGCTGTAGTCGGTCCAAGTCTGTTCTGTTGGGCATTTTTTGTCCACGGGAGTGTGTCGTCGCTGGCTGCTACAAATTTGACCGTTGTACTGGGTGGAGTTGGCTCTGGCGGAGTCGTTTCTTCTGGAAATATATTTGCCAAAATTTTTGTTGCAAGATTGTCCGAAATGAAATTAATTGACCCTTCCTTAGTTAGTTCCCACTTACCCTGTTCTCTTGATTTATTTTGCACGATGGTTTCTCTGTCAACGGCGTCGAATGCAGCCACCATGCCGTTTTGTTCGTTATTTGCTATGCCTTCTGCATTGACCAGTCCGTAGTCAAAATACACGCCAATCAGGTCGGGCGCGTCGGCTGCCTCTACCCCATATGTTGGGGACGCAGGAGTGACGCTGCTCAGCAAAGTTCCGTTTGGTGCGTAGAACTCAATTTTGCTGATGCCAAAATCTCGATCAGTTACGGGAGTTGTATTTGGATTCCAGTAGTCATTGAAAAAGACATAGGATAGCTTGGTTATAAAACGGTCGCTCGTGTTTTGATCAGGTTGCATAAGTAGCTTGCCCACGGAAACTTGTGTTTCCAATACCTGTGTTGTTGCTGTTGGACAAAAGTAATTGCCGCAATCGCCTGGTTGCATTTTGTCGTTGTACAAGTTGGGAGTACCACAACCAGTTCCAGCGGAAGCACAGCTGCCATAGTCATAGGGACCGTCAAAATTTGTTCCATTGTTTATATACAAGGCAAATTTTGGCCAATTAGAACTATCTCTAGTATCGAGTCCGGCTTTTGCAGTGACATGTGTTTTGATAGTAATGGGAACATCTGCGATTGCGGTAATTGCGTTTAAGTCAATTGCCTCAACCGAGAGTGAGGTGTTGCTGAGTTGGTTTGCGAGTCCAAAAAGACTCAGGGCACACAAAAAGATAAAAGCTACCCTAGACATATACGTTACTACTATAAGGCATAATTGTAAGTTGTTACAATAGCAGCGTGAATCTCTCTTCTCGCCTCCAGTACCACTCGCTAGTTTTTCGAGGTCGCTTGCGGTACTATTGGTACCGCATGAGACGACTCACTTCTCGAAGAAATAGATTACAAACTCCGTCCCGTAGAATTGTTACGACACCAGGTCTCGGTCGCGGAAAATTACTGTGGTTCAAACTGTTACGTTTTGTTGCACTGGCCGGAATGATCAGCATTGTGTTGGGGATAATCTTATTTTTTGTGCTGTTTGCTTGGTTCTCGCGCAGTTTACCCAAGCCTGGTGAAGTAATCCGTCATTCTGGTTTTAGCACCAAGATTTTTGATCGCAACGGGGTTTTGTTGTACGACTTGTTTGATCAGGAGCGACGGACGCCGGTGATTATCTCAGAGCTTCCCGATGACCTCCTACACGCAACTATTGCAACCGAAGATAAAGATTTTTACAAACATGGTGGTTTTGACATGCTCACGGTCTTGCGAATTCCGTACAACGTCATCGCTCGCCAACGGGTGATTGGGGGCTCGACCCTCACTCAGCAGTTGGTCAAAAATGCGCTGTTAACAAATGAACGCACTATTACTCGCAAGTTCAAAGAATTTGTCTTGTCGCTGCAGCTTGAGCGCACATTTACCAAAGATCAAATTCTCGAGATGTACCTCAATGAAGCCCCGTACGGCGGAACTGCTTGGGGTGTAGGAACTGCAGCCGAGGTGTACTTTAATAAACCAGCAAAAGATCTCACTTTAGTAGAGTCAGCGATTTTGGCAGGCTTGCCACAGCGACCATCGGCCTACTCTCCCTATACGGGTAAGTCCGATGAAGATGGCACACCGCTGTGGAAAGTTCGTGCCAAGGGCGTGTTGCGGCGCATGCAGGAAGATGACTATATTACTGACCTTGCCTACGAATCTGCTCTCGCTGATCTAGATTCGATTGAGTTTTCTCGCAGCCAACTCTCGATCAAAGCACCCCACTTTGTCTTTTATATTCGCGACTTACTCGATGAGTTGTATGGCGAAGATGTTGTCGAAACTTCTGGTTTCAAAGTCACTACGAGTTTAGATTTGGAGATGCAAGACAAAGTGCAAGAAATAGTTTTTGAAGAAATTGACAAAGTTACTAACCTCAATATTACAAATGGTTCGGCCATGGTGATGGATCCAAGAACGGGCGAAATTTTGAGCATGGTCGGGAGTAAAGATTTTGAGAGCGAAGAAATCGATGGGCAATACAATGTTGCGGTAGACGGTTTGCGCCAACCGGGTTCTTCGATCAAGCCAGTCACCTATCTATCTTTGCTGCAACAGGGATACACACCATCTTCTATTTTGATCGATACACCGACTGTTTTTACGCCAAACGAATCAGCCGATGCCTATGAGCCAAAGAATTATGACGGCAAATTTCATGGTCCAGTCTCTGTTCGCACGAGTCTTGCCAGTTCGCTCAACGTCCCGGCGGTCAAGGCGCTCGCAACAGTTGGCATCGATGCTTTTTTACAGCAAGCCTACGACATGGGTTTTGTGACATTGGAGCCAACACAGGCCAATAAAAAGCGATTTGGGCTCGCGGTCACTCTGGGAGGTGCAGAAGTACACTTGATCGATACCGTTACCGCATATAGCTCATTTGCAACTGGAGGAAAAAAGGTTGAACCAGTCGGAATTTTGAAAATCGAAGACCAGACTGGTCGCACCGTGTTTGAGCACAAGCAGGTCGAAGGTCAGCGACTTTTTTCTGAGGCAGCTGCCTTTCTTATCAATCATATTCTCTCTGACAACATCGCTCGCTCGCTCGCGTTTGGTACGCGCTCACTGCTCAACGTCAGTCCAAATGTTGCAGTCAAAACAGGAACAACCAATGATCAGCGAGATAACTGGGCAATTGGTTGGTCGCAAGATGTAGTCGTTGGTGCTTGGGTTGGTAACAACGATAATTCTGCAATGAAAGTGGTGGCTTCTGGTGTGTCTGGTGCTACACCAATTTGGCGCAGAATTATGCTGTTGGCGCTCGATAGCGGGTACGGTGCGCCTGCGTGGGAAGTGCCGGAAGATATTGACCAAGTATTAGTAGACAGTGTTTCTGGCTATCCAGAGCACGACGGGTTCCCCAGCCGTAGTGATTTTGCGATCAAAGGAACACTGCCAAATTTGCCAGATTTAGTACACACTAAACTCAAGCTGTGTCGTGGCGAAAACAAGCTTGCTCCTGAGGCGCGCGTTGCTGGTGGAGATTACGAAGAGCGTGAAGCAATTGTTTTGCAAGAATCTGATCTAGTTTCACTCGACGGTATCAATCGTTGGCAAGCTGGTATTAACGAATGGATCGGTGGCCAAGAAGATTCACGCTACAAAATCCCCACGGAGTACTGCGGCAATCAGAAAGAGATCTTTCTCAATATGAGTCGGCCAGAAAATGAGAAGAAGTACGACAATGAAGACATTGAGATAAAAATAGAATCAGATTCTGGTGAAGGTATCGAAAAATTAGAACTCATTGTCAACGGTTCAGTTCGCGAGACAATCAATAATCGTAACTACACTGGGACGATTAAATTGACAAAGGGACGCTATGAGATTTGGGTAAAAGCCTACTCACGATCGGGAGAGACGAAAGAAAGTGGCCATGTCAGAATTGGTACCGGTGGTGAAGACTGGAAAGCGCCAGATCCTACACCAACGCCTACCCCAGTTCCAACCCCTACTCCTTCACTTACACCGAGTCCGGTTCCTTCTCTGATTCCTTCACCAACACCATAAGCAATAGTACTGCAACCGCCAACCTTCCACTTTCAAGTGTGTAGAGATAGTGATCAAGACTCAACAGCGGCACCGCGATACAGCTCGCAAGTAGCAACGAGTCTGGGTGGTAGTTTTTTCGTTGTAACCAGATCAAAAGTCCGAGTACTGCCAGAACTCCAACTACGCCTATTTCCGACAACGTGAGAAGCGGTATGTTGTGGGCGGGTTGTATGAAGCGCTCTAGATCTTTGTTGGTATTTGTCAGCGAGAGCTCTTTGGTGAAGGTATTCAGACCGGTACCCCAAATAGGATTTTGTACAAAATTTGCTACAGCAACTTCATTGAGCGCAACTCGACGAACAAGACTGGGATGAGCGCTGATTTGTACAAGTTGCGCCAACGTGAGCGGGATAATAATTGCGAATGACCAAATGCCTATCAGGAATAGCTTTTTTTGTATGGGATCAAATTTATTTTTAACCAAGAAAAAAGCGATAGCCAAAACGGCGGCCAGCCAAGCACTCAGTGAAATTGTAAGTATGAGTGCAATTAGACCGACCAAGAGCGTGCCAAGCGCCAGCCAACGTGGTAAATCACCTCTCCGCTGCCAGAGGAGTACACCAGCGATAACCAGAATGCCTGCCAACACATTTGGGTGCGCAGTGGTGCCACTAGGGAGAATGAATTCTCTCCCCCCAATAGTTTGGGTTGCAATGCCAGCAAAGTGTAATAGGTCTGACTCGCCGAGAAACTTGTAGCCAAAGAGTGATTTTTGTAGGAAAAATTGCGCAATCGAGACTACAGACTGAAACACGATCATGCTCACCAAACCCCAAGTAAGTTGCTTGTTTTGCAAAATCTGCTTAGGAAGTTGCGTCATGCTCCAGGCAACAGCTCCAGCAAGCAAGAGTTCTGCAAAAAACCAGTTATACCAAATGCTAATTCCAAGTAGCGCCAGCCAAAGTAGCAGCAGTCGTTTTTTGTAGACAGCTGCGGTCAGGATAACAAAGCTGAGCGCTACAAGTGCACTCAAGTAGAGCTTGGGAATAAGGTAATCAATCCGTATGCCATTGGCATAGGCGCTTTGTTCGTGCAGTACCAAAAATAAGTTGCTCGGAATTAAAAATATAAGAAGACTAAGTAAGCTGACCAACCAGCGATCCGCCCCAATTTTGCTCCACCTTTGCCACCAACTGTTTGCGGAGGGGCGCGATTTGCTCTGAGGTAAGATTTTCATTTGGATCATGATAATTGATGGTGAAGGTGTGATTTTCATTATAGACGGTCGAGAGCTCGAGGGCGGTGATGCGTGGATCAAGTTGTTCAAGCGCAGACATGATTGGTCCGACAGCCGTCTTTTTTGGCAGCTTAAAGGTAAGATCTTCTCGAATAATCGCCGTTTTTGCTTGCGGCTGATAGGTCGGATGTGATTGCGCATGGGCTACCAACGCACTTATTTTGATCTGGATTATGGTAAGGCCATTGCTGTATGAAATACTCCCTGCCACTTCTTGTGTTTTCCCAAAGCATATTGTTGCCTCGCTACTACCAGCCTCGGTCTCAATGGAAAAGTTCGTAATGTGTAGTTTGGTACACAGTGATTCGAGTATGCCTCGAACGTCACGGTACTGAGCAGACGAAACGATGCCAAGGGTGAGTACTTCGTTTGGCAATTCATTTGTAATTGGATGGTAGATATTGGCAATCTCAAAGACGCTGAGTGTTTGGCGCATTGGGTTAGCTGTGAGCACCGCAGACAAAGACGGCGCAAGTGAGCGGCGTAAATACACTTTATCGTCAGTCAGCGGATTCGAGAGCTTGAGGTGTTCTTCGAGTGTGAAACCTGTAGCAAGTGCTTCGGCTTCGCTTACCATCGAGTAGGTGTAGACTTCTTGCCAGCCAACAGTGGCCAAAAATTCTTTGACCGTTTCTTCGAGCGTGAAGTTAGTGCCACTTGGGCGGTTGGTCGGGATTGCCGACTCCATCAGCTTACTTGGCAGTTTGTGATAGCCATACAGTCGCGCAACTTCTTCCACAATATCTGCGGGAATGGTGAGGTCAGGGCGGAAACTTGGTGGGGTGACGACAAGAGAGTCGTCGATGATGGTGACTTCGCATTCGAGGCGCTCGAGCATTTGCTTCGCTTCTTCGAGCGGAATTACCACTCCGAGATAGCGGAACAAATCTTCACTAGTGAGTGTCACGGCCACATGCGTATTGGGACGAGGAAAGTGGTCATATACCGCACTTGCGACTTTTGCCCCACAAATTTCTCGATAGAGTTTGACGCCCAGACGAATCACGTCAATTGCAAGGGTTGGGTCTGCATTTTTCTCCATCAACTGCGCCGCTGTTGTGCGGATCGCGTGTGTCATGCTCGCAAATCGAACTTTTTTGGCATCGATTGATTCAGCAAGGAGCAAGATTCGTTTGGTATTCGCGTTCACCGATGAGTTAGCCGTGCCTTTGATAGAAGGCAAATCGATAATTGTTCCCGTACCATCTTTAAAAATCACTTCCCCACCGATAGCCGTGTATGTTGCACCATCGAGCAAGGTGAATGACTCTCCAGCTTCGGCTTCAGTAATAATAATCTGATTACCGCACGCAACCAGTTTATCGTAATCAAAGGCATGACAAGGATGACCGAGTTCGTGCGTAATGTAGTTGGTGATATCAATCGCAGCGTCGTGAATCTGCATATCCAGGGCAGTGAGTCGTTTTGCCATCCAATCGGGGGTTGGTGCGCGATCGACGTTCGACAAGACCACACAGAGCGTGCGTTTGTTGAGTTCGTCGTTCTCTGTAATAGTAGGCAGTACAAGCTCTTCGCTGGGGTTGGGCACATCTGGAGCAGTGAGTGGCTTTAGTTTCGCGTCAACACCGAATTGTGGCAAAATGGCCGCGGCTTCGCGGGCAATGCCGCGGACTGACATGGCATCAGCACGATTGGTGGTAACCTCAATGTCGTAGACAGAGTCCCCTTCTCGCTCGTACATGCGCTCGACCGACGGACCACAGAGCGAGAGATACTCTTGGAGTTTTTTTGGCTCAATATCTGCCTCAAGATGTTCGAGTAACCAGGTGTGTGGGATGAGAATATTCATATTAAAACTGCTCCAAAAATTGTAAATCGCCACTGTAGAGCAAACGAATGTCGTCGATTGCGAGGCCCTCTTTGAGCGTATATGTCCGCTCAATCCCCCAGCCAAAGGCGAAACCAGTGTAGACATCGGGATCGATGCCACCAGCCCGGAGGACATTTGGGTGGACCATGCCACAGCCACCGACTTCGTGCCAACCTGACTTGCAGAACTTGCAGCCGGTGCCACCACAGAGATGGCAACTGAAGTCTACTTCAAATGACGGTTCGGTAAATTGAAAGTGAAAGGGTCGAATACGACTCTTGGTACCAGGTCCGTAGAATTGTTCGGCAAAATAATCCAGTGTGCCCTTGAGGTGCTGGATAGTAATGCCCTTGTCTACAACCAGGCCTTCGAATTGATGAAACATTTGGGTGTGCGTCACATCTTGTTGGCGACGATAGCAACGCGCGATGTTGATCATCCGGATTGGTGGTTTGCCTAAGCGCTCCATTTCTCGCACTTGTCCGTTTGAAGTATGCGTTGTGAGGACCATCTGTCCCATTTTTTCATCTGGAGCATGAGCAACAAAAAAGGTTTCCCATTCGTCTCGCGCGGGATGATCTGGTGGCATGTTGAGACTCTCAAACACGTACCAGTCCCAGTCTATTTCTGGATAGCGAGCGCGAGTGAAACCAATTGAGGTGAAAATCTTGGTGATCTCTGCCATTGCTTGAGAAATGGGATGGACGTGACCAACAGCGGGACGTCGTCCTGGCAGACTTAAATCTACCCATGCTTTTACACTTGGATTATTGGCTGCGGCCACAGCTGTGGCGAGTGCATTTTTGAGGTTGTTGAGTGGTTGACCAGCCACCTTGCGATCACCGGGGTCTATCTCTGTAATTTGTTTTGCCAACAGCGTAAAAGCACCGTTTACGCCCAAGTATTTTTGTTGCAGTTCGTTGGCCGACAACCCAGTCTCAGCCCGCAGCGTACGCTGCATAAGCTCAATTTGCTGGATGTATGTTGTGCCGGTCACAAGTCTATTCTACTTGTCCTGCACAGTTTTTACTACCTCGCTAAAGCTGGTAAAGTCTCGGATAGCTAGTTCTGAGAGCATTTTGCGATTGATCTGTACATTTGCCTTTTTCATCGCACTAATAAACCAGGAGTACTTGAGTGATGTATCAAACTCTTGGAGTGCTGCGTTGATGCGGATAATCCAAAGTTTGCGTTGATCTCGTTTGCGCAGCTTACGACCGATGAAAGCATATTGACCTGCATGCAGCAGTGCTTCTTTGGCACGTTTGTACAAACGATTATTTGTGCCACGGAAACCCTTGGTTAGCGAGAGTACTTTTTTATGTCTGTGTCGGCGAACTACGCCGGTTTTTACTCTTGGCATATGAACTTTCTTTTAGGCGAGGCCGAGCATCTGCTTAATCTTGCGTGCCCATTTGCCTTGTACTTGTTGTGGAATACGGTATTTTCGAATTGCTCGTTTGCTCTTATTTCTGCGAATATGGCGCATGTTTTGAGTACGACGCATCACTTTGCCGGTTGCAGTTATTTTGAACCGCTTGGCAACGCCAGATCGAGTCTTGTGTTTATTGAGTGCTTTCATGTTATTTTTTGTTTGGCTGTAGTTGTGCGATGAGTTTTTTGCCCATCAATTTTGGGGCGAGTTCTACATTGGCAATTGTTGCTGTCTCGTTTACTACTCGCTCTAATACATTATAACCAAATTCTTTCTTTGTTATTGCTCTGCCCTTAAACTGTAAGCTGAGTCGTACTTTATCACCTTTTTCGAGGAATTTGCGAACTTTGTTCAGTTTTGCCAGGAAGTCGCCTTCACTGACAAACGGAGAAAATCGCACTTCCTTCAAATCCTGTGTCTTTGCACTCTTTCTACCGGCCGCTGCTTTCTGCTGCTGCTGGTACTTGAACTTACTTAGTTCAATGATTTTGACAATAGGTGGTTCTACCTGTCCGTTGACTAAGACGACGTCTTTATCAACTGCGCGAGCCTTCTCTATTGCCTCTGCCAAAGAGATAACGCCGGTGGCGCCACCTTCTTCTCCAATCAATCGCACTTCTCGAGCGCGGATGCGCTCATTTGCGACGACGCGAACCCCACGCTCTTGCCGTCTAAATGTTCCTTTGTTAATCACGAATTAATTGGTTTCCTTTGTATCGGTGGTATTGTACACGACTTATTCCGAAAGACAACTCGAGAGAATGAATGGTATAATTCACCTCGTTGCGAACTCGTAGCTCAGTTGGTTAGAGCGCCACATTGACATTGTGGAGGCCAGAGGTTCGAGTCCTCTCGAGTTCACTTTTAGGAAGAAATACATATGAGTAAAGAACAGCTGAGTAACCAGGAACGCTATGGTGATGGAAAACAACTTGCTGATGACATGGCTGCAGAGTTAGAAATATGGTATCAAAGTTCTTCAGTAAAATTTACAATTGCCGGAGCCTATGATGCTGAAAGTATGCCCAGCATGGACCTGGGCTTGACTGCTCGGCTTTTGCAATCTTTTCAAAAAAGATCGGCGCCTGTATTCAAAGGTAGCTATGTTTTCACGATCACAGCGGGAGGAGCAGCGCTTGCACAGCAAATTTTTACTAGCACCGTTGGATTTGGAGAAACAGTTGGTTTAACTCCAGCAACCAAGAAATTTGAACCGACTACTAGTGACGGTGTCACGCAGGTAAAAGTTGTATTCAGCAGGCAGATTCAAGGTTAAAAGTGCTCTGTTGGGGAAGAGTTAACTTCCGCCGTAACTATTTGATCGCTCGTGGTGCATTTGGTCTTGTACAGTCGTGGTTTGTTCGTGGCTACTTCCCTCTATTACCATACCGCCAGTTTTGCGATTTTTCTTTTTTGATTTTTGGTTAAACGCACTCGACCAGGTGTGTGCACTTTTGATTTTCTGTCGCAGCAACATGATGAAGGTTCGTAGCTGTTGGAAGAATGCCAAGAAATATTTGCCTTGCTGTCCGGGGTCAACGACCTCAGTCATGAGCGTGATTTCAACTTCTTTTTCAAATTTAGCCACATCACCCACCAGGAGACGGAGTTCTTTGCGGAGCTCGTCAATTTCTCGTGCTACTTGTTTTTCTCGGGCACTAAACACATCGCGCGCATCAACTGGGTTGATTTGGTCATGTAATTTTTTGCGCAAAGCTTCGCGTTTTTGTTGTTCGATAAGTTCTGCTTGCTGCTGTTGGAGAAAATCAGGTGAATTTTGGTTGCCAAAGTCGGGAAATTGTCCGCCGGTACGGGCAAAAGCCTCACTCAAATCTTGAGACTGGTTACCTTGATTGTTGGAATCGTTAAAGGAGGATTTTTCGGTTTCTGCCAGCGCACGCGCAAATGGATTGTTGTGCAATGCTGCCGCTTGGGAAGCTGGTTTTTTAGTTGCTATACTTTGCATTTCTTTGATAGCCTTTGCTATCGATAAGTTTGCAGATTATAGGCTTTTGAAAGACGAGTGTCAATCAATGCGAACGCTTAGGAAAAGTGTACCATTTTTTAGAGACTCAGGAGTAGTTTGTGCACGGCTTGGGTAAAGAGCGTTTGGTGTAAGCTCGCGCGATAATCTGGGTTTTTGCGTTCTTTTTTACCAAAATCTGCATCGGGTAGTGCGTCGATATGCGCATCAATTGCTTTGTCGTCTACCGAAATTTTCTCACTCTTTGCGATTGCATCGGTGACAAAAATGGTTTGCAATCTGGTAAGAGCGCGCACGGTAACTTGTTGGGAAAATGCTTCTTCGGTTAGGTTGTTGCGTTTGATGTAGTCTGCGAGTGTAATATTGAGGTTTTTGAGCTGCTCGCGCATGTGTTCCATGTCGTGCTCTATTTCTCGCTTGACTAGGAGTTCTGGGACTTGTGGTCGATATTTCTCTGCCAGTTTACCGTATATAAATTGTAGATTAATGGAGTCGAGCTCCTGCTCTTTTGGCTTGGTTTTTTCTTTGGCGATGGCCGCAGCTGCTTCTTTTTTGGCTTCTTTGACGACTTTTTTATAGTCTTTTAGAGCTAATTCTGGTTTTTCGGCGATGCTTGCACTGATGACCCAGTCCTTGTTTTTACCCGAGGAAACAAGGCTAAAATCTGGAGTGGTCAGTGGCTTTTTGTCGAGCTTAGTCACTTCTTGTGTGTAGCGCTCTGGGAGGAGTTTTTGGAGTGTCTGCTCTACCACCATCTGGGGATCAAGCTGTTCTTCTGCGACATTGGCGGGGACGGCGCCTTTGCGAAAGCCCGGGACTGAGAGTCGTTTGGCGAGACGCGCAAGGACTTTTTTGTACTCTGCGCTGACTTCTGTCCAGGCGAAAGTAATCTCAAACGTGGTGTTTGGGATGATGAGAGGTGCTTCTGTTTTTGCCATGGCGAGCATTATAACCCATGCTATAGTATTCGCTTATGCAAGAAACAGCGGTTCTACTCCATGTAATTTGTGATTATGTTGCTGGTGGGATGGAGTTTGGCGAGATCGTCAATCGCCTCCAGTATCACCTGGTAGCCCCACACGAAGTGCGCATCCACCCGACTGAGGTGCCGTCGCTCGATACGATGGCAGTGGGTTTTGTGACCGCCCAGTATGCCTATGCGCCACACAAAGGCAAAATGTGTATGTATGGCAATGCCGCTCCTCGTCGAGATAGTAGCAAGGCGATGAAGAGTAATATTGATCATGGCATCAAGTACGCAAAGTTGAAAAATGGTGTAGAGATAATTAACGTTTGGTCTGAGTATGCCTTTGGCTTTGTTAAACAAGATATTGTTGAGTTCCGAGATATTGACTGTCCGGCCAGTGGCAGCCAGTTTCGCTCGCGAGATTTTTTCCCCGAGCGCGTGGCACAGATCGTCAATGGGGACCTCAGCAGTTTGGGCAAAGCGTTGCCAATTGCTGAAATTCCTGATATCCCAAACAATCTGATCGCCTGGACCGATGGGTTTGGCAATGTCAAAACCACCATGCGCAAGTCTGATCTCAAAAAAATGGGTCTAAAGCCTGGTCAAAGCGTGCAAGTCATTCTCAACGGGGTAAGTATGCTCGGCGTGATTGCTGAGGGCGGCTTCACGGTTGATCGTGGTGTCTTGGCGGTCAATGCAGGTTCGAGTGGCTACGACAATCCTTTTGTAGAACTTTTCCTTCGCGTCCACCGCATGAGTGAAAAAACCGCTGCCGTACGCTTTGACTACCCTGAGGGTGGAACCGAGTTTGAGCTCAAGCCACTATAGGCTATAATTAACTTTCGATGCGGCGCGGTACCAGAGTGGTCTAATGGCGAGGACTGCAAATCCTTCGATTCGCGAGTTCAAATCTCGCCCGCGCCTCAGCACAACCGACATTGTACAATGAGGGGCGAATATGAACCTTTCGTATCTTTTTTTCCTTTTTCCTCTCGGTCTTCTTTTTGCTGCTGTGTACGGAATGTTTGTCGCAGTTCAGTTTGTACGAAGGAGATTTGGTTGGTTGCCCGAGCCAACCGTACAAGCGGGCGAAATTGTAAAAGAGCAAAATCCATTTATCTTGCCTGGATCGTTCGGATTGGCGGTGTTGTTTTTACTCGCAGGCTATAACATTGGGCTTTACGATGCCTTCCCTGCTCAGAAGTTACCAGCTGTTGGTCTAGCCATTTTTCAATTTTTCGTAGGCATCACGTGGTTGGTGCTTTTTTCGAAGCGAAAGATTTCACTTGCAGTCTGGACCTTGGTGTTCACGTCTGTCTTGAGCGGAGTTCTACTCGTTGTTCGAGCCAACGGTTTTGTGCAGTCATTTAATGGTGCAATTTGGATAATCAGCACACTTGGATTATTTGCAATTTTTGTGCGCACGCACACGCGTTGGAGTTTCTTGAGTTTGCTCCAGACTTTGCTCCAAATGATTCCCGCTGGATTTTTGCAGGGTCTACTGATGATCGGCAGTATTTTTCGCTCCAGAGAAAATAAACGCTCTGCTGTGTTCGGTTGGATAAAAACTGCCGGTATCGCAATTGTGGTGTTTCTCTTTTTTGTGGGCATTCTTTCGCAAAGTGACCCGGTTTTCAACGAAATGGTCAAGGGGTTCCGAGAGCAACTCTTTGGTCGGACGCTGCAATCTGCAGTACTCTTGATGGTTGCGGCTGCGACACTTTCAATTGTGCTACCGAATCAGTCGGAGGAGCCATGGCGGCTGCGTTTTCTCTCGTATCGAGACTCTCTTGCAGTACTCGTTACGACGCTCTCAGTCGTTGGTTTGTTTTTGTTTGTGCAGTTTCGCTATCTCTTCGGTGGCTCCCGTGAGCTATTGGTGACTCTAGACCTCACCTTTAGCGAGTATGTCCGCAAAGGTTTCATCGAGCTGTTGATTGCAACGTTTGCTGGTGGTGTTTTGGTATATCTCATGACGCTTAAGCAGCGAGTGCTAGAGCATGGGCAATCAGTTGCCGTTAAACTGGCAAGTTCTGCCTTGGTGATTGAGCTTTTTCTCCTCCTTGGTTCGGCCCTCAAGCGAGATTTGCTCTATGTCGAGACGTATGGTTTGACCAGAGTACGTGTCGTCGGTGGTTTGTTTTTGATCTGGCTCGCAGGATTATTATTGTCCCTGCTCTTCTTTGTTTTGTGGAAGCGGATGAAAGAGCTTAATTTACTGCGTGCAGTTTGGGGTTTATCGTTATTTGTTTGGTTGGCACTCAACATCCTTAACGTCGATCGTATTGTGGCGCAAGGCAGTCCAGAACATCACGAATATACCGATTACTACTATATTGCGAATTTGTCCGAAGACGCTGCTAGTGAGTGGCCCGCAATGATTACTGATATCGACACAAGTGTAAATAGACTACTTGCGAAAGATTCACTGACTGACATAGAACAGGCACAACTCGCTGGTCTAAAGCTCTCGCTCGTTGCGGTCATGGAGCGTCGAGAGCGACTGTATATGCATCATGCGAGCGCCGATTGGGTGCTCGAGAATCATGAATCACTACACGTAAGTGATATCTATTACTTGGCTGTCCGCACAGAACTTCCAAAGGAGCTGCGGATTGCTCGAGGCTGGAGGTTTTATAATAGCTCCGAAGCCAATGCGGTACAAATTTTGAGGGAAAATGAGTCGCTCTTCTTTGAAACTGTCGATACTGATTTCAGGCGTATCCAGGTCTATCAAATCAAACACGGCGTTGATTTGCGCAAGCACGAGGACCGCTTACTGCATGAGTTTGCTTATCCGTTTATCGATATCAACATGCGTTACTCTTCTCAAGAGTTGAGTGACAGTGCATATGCCTATAGCTCAGGACAAATGACCGATGATGAAAAAGGTCTTTTGGCTGCGTTGGAGTTGAGTCAGGCCAACACTGTAGGCACCCTGCAAACGGTACAGTGTGGCGACGTGATTGCTTTAGAAAAACCAATTGTGGTGTACGGAAAATTTAAAGATATGACATCGCTGCAATCACTAAGCGATGCAAATGAACAGTTGTCGGTCAACGTGGAGCGCTTAATCCAAATGGATAGGCCAATGCGAATCGTCTTAGTGCCAAGCGTCATAAATATAGGTGATAGTTGTAGGGTGCAGTTTCGCGTAGAGTCAGCCGAAACATTTAAATCATTACTCAATGGCAGATATTAGCTTCTTGTTCTCCTGGCTAAATGTGTTGCAACGCGAAGTACTGCGTCGACGAATGCTCTTAACAGGATTACTCAAGATTTCAGAGTGGGCAGTGTTTGGTGGTTGGCTCATTTTGTTGGGACTGTATGTCTCAGGTATGTTTACCAGTGTTTCGCTGCTTTTGGAACTGGGCGAAACATTTGGCACACTGGCATTTGCTTTGTATATTGCAACGCTTATCCCAAGTATGGTCCGCAGGCTCAAAATCCGGGAATTGTTTCCCATTATGAGTATGTTTTTGCCGTTTCGCCGACAGTTTGGCGTGCTGATGTTTATCACGGCGTTTATTCATCAGAGTTTTACGACCATGCTGCCAGCCTTGGTTCTGGTAGAGTTTGACTTTGCCAAGTTTCCGTCGCCGCTTATGGCGCGACAAATATTTGGATACATTGCTTGGTGGTTGCTGTTCCCTCTCTGGCTGACTTCAAATGATTTGGCCATCAAGAAAATGGGCAAATGGTGGAAAATTTTGCACAAACTGACCTATGTTGCGCTGTTTATTATCATGATGCATGTCGCGCTCGTAGGTGGCTGGAATTATGTCTTTGCACTCCTGGTTATTGTGATCGGGAATGTGGTGGGGTTGATAAAAAGTTTTTATGGAAAAAAAAGTTAGTCCCGAGCATGAACAACCAGAAACAACCTATTTTCATGGGTTTCTTTTTCATGGAGCTAAAAAACCATTTCGGTTTAATTCAGAATACACATTTGATGATCCAGAGGTTGATGGCAGTGCAACCTTAGGTTTTGGTTTTTACGCTACTGATGAAGTCGAAGGTGCGGCAGATTATTCTTTAGTTCGCCAAAAAGGTGAATTAGACAGAGTCCCTTATGTGTATGTTCTGTCTGTTGACAACATAAAATTTTGGGATTTTAGAGGAGATTCAGCTAATATAGCACTACCAAACAGTGTAGTTTTGGAGTGGCTTAAATACTATGATAAGGTTTTGGAGAATGAAAATGAAAATCTTTCGTTTATTCAAAAAATTTGGAAACAAAAGCAACTTGACTACGTAGAATTTTTAAAGCAACTAGCGTCCTCTGGGAAGGATGTTGATTTGCGTATAGTTTTGGGTACTGCGATAGGAGAAGAAAACAGAGCTTTTGGTTTTTTTGTAGACTCAGGAAGTCCGCCATGGACTGTGCAATTTAGATCATTTGTGGTTGATCAGCTAGGTTATGACGGACTCATTTATATCGAAGGAAGTGAAAAAGACACTAACCAGAAACATTCGAGCTTTGTTATTTACAACCTTGCTAACGTTGTCTGTTCTGAAAAATTTCTCTCTAGAGAGAAATTGGATGCGGTTGAAAATTATGTCCAAGAAGGTTAACGTGGACTCTTGCTTAAGAATGTTTACTGCAGGAGTTTTTTTACTTGCCTGAGCGCAGTATCAAGATCACTCTCACTCATCACCACCACAATTTCGGTCATAGTTGAAAATATTTCAATGATGTTGATGTACTCGATTGCAAATAGACCAATGACGGCATATATAAAATTGGGAATTTTTAAGTAACGGTCATCAAAAGCTATTGTAAGTGCTACTTGGTTAGAGTATAGACCAATGGGTTTTATTGTTACGATTTTTATTACCTCATCCCACATCGATTTTGTCATCACCATAGTTATCTGCCTCTGTCCATTTGTCTCGAGGTAAAGATCTTGCGCGAATGTTGCCCTGAGCTTAGGAATGGTGTTGTTAAGTGCCTCTATGACTTGCAGTGTATTTTCATACGTTACATCTACCAAACCTGTCTCAACTGAGATGCGGTCGAACACGAGTTTCGGTTTTACTGGTTGAAATGACGTATCCTGAGTTACTCGATTGATGGCTACAGAAATTGAGGATTCTTCTACATCTTTCCAAGTTTCATTTTCCACCCGATTCAAGATTTCTCTCGCATACGCGCTGTTGTTAAGAATTCCCCTGCGGGCTGCCTCTCGAGCAGTTTCATCTTCTTTGAGAATAGTTCGTACTGCGCTTGGTATGGTTTTCATAATGTTTTATTCTAAACAAAAATAGTGATTTTGTACATAGTTTGTATAAATTTTATGTTTTCTGCTTTGGGCAGTACGATACCGACCTTATGACAGAACATGAACAAACAGGAATTGTAACGAGCGTTGGTTCGCTTGGTGTGGACCATGCCGCCTCGTTTGATCGCAGTTACTGGAACAGACCAGTATTGTACGAAGATCCAATAGATCTTCAACACGATTGGCATAGTTTTTTGGCAGAGTCTCTCAGACTTGGTCGACGTAGAGCGATGTTTCGCACTATGGTTGCGCCGGATGTGATGGCGGAAATTAGGGGCAGATTACCCGTTGAGGCGGCGTTGCCTGTTGAAGAAAACTTTCTGACATATATTGGTGCAAATGCACACCTGCAAACGGCAATTCGTGCTGAACTTTTAGGTGTTCAACCCAGGGAGTTAGTTTTGCCTGCTGGGTACATACTGGATTTTGCTACGCAAGATACAGATGCTGGCCAGTTGTTTTCACTGTGGGGGCAGTTTGGATGGACGCGCGAGGGAGTAGAAAACATGATTACTGCAGGTACTACACCGATAGTCATAATTCGAGATATTGAGGAACGGGCAATTGCTACCATGATTGCGGAGTCATTGGAATTTGGCGATCAGATTCTCGTTGAGTTAACAGAAATGGCAGTGGCTGATAGTGAGAAAGGTCATGGTCTTGCATCGGTTTTAATTCGAGAATTGGCCAGACATACACAAAACTATTTTGGTGGTTCACCTATTACGTATGGTGAATACAACATGACGACGGGAGCGCATCGATCGGCAATGCGGGCAGGGCAACTTCCTGCCAATAGTTTTTCTGATGGAGTGCTGAGAGATCATGTTTCAATCGAAACAGGACCCGGCAATGTGGTGAGCGAATCTAGCTGGAGCACGCGTTGGCTACACGACTTTATGGTTTTGTATCAAGGATCAGAATGAACATTTATTACCCAAGGAATCACCAACTGCATCATCCCCAAACAGAGTTTTTTAATGGTGAGATGATTCCTCATTCTGAAGTTCCGAGTCGGTTGGAGAATATTTTGTCAGCGCTTGAGGGAAGTGCGCATACACTCCTAGCTGTAGATAGAGTTACAGATTTTGCAGCAATTTGGCACGAGCTCAGTCAGATTCATTCACCAGAATATTTAGTTTGGTTGTGGAACACACAGGTGCTACAAGCCGTCTATCCAAGTGTATTTTCAGCAACAGGTGTTCTAGAAAAAACTTGGCATCAGAGCATCCAGTGGGGGCGTTTTGTGACGGATATATTTACTCCTCTGCTTCCACATACCTGGGAAGTTGCAACGACTACTGCGCAATGTATTTTTATGGCAACCAACGAATGTTTGCAGAACAGGACAAGTTCGCTTGTACTTGCTCGTCCACCTGGACACCATGCTGGTAGATCACGGGCTGGTGGATATTGTTATCTCAATAACGCTGCATTCGCAGCACAAATACTTTCTAAATCTGGCAGAGTTGCGATTCTTGATGTCGATTTTCATCATGGCAATGGTACACAGGATATTTTTTATGACCGAGATGACGTTGTGACCTGCTCTATTCATGCAGACCCAAGGCGAAAGTTTCCCTATTTTGCTGGGTATGAAGCAGAACTTGGGGTAGGAAACGGCGTTGGGTATAACAGGAATTTTCCTCTGGCTGCTGGGATCACCGACACGCAGTATCAGCCACTGTTGGAGGAAGCTCTGGCATGGATCGCTCAATTTGAACCTAAGTTTTTGATCGTAAGTTTGGGATTAGATACGCACGAATCTGATCCGATCGCAGATTTTGCATTGACAACTGGGTATTATCAGACGATGGCAAAAACAATCAGTGGTCTTGGATTGCCGCAGATTACTGTTTTGGAAGGCGGGTATAGTACGACAAGTATTGGGGAAAATATGGTTAGTTTTTTAGGTGGCGCACGTAGTATTGGTGCGAAAAAGCCAGGAAGACGCTAGCAATCAATGGATGTATGGACTTACTGTAAGCTCGGTATCTAAATCCAGTTCATCATCATCTTTTGTATCATTGGCGCTACTTTCAATTTTGTTTGATATTGCTGCAACGATTGTTTCAACTAAATCTTGTTTGAGCACATTTCTTGGATCTTCATGACTTAAGTAACTGATTCCCAACTTATCTAGCACACGAAAAAGGAATGAATTATCAATCAGAATATTGTGTGTTCTGATAAAATGTAAATTATCTTTATAAAAATTAAGCAGCAACTCTTGGATCCAGCCGACAAGGGTTGTTTCTTCAAGTTTAAGAATTTCATTTCTGATATCTTGATTGCTGATGGCATTGACTAAGGAAACTTGAGTAAATCTAATTGAGCTACTTTTAAGTTTTGTAGAAAGCTGTCTTCTTATTTGTTTGACCAATTCATCAACAATTTTGCTTTGTTGTGCATTTCTAACCTCTTGCGATGTGTCTGTGACTCCTATCGATATTCTTTGTCGGGAAATACTGTTTTCTTGAATAGCAATCGGTTCCGTGGCTTGTTTGAGCGCAAGCAATTTTTCTAAAAAAGTTATTATTTGTTCTACAGGAACCAGATCTGAGTCAAGTTGTCTTAACGAATGATCTTTGGGTATATCGAGCTTATCCAAAAGTTGAGCGTACTCACTTGTTTCACCACCAGCGGTTTCGAGCATCGCAACAGCTACCATATTACTTTCGACTGCAGAATTTGTTATGTCGGTCGCTGAACCCTCACTTTCTCGAATATTTCTTATCATATTTCCTTATTTCCTTTGTATCGTATGATTACCAATTTTCATATCATACCACTACAAAACACTACACCAATTTGCACGCTATAATACCCTGCCATGGCAAAAACATACTTTATCCATACCTTTGGTTGTCAGTCCAATAAATCCGACAGTGAGCGAATTGCTGGCGACTACGAAGCTCGTGGCTACACCGAGACGAAGTCTTGGCGGGAGTGTGATGAATTGATTATTAATACTTGCGCGGTGCGCCAACGGGCAGAAGATCGGGCGCGCGGGTTTTTGTACAACGTGGTGATCTATTTCTCCGAGAAGAAACTCCCAAAGCCCAAAATTATTTTAACCGGCTGTATGACCCATCATGGCAACGAAAAATTGTACGAGATGATGCCGGCTGTTGATGAGATTTTACCGATCAATGAAGTTGGCTTTAACATTACGGCGGTGCGAAAAGATATCAAACACGCCTGGATTCCGATCTCGACTGGGTGTAATTCTTTTTGCACTTTTTGCATCGTCCCCTACTCTCGTGGGCGCGAGAAATCTCGTGATTTTGATTCCATTTTGGCAGAAGTTGAGCGACTTGTTGCGGGTGGAACTGAAGAAATTACGCTGCTTGGTATGAACGTAAATTCTTGGGGTTTGGAAAAACTCGGGATTGGTTTTCGTAAGCTGATGCTCGAGCGCCCAAGCTATACCCGTGAGGATTTGCCAGATAACCAATCCCAGTACCTACAGTCAAAAACTACTCCGCCGTTTGTCAAATTACTTCGTGCTATTTCGGCATTTGAGCAGATCAAGATTATTCGTTTTATGACCAGTAATCCCTGGGATTTTCATGATGAGTTGATCGAAGAAATTAGCACAAATAAAAAGATTGATCGCTACGTACATTTACCTGTGCAGTCTGGTAGCAATGACGTGTTGTACCGCATGAACCGCGGCTATACTCGTGAGACCTATTTGGCCCTGGTCGAAAAATTGCGCAAGGGTGACCCAGAAATTATATTGGGCACCGATATTATTGTTGGCTTCCCCGGCGAAACGGATGCAGAATTTCAAGAAACTGTCGAGCTTGCCAAATTAGTTCAGTGGCAAGTTGGTTTTGTTGCCATGTACTCTCCCCGTCCAGGCACGGCTAGTTGGCGCATTTATCCAGACGACATTCTGCACAAAATCAAAAAAGAACGCTGGGAGATTTTGGACGAGCTAATTAACAAACGTAATCTTTCGACGCGTCCGATTGTCGTGTGATGCAAAAACTGTTACCAATTCTTTCTATTTTTGGTCCCACTGGTGCAGGTAAAACGGCCGTAGCACTAGCGTTGGCGAAACTGCTTATTGAGCAGGAAAAAGTGAGTGGTGTCGATATTATTTCTGCCGATTCTCGCCAGGTGTATAGAGATATTCCAATTTTGAGTGGCGCTGATGTGCCGGAAGAATTTGAAAATTTCACCTCCGGGAAAATTCGCTTACACGGTATTGGCATGCTCGCGGCAGATGAGTCATGGTCTTTGGGGCAGTTTCAGTCACTTTGTTTCTCTGTTTTTGAACAGGCAAAGAAAGATAATCGTGCAGTCCTTGTTGTCGGTGGCACAGCCTTGTATCACAAACAGTTGTTGCAGGCAGATCCACGATTGCGAGTGCTACCGAATATGTCACTGCGTGCAGAGCTAGAGGAGCTGTCTGTCGAGCAGCTGCAAGAACGATTGGCTATTCACAACACGAAGCGTTTAGAAGATATGAACGATTCTGATCGAGCTAATCCGCGCCGACTAGTTCGTGCTATAGAACAGGAGTCGGCTTGTGTCGGGATACAAAATTATGAGACAGATTTGCCAGAGCAAAAGTTCCTCTCGGTCTCTGCTCCAAGTGAAATTTTGAAGGAGCGCATTGCACAGCGGGTACAGCAGCGTTTCGCTACTGGTGCGGTTGCCGAAGTGCAAAAGATTTTGAAATTACCAACAGTAAGCGAACAACTGCAAACAGCTTGCGGGTTTGTAGAAATCTCCCAGTTCCTAGCAGGAGAAATCAATGAACCAACTTGCTTGCAGAACTGGGCAGATCGAGAATTGCAGTACTCCAAATCGCAGCAGAAATGGGAAACACAATTTCCCGATGCGCATACCGATTTACTCCAGGTGCTAGATTCAGTATACTGAGTGCATGCTTAAGTTATTTTCCCGCAATACAGAGGTAACCCTTGCGCCCACCAACGTGATTCAGGTGGTCGCAATTTTGCTTGGTCTCTACTTTTTGTTCGAAATTCGTACGATTCTGATGTTGGTGTTCTTGGCCTTTATCCTTATGGTTGCGCTCAACCCAGTAGCCAAAAAGGTTGCTCGAGTATTTCGTTTGCCGAGAATGCTCAGCATCGTTGTCGCATATATTTTGTTGATCACTATTTTGTCGTTACTCATCGGCTTGTTGCTCCCCCCGCTTTTCACCCAGCTATATGCACTGCTGCGTACGGTCGACATGCCCTTCTTACAAGAACAGCTAGCGCATGCCAATCTCAGCTGGTCTCCAGCTGACCTCTCGAGCATTGCCAACCAGGTAGGCAGTTCTGTTTCCTCCGTTCTCGGGATTGTGCTTTCAACGTTTGCTGGCATCTTTACGCTTTTCACGCTATTTGTTTTGTCATTCTTTATGTTGGTAGAGCGACCGCAGCTGCACATGAAAATTGCTTGGTTTACCAAAGAGAAAAAAGATTTTGAAGTAGCAGAAAAGTTTCTCGATTTGCTCGAGGCGCAACTCGGCGGTTGGGTGCGTGGCGAAGTTGTGCTTATGATGAGCATTGCCGTTTTGACCTACATAGGCCTCGCTATTATCGGCGTTCCTTATGCACTTCCACTCGCATTGCTTGCAGGATTTTTAGAAATCTTGCCAAACATTGGTCCGACGATTGCAGCAATTCCAGCAGTTGCAATCGGGTACATTACGGGTGGGCCGGTGATCGGTGGTGTGGTTTTACTGCTTTCAATCGTTGTGCAACAACTTGAAAATAATTTGCTTGTACCAAAGATTATGCGCGCCAATGCAAATGTGAATCCACTTATTTCAATTGTATCGATTTTAATCGGTTTACAACTTGCTGGTGTGATGGGTGCGTTGCTTGCCATTCCAACCTACATCACTGTTCGCGCTATCTATAGCGTGTTCTTTCGATCCTAAATACGATATACTACCTCTGCTGTGCGACCGAACGATGGCTCATGAGGACTTCGGTCTGTTCATGAGAGGAAAGTCCGGACAGCAGAGTACAGGGTGCCTTGCGAAAGCAAGGGGTCCCGCCTCACGGCGGGAGACAGTTAGAGCAACAGAGACGAGCTTTGGCTTGCCAAAGAGTGAAACGGGCAATCCTCCCCGCTGCAACCACCGACTTTCACCACAATGGATGTACTCCCTTTCTTGGTGAAGATGCCGTGGGCATAGATAGATCATCGCACAAACAGAATCCGGCTTACGAGTCGCACAGCACTTAAAATTTCTGTATACTACTAAAAAGGAGGGCGACCTATGTACGAATCAGCTTGGAGTTTTGCTTCACAATCTTTATCTGATGTTGCGGTATTTTTTCCTCGCCTACTCGGCGCATTACTTATTTTTGTAATTGGGGCTGCGTTGGCCAGTTGGGTTCGTAAGTTTTTTGTTAAAGTTCTCGAAAAAGTGCGTGTTGCTTCTGTTTTGAAAAACACACCAGTCGAGCATTTTCTCAAAGATGCAGAACTTGGACATCGTGTTGAGGATGTCATCGGTAGTATTTTTTATTGGTTAGTGATGTTGGTGATTGCGCAGACGTCGGCTAGCGTGCTGGGTCTTGAGTCACTTTCAAGATTGCTTGATCGCGTGCTGAGCTACCTGCCGAGTGTGATTTCGGCCATTCTTGTGTTGTTCATTGGTGTTCTACTTGCAGGATTGGTTGAGAGCTTGCTCAAGGGAACGCTCAAGAGTGTCGACGCCAAGAGTGCTCGTGCGCTTGGTAAAGTTGGCAGCTACATGGTTGTAACGATCTCCATCATGATTGCTGTCTCAGAACTTGGTATTGCCAAAGAGTTTATTTTTGTCTTGTTTGTTGGTTTCGTAGCTATGTTGTCGCTTGGGTTTGGGTTGGCGCTCGGACTAGGTGGCAAAAGTCTGGTTGGGAAGTTACTCGAAAATTGGTATAACGATATTTCTGACACGAAGTAAGTAGCACCATGACTATTTTTCAAAGCCTGATCCTTGGCAGTGTTCAAGGTCTGACGGAGTTTTTGCCTGTTTCTAGCTCTGGTCATCTTATTCTGTTTGAGTCGTGGTTTGGGATTGTCCAAAGTGGGATTATTTTTGAGGTTATTTTGCATGCTGCAACGCTCGGAGCTGTTTTTGTATTCTTTTTCCCAGCCTTGAAAAGATTGACGGTATCAAAAATTGGTTTGTTACTTCTTGCTACGATTCCAGCTGCTGTTGTTGGGGTGCTATTTAAATCCCAGATTGAGTCAATGTTTGATTCGGTGACATTGGTTGCCTGCGCATTGTTGGTAACTGCAGGCATCAACCTTGGTATTAGCTACTATTTGAAACGAGAGCAAGATCGCAAGCTGACCTGGAAAAGTGCGATATTTATCGGAGTAGTGCAGGCGTTCGCAATTACTCCAGGCATTTCTCGTTCGGGGAGTACTATTTTTGCTGGCCTGAAGTCTGGTTTGGCTCGCAAAGCGGCATTTGAGTTTTCGTTCTTGCTCTCAATACCCGCTATAGGTGGCGCGATGCTATTGCAGGCGCTAGATGTTGTCCAAGCAGGCGCGGTTTTGCCACCACTTACGCCGATGATCACGGGATTTGTTGCTGCGTTTTTGACAGGATTGGCGAGTTTGCTATTGCTCAAGAAGTTACTGGTTACCAACCACTTCTCGCTTTTCAGCTGGTACACTGCGGGTCTAGCAATAGTTGTGCTAGCGATTGAGTTTATCTATTAATTTCTTCCAAGATGTAACACGACGAGGCAGGTTTTGCCGGCGTAGGCTTCATAAAAGTCACATTCGACTGCAATCCCCATGTGTTCATAGGTCGGTTCGAGTAGTTGCTCATTGTGCGCCTGGCTTTCTTGCCACCTGGTGAAGGTTTGCCAAGTTGTTGCCACACCAAAAGCGAGATTTTCGCCCGCTGTGCTGTATTGATAGCCTGCCTGGGTAAAAAACCTCCAAGGCGGATAGTTATCTGTATCGCCATGTCGCCAGTATTTTTTTTCAAGCATGTCATTGAGTTTGAGTCGTGCGCTCTGTTCGAGCGCGGTGTGGGCGGTAAGCGGTGAAAGATTTTGTTCGCGTCGATACCCATTAATGAGACCGTAGAGTTTCTCAGCATCTGGGATTGAGTCATTGGGTTTTTTTGTCGTAGTGGTAGCGCCCAAAACTGGTTGTGATTCGTCTAGTTGCTTATCAATTTCGGCAGGCTGCATTTTGAGAAACCAGAGACTTGCTGTAAGAACGGCAATTGCGATACTGAGCAAAATTCCAACGACAATTCTCGACATTATTTGAGTGTAGCACGCTCAGTGCGACCGTTCTGGTCTGTACTGGAGTGCCTCGGTAATGTGGGCTGTAGTGATGATCGGTTTGTTTGCGAGATCAGCAATGGTTTGTGCTACTTTTATAACTTTGAAATGACCGCGAGCAGATAATCCGAGTTTCTCGCCTGCCGAAATAAGCACTTCTTTTGCCGCAGCTTCAATCTTGCAGAGTTTCTTCGTCTGGGTACCATCGAGATCCCCGTTGGTCTGAAAATTGCTCTGAGCGAGTCTCGCTCGCTGGCGCTCGCGAGCTACCACTACTCTCTTGCGTATGCTGCTCGATGTTTCATTTGCTTGAGTCGTCAGAGCGAGTTGTCGATGACTAACGGAACCGACGCGGACGTGCAAATCTATTCTGTCGAGCAATGGCCCCGATAATTTGTTGTGATAGCGTTGACGCTCTCGCAAAGTGCAGCGACATGGCTTGTCGCTGCCCCAGTAGCCGCATTGGCAGGGATTAGAGGCTGCAATGAGCATGCAGTTTGCTGGATATTGTGTAGTGCCGGTAGAGCGTGTAATAGTGACAGTTTTTGTCTCGAGTGGTTGGCGTAGCGCCTCCAGCGCAGAGCGAGAAAACTCCGGGAATTCGTCGAGAAACAACACGCCTTCGTGGGCCAGGGAAATTTCTCCGGGAAGAAGCTGTGAGCTACCACCGGTCAACCCAACTGCGGTAGTGGTGTGATGCGGTGCGCGAAATGGTCGAGTGGTAAGCACGCCCGCTTGTGTAGTCAGTCCAGCCACCGAGTGAATCATTGTGACAGAGATAATTTCAGAAATAGACAGTGGCGGCAAAATACTCACCGCGGCTTGTGCGAGCATGCTTTTGCCCGCTCCAGGTGGTCCAACCAGATGAATATTGTGATTGCCAGCCACTGCAATCTCGAGTGCACGTTTGGCAGCAATTTGACCAATGATGGCAGCAAAGTCTGCCTCCCCTCTTGATTCTGAGATCTGCAGTGGCTGCGGTTGGTGGGGTGTGAGTTGTTCTATTTTGCCGCCAACTGCAAGCAGCTCACGCAAATTTCGGAGTGGTCGGAGTGTGATTGAAGTGAGAAATCCAACCTCTGGCAAATTTGCTTCTGGCAGCAAGACTTCGGTCAAGCCAAATTCTTGGGCTGCGAGAACCAGCGGGAGGCAGCCGCGAACTGGCTTGAGTTCTCCATCGAGCGAGAGTTCGCCAATTAACAAACAGTTGTTTGGCAACGGTGCTATTTCACCGTATAACTGCAAGAGTCCAGCAGCGATGGCGAGTTCGAGCGTGCTACCAGTTTTTTGCAAATCTGCTGGTGCAAGGTTGACAATTGTCCGTCTGGCCTTGATACGCACGCCACAATTGAGCAGCGCTGCAGTGATGCGTTCTTTGGCCTCATCAACTGCTTTGCTGGCCAAACCAATGACGATAAATTGCGGAGTGCCCTGAATTGCATCGACCTCAACTTCAATAAGCTGCGGTTTGAGACCAGTCAGGGTTGCGCTGAGAACACGAGTAAGCACTCATGGAGTTTGCGCGCTGATGATTGCACCAACTGTAGGACTAAACGCGAGCGACTTGTTCGATTAATCGATTGCAGTAGCCGAACTCGTTGTCGTACCACGAGATAATCTTGACAAGATTACCGCCAATCACATTGGTAAGCGCGAGGTCAACGATCGATGATTCTCTGCGACCTTTGATATCGGACGAAACGAGTGGCTCATTGGTGACCGCCAAGATGCCTTTCCAGCGATCTTCTTGGGAAGCAGCAGTCAAAATCTCATTGACCTCCTCTTTGGTGGTGTCTCGTTTGGTGATGAAGACCATGTCGGAAATAGACCCAGTCGCAGTCGGTACTCGAAATGCGACTCCATCAAACAAGCCTTTGAGCTCTGGGATGACTTCGGTTGTTGCTATTGCCGCACCGGTCGAAGTCGGGACAATGTTCTGCGCTGCACTCCGTGCCCGACGCATGTCCTTGTGGGAGTTGTCCTGCAAATTTTGGTCATCAGTGTATGAGTGAATAGTGGTGAGACTTGCCTTCTCTACTCCGAGCGTACTAGTGATGACTTGAGCTACTGGTGCGACACAATTGGTTGTGCAGGAAGCATTTGACTCGATTGTTGCGGCTGGATCGTAGGTATTTACCCCAATGACTGAGGTGTCTACTCCTTCACCTTTGCCTGGTGCTGAGATTAAAACTTCTTTTGCCCCACCCTGAAAATGTAGTGCGGCTTTTTCGTTGGTGATAAAAACACCCGTGGACTCGATTACGACCTCGACGCCATTTGCTCCCCATGGAATTTTGGCAGGATCCCGCTGTGCGGTGATAACAACTGTTCGATCGCCAATCGCGAGTGTACCAAGTACCGAGTTTTCATCGGTAACATCTTTTTTAGATTGCGCGCGTGTCACCGTTATTGGCTCGGTAAACGGGCCGTAATTGGTATCGTACTTGAGTAAGTGTGCCCAGTCTTCAATTTCCATAGAGCCAGATGTGTTGATGACTTTGAGATCAAGTTCGTCGCGATGATGTAGCCACCAGACGCGAAATGAAGTGCGGCCGATTCGACCGAAACCATTAATACCAAAGGGACGCATTTCTGCCATAGATTCCTTTATTCTGCGAATACCGTTTCAACATCGTTACTGACATAGGTACCAATATTTTCGCCGTCAACTGCTTTTTGCAAATTATTTTCTTTGAAGAGCTCAAACACCATGACTGGCATATTATTTTCCTTGGCCATTGCCAGAGCTGCGGTGTCCATCACGTCGATGTCTTTGTTCTGAATGGCGTCGTTGAAAGTCAGTGTTTTGTAGCGCCTTGCGTTGGGAAATTTTTGCGGGTCTTGGTCGTAAATGCCATCTACCTTGGTTGCTTTCATGAGGACATCACACTTGAGTTCGAGTGCATGGAGTGAGGCGCCAGTGTCAGTGGTGACATATGGTACGCCCGTACCTGCAGCGAGGAGAATGACGCGACCTTTTTCCATGTGACGTATGGCTTTGCGGCGAATGAAGCTTTCAGCCACTGCCGGCATTTGCAAGGCAGACTGTACGCGACTTGGTACGCCAGCTTTTTCGAGTGCATCTTGGAGCGCCAGCGCGTTCATGACTGTTGCGAGCATGCCCATATAATCGGCAGTTGCGCGCTCGATACCATTTTTGGAACCAGCTACTCCGCGAAAAATATTACCGCCCCCCATGACGAGAGCGACTTGCACATGCTTGATATACACTTGCTTGATTTGCTCTGCGACCATGGCAGCTGCCTGCGGATCAATCCCATACTCTCGATCTCCCATCAGGGATTCGCCCCCAACTTTGAGCATGATACGTTGAAACCGAGTTGCAGACATAGTGTCCTTTTTTGTATTACCTTGCTATTTTTGCCTTGAGACGAAGTATCTTCCAGCGAATTGTGTCACCAATCTGATATATTTTATACCACAACGGATCGACGATGAGGTCGTAGGTTCCCACAAACTCCATGAGAGTTCCACCATAACCCTTTTTAAATCGGTGAAAACCAAACCAAGGATGTTTAGGATCTGGCTCTGGTCCGAGCGAACCCCAGAGGTCAAAGGTGTTGCAATCAATCAGTTTTCCAAAATGAATCATTTCCCAGAGTAGCAGATTGCTAGCCATGACATCTCGATGTAAGTCGCGCGACGCGCCGTAAGGATAGTACAAGACATTGTTGAAGACAAACATAATCCAAGAAGCCAACGTTTTGCCTTCGTATTTTGCTTCAAAAATCCGCATCATGCCGGAGCCGTGCAATTCTTGCCACATTGTACGAAAGTACTCTGGCGAGTGGGCATAAAATCCCTGCCGCTTGGTGGTTTCGGTTAAGATGGCAAGGTGTTCTTCGAGGCCTGCCTCGGTAGTATTTTCCTCTATTGTTACGCCTTTTTTTGCAGCCAGGGTGACGTTGTAGCGAGTTTTAGACTGCAGATTATTAAATAACTCTTCTTCAGTTTTGGTCAGATCAATTTGAAAAGTGTATTTGGTAAAGAGTGGTTTGCCAGGTACAGCTCCGTGGTCTTCGAGAAATTTGATGATGGTTTTGTGCGCGCTTTTTGCTTCGACTGGTTGGGCGATATTAGGTTCGAGCTTGATAGCAACCGCACCATGGTCTTTGGCCAATTGTCTCAACGTACTAAGTTGTTCTTCGTCTGGTAAGTAGCCTTTGGGAAGATAGCCCATGGCTCTATTAATGACAGGAATCTGATGAAAGGTAACTTGAAAGGCGCGAACCAATTTACCACCCTCAAACAAACCGACGCGCTCAATCTTGATGCCCGTTTTTTTGCGAAACTCTCCCCACTCCCAGGATTGCAGTGGATGAGTCACAACAGAATTGTAGAGCGAACGCTCTTCTTCGCGGAGTTTGCGCAAAAGCATATGGGATCATTATAGCCCAGGCTTAGCTATCAATAAAAGCATCAATACTTATTTTTCCTGAAAGCATATCCTCAATCATATCCTCATCTACCACCAATGTACGTTGGTCTGCCAGCGGGAAGGTTCTCGTAGTTTGATATGAATCTCTGCGCTCGTCATCGATTTTCTCGAGCAAATCTTGCGCGATATCAGCCAAAAAACGACTGGGGATGCGAGAGCTGCGCACACCGTATTGGTAACGACTACGCGCACACGAGAGAAATAATCGCTCTTTTGCTCTGGTCATACCGACGTAACAAAGCCTGCGTTCTTCCTCTAGTTCTTCGGGGTTAAAGATAGAGCGCGAGTGCGGCAAAAGTTCTTCTTCGAGCCCAGCCAGAAAAACGACGGCGAACTCGAGCCCTTTGGCGGCATGCAGACTCATGAGGCTGACAGAATTAGATTGCCCTTCGATATCTCTATCCGCAAATTGTTTGTCTTGTACCAAGGCAATATTTTCCAAGAATTGAGTGACCGTTTCAAACTGGCTGGCGACGGCGACCAGCTCTTCGACATTTTCGAGACGAGCACTGTCTTCTTCAACCTCTGGTTTGTATTTGCCGAGGTAGGTTGTCACTTTGAGAATTTGTTGTAAAAATTCTTGTGGCACTTCTTTGCTGAGTTTTTCGAGCTTGCTGCGAGCTGCTTCGAGACTAGCAAGGCGTCGTTTGCCCAGTTTTTCTGCTCTCGCTTGGCTTACTTCATCCAGCGGGTTCACAATAATTCGCGCATAGGCCAACAAGTCTTTGATTTCTTTCCGTTCATAAAATTTTACCCCACCGACGAGTCGATACGAAATGCCAGCACGCAGCAAGGCTTCTTCAAATAAGCGAGATTGCGCGTTGGTTCGATACAAAATCGCAAGTTCGCTGGCTGGGTAACGACGTAATTGTTCGCTCAGGGCTTGGACGACATACGCCGCTTCGCTCTCCCCTGTTTGCGCCGAGTATGAAACAATTTTGTCGGCGCTTGTTTTTTCGCTCCATAGGGCCAAGATTGGGTGTTGGGTATTTTTCGCGATCACGGCCGTGGCCGCGTCCAAGATGCTTTGGGGCGAACGGTAGTTTTGCTCCAGACGATACTCTTTGAGGTCTGGATAATCAGTTTTAAGTGCCAGCATATTGCGATAATCTGCGCCACGCCAGGAGTAAATGCTCTGTGAGAAGTCGCCAACCACAAATAAATTATTCTGCGGCGCGGCGAGAAACTTAGTCAGGACGTACTGGGCGGTGTTAGTGTCTTGGTACTCATCGATCAGAACATGCGAAATTTGTTGTTGCCAGCGTTCTCTGGTTGGTTGGTCTTTTTGAAAGAGTTCTACTGCCCGCATCAGTAAGTCATCGAAATCTAGTGCCTGGGCCGCTTTGAGTTTTTTGACGTAGAGCGTATAGATTTTTGCCGCAAATTTTTGAAAGTTGCTGGTAGCTGTTTGCTCATACTCTGCTGGTGAGAGTAATTCATTTTTACTTTTTGAAATCAATGCATGCACCGATTTTGGAGCAAATTCTTTGTCGTCGAAGTGATGCTGTTTATAAATTTGCTTTATCGCAGCTACCTGGTCGTCACTGTCATAGATAGTGAAGGAGGGGGAAATACCGATCCGTCCCCCGCTCTGGCGCAAGAGTTTCGCGCAGACGCTGTGAAAGGTGCCACAGAGTGGTAAGTCCTGGTTTGTTTGCGCACGTACCCGTAGCTTGATCTCCTGTGCGGCTTTGTTGGTAAAAGTAACGAGCAGAATATTTTCTGGTTGAGCTAGGTTATTCTCGAGTAACCAAGCGACTCTAGCGGTGAGTACCGTTGTTTTTCCCGAGCCAGCCCCCGCTAAAACCATAGCGGGACCAGCGCTGTGTTGGACCGCTTCTTGTTGGGCTGCATTGAGATTTCGCGCTGACATAAGACCCCATCCTAGCATATGACTTTGTTCGGGTGATATAGTGTCGGTAGATATGAAAAGATATGTCGTTGCCAACTTAAAATCAAATAAAACTGCGCCTGAACTAACTGCTTGGTTTGCAGATTTTGGCGTGCCGCCGCAGGCTGACGATACTGAGGTTATTATCGCGCCGTCGTTTACCTTGCTCGCGTTACTCCAGGCAGACAGAGCGGTTGGATTACAGATGGGCGCACAGGATGTGAGCTCTTTCCCACTGGGAGCCTATACTGGCGCAGTGGCCGCGCAACAGCTTGCAGATTTTGGTGTACGGTACTGCATTGTCGGTCACTCCGAGCGTCGGCAATATTTTCACGAAACAGATGCAGATGTTGCCAAAAAGATTACCGAACTACTCAGCCTTGAAATCACTCCCATTCTTTGTCTTGACGAACCATATATTGCCTCGCAAGCACAACTGTTATCTGATGAACAGCGAGCAGCGGTGATTATCGCCTACGAGCCAAAAGCGGCAATTGGATCGGGTCGTAGTATTTCGGTTGGGCATGTGAAAGAAGTTTCTGCAGTTATCAAAAAAGATTTTCCTACGGCGCCAATTTTGTATGGTGGCAGTGTTGATGAGACAAACTGCGAAGAATTTTTGTTGGTAACAAATGGCGTTCTGGTTGCGACTGCTGCGCTGGACGGCAAAGAGTTTGCCCGCCTTGTGGCCAAGTGTGCGGCTCACTGAACGACAAAAACAGTTCGAGAATTCGATCTCAACAGGACCGGGAAATTTTCATAAAAAAACGATTCGCTTACTGTGTATTGCTGTTTCTCTTCGTTACCAATGACGATGTATGCCACCTGGTGTTTTCTGAGCAGTTCGAGCGCATCACTCTCACCCGCATAGATTTTTCGTACCTCTCCTTCTGTTTGCCAATACGCGATACCGTGCGTCCAAAGCCAACCGCGATAGCCTAAGACAACAGACCTACCAGCGAGCATAGGAATGGGATGGTTGTGATTATCGGCGGTGAGGAAAATTGCGGTGCTTTTGGTACTTGCCTGAATTTGTTCGGCAAAACGCAGATCTTCCTTGGTAGCTATGGGCCAAGAAACTTGGCTTTCTCGCACAACAGACAACATACCAGCACTGGTCAGCGTAATGAAACATATGGCGGCAAGTATCCGAGAAAATTTGGCAAGTTTTAGTAACAGAACTGTAGTGAAAAAAGCGGTAAGTAAATGAATGTAGAAAAATAACTTGATGTTGTCGTACACGTGTGGTTGGAGGCTCACGACGTTGCCGATAAAAAAGACGAGGACGAGCGGCGGCAGCAGATAGTGAAGAATCGTTCGTTTTTTTGTTTTCCAAAAAATAAACACATTTCCCAAGGTTAAAAAGAATAATTCTAAACCAAGATTTTTTAACCAGAACCAACCGATAGATTCTTTTGGCTCCATCCAGCCATGAATTATTTTTATAAAGTGAGAACCTTGTTCGCCAACTCCCATCCACCAGAGTTGTGCCGCGCCTAAAATAACTGCTGGCAAGAGTGCGAGAACAGCTTGGTTTGTTGTCATAGTTTTTTGTATCCGCTGTGTCATGAGCAGCCATCCGAGACAACCAAGCAGCAGAAGGAAAGTATGGACATGAATCAGCGGCAGTAATCCAATGAGCGTGCTGCTGAGTATCCAGAGAGAGTAATTACTTTTTGCTCTTTGCCAGATGGTGAGCACGACGAGAAATACAGCAAGCCCGAGGATGATGCCTCGTTGCGGTAGGAGTAATTCGGTGATTATATTGGAAAAATGGACGCCTTTGTCTGCAATATGTGAGTAGTTGAGTGGTATTTTCTGCACAAACGCAAAAAATGATTGTTTACCCTGCAGATAATCTTGTAGGAAATACCAGAAGCCCAAGCCACCATTGAGGAAAAATAAGCAGCTGGCAACCCAGACACCACGTACACTTTTTGTGAGCGCAAAAACAACACGATAAAAAAGCACCAAGCTTGCAAGCAACAAACTGAGGCTCGTATAAATGAGAGCGTGTTGTATTGAGTTACCATGTCGGACAAACTGCGCCGTATAAAAATCGTACAAAAATGGGTAGTGAGTTTTTTCCTGGGCGTAAATCGGTGAAGTAAGGTCAAGTTCTGGCTGAGTAGCAAACTTCGTTATAAAACTCGTGTGCAGTGCCAAGTCCCCCCAAGTCGCTCCACCAGAGTACCAACCATCAACTTTTTGTTCGAGCATGCGTGTTTGGAGCAAGCCGGTGAAGAGAATCCCCCAAGCAAAAACAAAGATTAGTTGCTGGTAATTAGTATGAGTATTTTGTATCGAACGCTTCGTTCGCTTGATTGCAAAAGTTAACAGTCCGCAACTTAGTAGTAGCGCAAGCCAAAAACCCAGCTGGTACCCAAAAATTGCCGTGCCAATAAATAACAACCACGCCAAAATACTCGTGCCAATAATCCAGTAGATGGCAACCAACTCAATTTTTGACATCAGCAAAGGAGCTACTCACCCAACCTTCTTTTTGCTCAAAGCGAATTTTGTACCAACCGCCCAATGACTCGCCGAGATACGGATAGCTGCTGCCACTGGCGGCAAAGCCCAAGGTAGCACTTTCTGTATTTGGGTTGTTTCGCACGCGGAGCGACTCGACACCTTCATTAAAAAAATTGGTTGGTTTAATTAGTACAAGTTTTTCGGTACTGGCAGAATCGCTCGCTGACTTTGTTGCGACTGGCGCGTCTACCGGCTCGACAGGAGGGACAATTTCTTCGGTGACCTGCGCCAAATTAGCTGCATCAGCGCCAGCCAATTTTGCCAACTTTGCGCGCACTTGCACGCGATAGCCAGGTACAACATTGAGCGTATGTTTTTGTGTTTCGTACGATGGCAGTGTTATTTCAAATGTGTGTTCACCTTCAGAAAGATCAGGAAAGGTTGTTGGAGAAAATTCTTTTTCGAGTTCATCAAACGCAATGATGGCACCGTCGGGTACGGTGATGAATGCAACCTCAGCTTGTTTTTTATTTTTGAGTGGCTCCATCTCATACACGACTCCCCCACTTAGCTCTGGATTACGTTCTGGTTTCCAAGTAACAACGGTGAGGAGACCGGAACGCAACGTTATACTGGTTTCGTATGGTGCTAAACTAGGATCATCTGGCTCAATCCGCAGCGGGTACGTGCCAGGTTTGAGATTTTTTTCGATAAACGGCGTTTTTTCGAGATACTGTCCGTCAAGAAATACAGAGCTCGGTTTTTCACTAGTAATAATTTGTAGACCGCCCGTGGTATGACGATCCAAGAGCGTACAACCGCTGAGCATTGTGACCAAAAGAACGATAAAAAAAAGTCGCTTCATCCTGTCACTAGTGTAGCACTCTCGGGCAAATTACTTACGCAGTGCTTGTTGTAAAACGTCTGCAATCGTAGTCATTGGCAAAAACGTAATTGCGTCGCAGACTGTTTTTGGAATATCGACTAAGTCGCGGACATTGTCTTTCGGGATTAAGATGGTGGTGCAGCCGGCTCGATGTGCTGCAATACTCTTCTCTTTGAGCCCGCCGATACGCATCACTCTACCACGCAGGGAAATTTCGCCGGTCATGGCAATTTCTTTGCGAATTTTTCTGTTGGTGAATGCAGAGACGATGGCCGTTGTCATGGTGACACCCGCTGATGGTCCATCTTTGGGTACTGCTCCCTCTGGTACATGGACGTGCACGTTGGTTGTGCTCAGTTTCTTGTCGGAAATACCAAAATCTTTTGCATGTGCTTTGACATACGTGAGTGCAGTTTGTGCCGATTCTTTCATGACATCACCAAGCTGGCCCGTGAGTTGTACCGTGCCTTTGCCAGGAGTCAGGGCCACTTCAATAAAGAGTACATCACCACCCACGCTTGTCCAAGCCAAACCAGTTGCGACGCCGACGGCATCCGTTTTTTCGGCAAGTGGCTCGTCGTACTCGGCTGGACCGAGCAGTTCTGCCAACCGCTTATTAGAAATAGTAAGACTTTTGTTGGAGCTGTATTTCTTGGCAAGACGAATCCGAGCTGCTTTGCGAGCAACTGTGCTGAGCGTGCGTTCGAGCTCCCGCACCCCTGCCTCACGCGTATAGAGCGCAATACTATTTTGAATGATCTTATCAGGAATAACCAACATTTTTCTGGTAAGTCCGTTGACTTGAAGCACTTTTCCTAAGAGGTGTCGTTTGGCAATTTGAAATTTTTCCTCCTGGGTATAGCCAGAATAACGGATTATCTCGAGCCGATCTCGCAATGCATGCGGAATCGTATCCAGGGTATTGGCAGTCGTAATGAAAATAACTTGTGAAAGATCAAACGGAAAATCGATGTAGTGATCTTCGAAGCCACTATTTTGCTCTGGATCAAGCGCTTCCAAGAGGGCGGCCGAAGGATCGCCACGAAAGTCTGCGCCGAGTTTGTCTATCTCGTCGAGCATAATGACTGGATTGCTCGTTTTTGCTTGCTTGATGCCATTCATGATTCGACCTGGCATGGCGCCAACATAGGTTCTTCTGTGTCCGCGAATTTCTGCCTCATCACGTACACCACCGAGTGAAGCTTTTACAAACTTGCGCCCTAAGCTCTCGGCAATCGAACGACCAATGCTGGTTTTTCCCACACCTGGAGGACCGACAAAACAGAGAATAGTTGGGAGTTTGGCATTTTTGTTTTTAGCCGCGGCCTGCTTCAGACTTAAGACAGCGATGTACTCGAGAATACGATCTTTTACCTTTTCGAGACCAAAGTGCTGCTTGTTGAGGATCTTCTCTGCTTTTTCCAAATCTGGGCTGCTTTTGGAATACTTTCCCCAAGGCAGTTCAAAAATGGTATCGAGCCAAGTGCGGATGTAGCCCGCTTCTGGATTGTTGGGCGACATTTGTTCTAACCGTCGAATCTCTTTGGTCAAGCGTGTTTTTATTTCTTTGTCCGCACGCATACGCTTGAGTTTTGTTTCGTAGTCTAGGACAATTTCTTCTTCATCTTCGATTTCACCGAGCTCCTTTTGAATCGTGCGCAAGCGCTCTCGCAGCACGTTTTCTCGCATGTGCTTGTCAAAGTTTGCTTGGGTTTTGTGAACCACATCCTTTTCAATTTTCATGACCTGCATCTCTTCTGCGAGATGACGAATCACGAGCTTCATGCGTTCTTTGACAGATATGGTTTGGAGAATCTTTTGTTTTTGTACCGTGTTTATGTTGAGCGTGCTGGCGATCTGGTCAACAAGTTCCCCATTGGTGACACCTGCCATCAGTTTCATGAAATTCAAGAATTCCACCGGTTTGCCCATGTGGACTGCGTTGCGGAACTCTTTTTGCAAATGAGAAACGAGCGCGGCGAGCTCTGCATCTTTTTCTTCAAAGTCTGGCAACCGCAGCGCGGTCACCATAATATGTGGTTTTTCTTGTTGGAAGGAAAGAATCCGAACACGCGCAATACCACGTACGAGTGCGTTGATATTTTCACCGCCATCGAGGGTTCGCTCAATAATGGCAAGCGTACCCGTTTCGTATAAGTCAGCTGGGGTGAATGAATCTTTTTGTGAGTTTTTTTGTGTCAGCAGCACGACGTGTTTGAGGCCAGTGCGCGCAGCTTTGATTGCTTTGCGAGACAATGCTCTACCAAAGGTCAAAACGGATTCGGTACCAGGGAACAAAACGCCTTCGCGGATTGGGATGGCTGGCAACGACATTGGTGCCAGTTCTGCAGGTACGAGTACTTTGGTCTCTGGTGTTTTTTCTGGAGTATCAGCCATGGATTAGCATTCTATTTGCTAGACTGCTAAAAAGCAAGATGTAAGCCATTGACTGCAGAATATTAATCTGTTTTCAGTTCGTTGATTGATTCATTTTTCAAAGTTGCCAGAATCATCTCAAGAGTAATAACTCCCTTTATAATGTTGGCAAATAGTGTATGTATGTCTGGTGCGTTAAACCATTTTCGTATTTGTTCAATTCCCTGTAAATATTCTTTAGGAAATTCGTTATTGGCACAAGCATTTCCAATTCGTTCTATTCTGGTGTTGTAGCTAGTCATAATTAGAAAATACAACTCAATGAGCATAGGAATACTTTCTTCATCCATGAGATTGTGTCCTACCTCATGCGCTACTCTAGATAAAAATAGCTTCCGAACATCAGATCCTACTTCTGAATCATAAGCATCTTTTAGATCGTTCAAGGGAATATACATCAATGATCCTTGGGCTTGGAATTTATCTCCAGCATAAATTTGAAGCATCCAAAAAGTGGAAAAGACATTTTCATTCTGAAAAACTTTACCGAGTTCTTGGAATACAACTTGCAGACTTGCCTCTAAGAAATGCTTGAGATCTCGCGCATTCGGTTCGTCATCGATTATTTCGGGAGATTGATAGTTTACTGTAAGTACAATATCTGTGGCTGGAATTGGGATTTCAATTTTGGCAAGCGAATCATAGAGTGGTCTTGATGATGCTTCATCAAAGCTTGTCGTCATATCCTGTTTTTCGTTTTAATAAATAGAAGGATGGTGGGTCGCCATGGATTCGAACCATGGACCTCAGTCTTATCAGGACTGCGCTCTAACCAACTGAGCTAGCGACCCGAGGTTTGCCAGGGTAGTATTTTACCACGTACCTTACTGATTTGAATCGTACCAGTCTTGGGGGTCAATATTGGAGATCGTCATGTTTTCAGCTACGTCGATGACGACTGGTTTGTGGGAGGGACAGCTTGCAACAAGTCCACAAATGACGAAGTCGGAGTAGTAGGCGCGGTAGGGATCGTTTGGCAGACGCGAGTACACAGTGTATGAAGCTGGTGGTAACTCTAACTTGTAGCCAAAGCCGTATTCGTAGTCATCGCTTTTTTGAATTTCTCCCGTGCAGATGGATTCTTCTGTTTTGATGTTTTCTGCGCAAATTTCCAACGTGTCTGGAATACCAGAGCTAGGGAAACTGAGCGAGCCTTCAATAGTACCGAGTTGTTTGCCTGGCATGGCAGCTGCACTTGCTGTTTCATCGGGCATATATTCGTTTTGCTGTTCATTTGTTGCCAGAGAATCAGATCCAGCTACATCTTGATTTTCAATTTGTGCACGCAATTTCCCCTTCTCAGTTTCTGAGGTACGAATATATAGGCCGGTTAAAACAAAGAGTACCAGAACGATGCCAACAAAGATAAAAGTGAGCTTTTGCATATGCGTTATTATGCCACACCGATTTAAAGAAAATTACTGATCCAAACATGGTGGTAGATACACCGACCTAGGCAAAGATGTCCATAGGATTTTTAGTGTATTTCATATCTCGATTAGGAGATATGGGAGAAGAGGTCGTGAGTCTCTTACCTTCAACTCCTTAGAAAGGAGGTGATCCATCCGCACCTTCCAGTACGGATACCTTGTTACGAC